>Ga0310691_10005160_pt1 | contig 14377 bp, 12 predicted proteins | sample 176DNAGHGlowgp2_FD_203887 | JGI IMG/M metagenome (GOLD analysis project Ga0310691, IMG submission 203887) | Sheep rumen microbial communities from Palmerston North, Manawatu-Wanganui, New Zealand - 1766 DNA GHGlow gp2 (v2) (version 2) | ecosystem: Host-associated > Mammals > Digestive system >... | reverse complement strand
CAATAAAAGAATTAAATCCAGGTTAAAAGGAAAGAGCCCGGTGCAATACCGAACTCTTTCTCTTAGACAATAATATTTAACCCGTCCAACTTTTTGGGGTCACTTCAGTCACATTAACTCATGCAGATATTGCAGATTTTACAGATAGGCTTATCATGCGGATTGGTTGTTTTTTGATTAAAACAACTCGAACAACTAACACAACATAAATGATTATCTATTGTCGTCTTCTATTCTTTATAGTAGGTTGTTTGAGTTGATTAAGTTGTTTTTAATCAGCAAGATAGGGATATCGGCAATATCAGCCCAATCTGCATGCCCAAAGAACCGTCCTCCTGTCACGCAAAATTAGTTATTTAAAAGTTCATTGCAAAATGTTTATATATAAAAGTTACTCTTTGTCAATCAATAGGTGGGTGTCCCCTACCCTGCCTAGCGGCCGATGCGCTTGAAGGATTGCAGCAGCGCGCCCCCGTCGTCGAGGATGCGCACATAGTCGACTGCGCCATTGCGGCCGACATCTGCTACCAGTCGACCTGCAAAGTTCTCGTAGGGGTACTGGGGTGCCAGGATATACTCATTGGCCGTCACCGAGATGCAGTTGAGGGCAAAGACTTGGTCGGGGTCGTCGAGCGAGGTGAATGTGTATCGGTAGGGATCGGCCTGCGTGACACGATAGCGGTGTGTGCCGTCGGTCCACAGCCCGGGACTGAGTGTCGGCTTCTTGACATGGATTGTTGCGGGTGCGTCGTCGGGCAGTTGTGTGCAGAAGGCGAGCACGGCAAAGCCTTGAGGGCCAAACTCGCTGTCGATGGGTTGCATCTGGCACTTCCTGAAGGTGCAACTATAGAAGTTGGTGTAGTCGTTGAGCGCAAAGAGTGGCCCTTGCAGGTTGTCGAAGAGGCATCCTGTGAAGTTGATGTCGTCGCAGCCATTGATGCACAACTGGCTAAACTCGCGGTTGTCGCGGAAGATGCAGTCGTTGAAGCGCACTTGATTGGAGCGCACGATGTGCATGGTGTAGTAGGTGCAGTCATGCACCGTGGTGCGGTTGACGGTGACGTCGTTGCAGGCCTCGATCACAAAGCCCTCGGTTCCGCAGCCGAACAGGTCGCAGTCGTTGATGGTCACGTGGTTGCAACCATCCAGTTCGAGTACGCCCTTGTCGCAGTACCCATCCTGGGTGTGCCCCATGATGATGTTCTCTAGCAGGACATTGTTGCAGTGGATAAACTCCAGGACGTTGGCATAGCGTGGCGTTGCCAGGAGTGTGGCGTTGCCTCGTGCCGAGCGGATGGTGAGATTGTTGCAGCCACGCACTTGCAGCGTGTTGCCGTCGGTGTTTGACGCATAGGTGACTTGGGCGGTGATGGCTGCGGCCGTCACGGGGTCGTAATAGGTCTCTCCCTCGGGTAGCGTTCCCTCTCCCACCCTCTGGTCGATGGCCTCGGTGATGTTGAGTGGCTGGTTTGTAGCGATCACGATGGTACGGTCTGACCCTAAGGCGTTGACCAACTCGGCGGCGTTGTTCACAATGATGGTGTTGCCCTGTGCCGCGGCTGCGAGTGCCATGCAGAGCATTGCAATTGTCGTAAGGAAAGTTCTCAGTTTCATAATTATTAATTTTTTAGTGAATAGATAGTGCAAATATAGAAAGAAATTTTGAAATTTCAAAAATTCTTTTAAAAAATCTAATTTCGATGTTTTTTCTTGTCACGTCGATTGATTCTGTATCTCTACCTCTGGTTTATTGTCGAAATGGTGCGCCTTTTTGCGATGTGTTGTGCACATGGTGAGCGAAAATTTAACTCTCAGCGCGTTAAAAACTGGCGAAAATGCTGATTGTGAAAGAGAAATGCTATTTTTGAGGATTACCGATTTTTAAGGCAGAAAAGTGTTGCACAATCTTAACGGATGTGAAAAATAATTTTTCTGCCCAATTTGCGGGCTATTTGGGATTATTTGGTTAACTTTGTTGGTTTAATTGAAATATATGACCGAGATTAACATCATGTCGCATGGAGTTGATGCTCCGCAGTTCGATTTGGGTCGCTTGACGGCTTGGGTCGAAGCGGTGGCTGCTGCTCATGGTCGCAGGGTGGGGCGGTTGTCCTATCTGTTCTGTGACGATGAGTATATCCTTGCGACCAATCGCCAGTTTTTGCAGCACGACTACTACACCGACATCATCACCTTTGACTATTCGACCAGCCGCCGCATCAGTGGCGACATGGTCATCTCGCTCGACACGGTCAAGAGCAATGCCGAGCAGGGTGGGGTGGGGGAGTGCGACGAATTGTGCCGCGTTGTCATCCACGGGGTGCTGCACTTGTGCGGCATCAACGACAAGGGCCCTGGCGAGCGCGAGATCATGGAACAGCACGAGGATGCCGCTCTGGCGATTCGGCCCGAGGGGCTGCTGTCGCAGCAAAACGCATAATGCACAATTAGCCTCTTGAGATGTGTCGCGTGAATCTCTCAACTCGTAACTCGTAACTCATAACTCGTAACTCGTAACTTGTAACTTGTAACTGAAGAATGCGTCTAGACTATGATGTGATCGTGATTGGTGCCGGCCATGCCGGATGTGAGGCGGCGTGTGCGTCGGCTCGCCTCGGCTCGTGCACATTGCTCATCACCATCGACATGAACAAGATTGCGCAGATGAGTTGCAACCCTGCAGTGGGCGGCATCGCCAAGGGGCAAATTGTGCGCGAGATTGATGCGCTGGGGGGACGCATGGGCATCGTCACCGACAGGTCGTCCATTCAGTTTCGTCTGCTCAACCGCAGCAAGGGGCCAGCCATGTGGAGCCCTCGCTCGCAGTGCGATCGCATGCGTTTCATGGCCGAGTGGCGCAGCATCGTCGAGAACGAACCTAACTTGTATTTGTGGCAAGATTCGGTTACCTGGCTTGATATCGAGGATGGGGCGGTGCGTGGTGTCACCACGGCACTGGGTGTGCACTTCACCTGCCGTGCTGTCGTGCTCACAGCCGGTACATTCCTCAATGGGCTGATGCACGTGGGGCGTGTGCAGACACCCGGTGGGCGGGTCTCAGAGCCAGCTGCTCACGGATTGACCGAGCAACTGGTGTCGTTGGGCTTTGATGCCAACCGTATGAAGACCGGTACGCCGGTGCGCATTGACGGACGCACAGTTGACTATACGCAAGCCATTGAGCAAAAGGGAGATAGCGACTTTCATCACTTCTCCTATTTGCCTGATGTGCGTTCGCAGTTGCGTCAGCGCTCATGCTGGATTGTCTATACTAACCAACAGGTGCACAGCGTGTTACGTGATTCTCTTGCCGAGTCACCGCTCTATAATGGTCAGATCATTAGTGTTGGGCCACGTTATTGCCCCAGCATAGAGACCAAGATCGTGACGTTTGCCGACAAGGATAGTCACCAACTCTTCGTTGAGCCTGAGGGTGAGACGACCAACGAATGCTACCTCAACGGCTTCAGTTCGTCGTTGCCGTGGCAGGTGCAGATCGAGGCTTTGAGTCAGATTCCTGCTCTTGCCGATGCCCACATTTACCGCCCTGGATACGCCATCGAGTATGACTATTTCGACCCCACACAACTGCATCATACGCTGGAGACCAAGCGTGTGAGAGGCCTTTATTTTGCCGGTCAAGTAAATGGCACTACAGGCTATGAGGAGGCAGCAGGTCAGGGTTTGGTCGCGGGTGTCAACGCGCATCAGCAGATTGTGGGTGGCGAACCCTTTGTGCTGGGTCGTGATGAGGCTTATATCGGCGTGCTCATCGACGATCTGGTGACCAAAGGAGTAGATGAGCCTTATCGTATGTTCACCTCGCGTGCCGAGCACCGCATCTTGCTGCGTCAGGACGATGCCGACATGCGCCTCACCGAGCGTGCCTATCGTTTGGGGCTGGCCACTCAGGAGCGATATGACCTGATGGTGGCCAAGCGCGCTGCCATCGAGTCGTTGCTGGCCTATCTGCGCGAGACCACAGTTCGACCCGATGAGGTGAATGAGTCGCTCGCAGGCCTGGGTTCGCAACCGTTGCGTCAGGGGCAGAAGCTCTACGACTTGATACTGCGTCCGCAGGTTTCGATTGCGTCGTTGATGCCGTGTCTGCCCGAGTTGCAGGCGAGGGTGGGGGAGATAGACCAAGTGCGTCGCTCCGAAATTATCGAAGCCACTGAGATCCGCATCAAGTACAAGGGTTATATTGACCGCGAGCAACTGGTCGCCGACAAGTTGCAGCGGCTCGAGCAGTTGGTCATCAAGGGTAAGTTTGATTATCTGTCGATACATCAAATTAGTACTGAGGGGCGCCAGAAATTGGCTGCTATCGACCCTGAGACCATTGGTCAGGCATCGCGCATCCCAGGCATTTCGCCGAGCGATATCAATATATTGCTCTTGCTACTAGGCAGATAATTCGCGATTGTTTCACGTGAAACAATCTGTACCGTCTCTATAATTTAAATTGTCAATTCTCAAATAATAAAAATATGACAGAAGAACAAATTTCAAAACTCAAAGGTGTAGTACGCAACATACCTGATTTTCCTGTGGCCGGAGTGCAGTTTAAGGATCTGACGACATTGTTCAAGGATGCCGAGTGCTTGGGCTTGCTTGAACAGGGCTTGGTGGAACTCTATGAAGGTAAAGGTGTCACTAAGGTCGTGGGTATCGAGAGCCGTGGTTTCATTGGCGGCAGTATGCTCGCTGCTCGTCTGGGTGCAGGATTCGTGCCAGTGCGCAAACCTGGCAAGTTGCCTGCCGAGACCATCAAGAAGAGTTACGCCAAGGAGTATGGCACCGATACGATAGAGATTCACAAGGATGCCATCACTAGCGATGACGTGGTGGTCATCCATGACGACCTGCTCGCTACAGGTGGCACGATGTTGGCGGCATACGAACTGGTGAAGTCGATGAATCCTCGCAAGATATTCATTAACTTTGTCTGTGGGCTGTCGTTCCTCAATGGGCGTGATGTCCTGCCGCAGGATGTTGAGGTGACCGCCTTGTTTGATTTCTAGATTTCGAGAAACTCTAGATTCTCAATTCTCAATTTTAATTAAATAGATAGAAGGTGCTGCAACCCATGCGTGACGAATTACGCCTCAAGGTGAGTCTGCTGCCTGACTCCCCAGGGGTGTACCGCTATCTCAACAAGGATGGCGTGATCATCTATGTGGGTAAGGCGAAGAATCTGAAGCGCAGGGTGAGTTCTTACTTCAACCGTGTCCACACCGTGCATCGCACCAATATGCTGGTGCGCAACATCTGGGATATGCAATACACGGTTGTGAACACCGAGGAGGAGGCACTCGATCTTGAGAACTCGCTCATCAAGGAGTTTCAGCCTCACTACAATGTGCTGCTCAAGGACGATAAGTCCTATCCCTGGATATGCGTCACCAAGGAGGCTTATCCTCGCGTTTTCATGAGTCGCGATCCTGTCAAGAAGGGTGCCAAGTACTATGGTCCCTATCCGAAGACCGAGGTCGCCCATGCACTGATCGACACCTTGCGAAAACTCTATCCGTTAAGGACTTGCAATTACAATGTTTCACGTGAAACAATCGAAGCAAAGAAGCATCGCCTGTGCTTGCAGTATCACATCCACAACTGCGAGGGCTGTTGCGAGGGTTTAGTGTCGGTCGACCGATACAACGAGTACATCACCTCAATTAGACAGATATTGAATGGCGATACCAAGCAGGTCAGTGATTACTTGATGGACGAGATGCAGCGGCTGGCTGGTGAGTTGAAGTTTGAGGAGGCCGAGGTGGTCAAGCGCAAGTACCTCTTGCTTGAGAAATACCGTTCGCGCTCGGTCATCGTCAGCCCGTCAATACACAATATTGATGTGTTCTCGATTGTCAAGGACGACGATGCCGCTTATGTCAACTATATGCACATGCGCGGCGGGTCGATAGTGCAGAGCATCACGCTGGAGTATCGTCTTCAAGCCGATGACGAGACCGAGACATCCGAACTCATGTCAATGGCCATTCAGGAGGTGCGCAAGCGCTTTGCCGAGACCTATCGTGCCGACCGTGTTGCTGAGGTGCTGGTTAACGTGATGCCCGATGTTGAGTTCTCCGAGTTCCAGTGTGTGATTCCGCAGCGTGGCGACAAGCGAAAGTTGCTTGGCATCAGTGTCAAGAATGCCGAGCAATATCGTACCGACCGGCTCAAACGCATGGAGAAACTCAATCCCGAGCAGCGCACCACGCGCACGCTGACTACGCTGATGCGTGACTTCCATCTGCAGGCATTGCCACACCACATCGAGTGCTTTGACAACTCGCACATTTCGGGAACGAATGCTGTGGCATCTTGCGTCGTGTTTCGTGAGGGTAAGCCCTGCAAGAAGGACTATCGCCACTTCAACATCAAGGATGCTCCCGCTGGTGATGACTATGCTGCGATGCGCGAGGTTATCGGTCGTCGCTATCGCCGTCTGCTCGAGGAGGAGCAGGCATTGCCCCAGTTGCTGGTGGTGGATGGCGGCAAGGGGCAACTGTCGGCGGCTATCGAGGCGCTTGAGGAACTGGGTCTGCATGGCACCATAGCCGCCATCGGCATGGCCAAGCAATTGAATGAGGTCTACTTTCCAGGCGACCAGTTGCCGTTCTACATCGACAAGAACAGCGAGTCGCTGCGTGTGATTCAGCGTCTGCGCGACGAGGCTCACCGCTTTGCCATCACGTTTCATCGCAAGCAACGGGGCAAGTCGCAGATACATAGTGCCTTAGACGAAATTTCGGGCATCGGACCAAAGACAAAGGAGTTGCTACTCAAGCACTTCAAGAGCCTCAAGCGCATCCGTGAGTCCAGTGTCGACGACCTGGCCGCAGTCATCGGTCAAAAGAAGGCTCAGTCGCTTTACGACCAGTTGCATGACAGTTACAGCAGTTCTTAGTGCTAAATGTTTAATTCTTAATAAGTTGAAATGCGAATCGTAATACAGCGAGTGCGCGAAGCCTCGGTAACAATAGATGGCCACTTGCACAGTCAGATAGGCCCCGGCATGATGGTGCTGGTGGGCGTGCGCGAGGGCGACACCATGGATGATGTCAAATGGCTGGCGGCCAAGACTGCTGCCCTGCGCATCTATGATGACGAGAATGGTGTGATGAACCGCAGCATTGTTGATGCGGGTGGCGAGGTGCTGGCTGTCAGCCAGTTCACACTCAATGCAAGCACCAAGAAGGGCAACCGCCCCAGTTATATTCATGCTGCAGGTCATGAGCTGGCCGTGCCGCTCTATGAGGCCTATTGTGAGCAGGTGCAGTCGCTCGTGGGCCGCGAAGTCAAGAAGGGGGTCTTCGGCGCCGACATGAAGGTCGGTCTAATCAACGAAGGGCCTGTCACCATTATTATAGACTCAAAACTGAAAGAATGACTATCGAACAATTGCAACAGCGTGTTGATGAGTGGATCACCACCGTTGGGGTGAGATATTTCTCGCCGCTGACCAATATGGCCATCCTCACCGAGGAGGTGGGCGAGGTGGCACGCATCATGGCCCGACGCTATGGCGACCAGAGCGAAAAGCCCAGTGACCGTGACCGCGACCTGGGCGATGAGCTGGCCGATGTCATCTGGGTGGTGGCCTGTTTGGCCAACCAGACGGGTATCGATCTGACTGCTGCCATCGAGCGAAACTTCGCCAAGAAGACCACTCGTGACGCCACGCGCCATCAAAACAACCCAAAACTCAAGTAACTAATAATCAAAAAAATAACAACAATGGAACACAATCATCATGACCACTGTGATTGCGGATGCGACCACAATCACGACCACGACAACGCGTCGCTCAATCGCTACCAGATTGTTATCGACCAGAGCCAGGTGAGCACCGACGATGCCGCCATCGCAGCCGATGTGCAGCGTATTCTGGCCGCTCACGAGCAGGAGAACCACAGCCCCGAGGTGTATCAGTTCTTGCTCAACTGCGTAGACCTCACAACGCTGGCCACCGACGACAGCGAGCGCTCAGTAGCACAGTTTGTGCAGCGCGTTAATGACTATGCCGAGGCCTATCCACAACTCAAGAATGTGGCCGCCATCTGCGTCTACAGCAACTTTGCAGCCGTGGTGCGTGCCCATCTTGAGGTGAGCGATGTCAACATCGCCGTGTGCAGCGCTTGCTTCCCGTCGTCGCAGGCTCACATCGAGACCAAGATTGCCGAGACAGCGCTCGCCATTCAGGACGGTGCCGACGAGGTGGATGTGGTGCTCAACGTGGGCTACTTCCGCGATGAGGCCTGGGAGGAAATGTGCGACGAGATCTATGAGTTGAAACAGACCATCGGCGAGCATCACCTCAAGGTTATTCTTGAGACCGGCTTGCTCAAGACTGCCGAGAACATCCGCCGCGCCAGCATCCTGACCATGCACAGCGGTGCCGACTTCATCAAGACCAGCACCGGCAAGGTCTACAGTGGCGCCACCCTCGAGGCGGCCTACGTCATGTGCCAGTGCATCAAGGAGTTCTATCAGAAGACTGGCATCCGTGTGGGCTTCAAGGCTTCGGGCGGCATCCGCACCACCGAGGATGCGGTCAAGTACTACACGCTTGTCAAGGAAATCCTGGGCGAGGAGTGGTTGAACAATGACTTGTTCCGCATCGGCGCATCGAGCCTGGCCAACGCCCTGTTCGCCTCGATGACCGGCAGCGACCAGAAGCCTTTCTAATTCTCTAGGATTTCTAGATTTTCTAGATATTCTAGACCCTCTAGTACCTCTAGAAAGATTTAAAAACTATCGAGCGAGTTAATCCCATACTAGCCCTCCAGCGGCAACGAGCGTTGTTGCAGCTGGAGTTTGAGCACGAGCGCGACGAGTTCAAGCGCCTGGGCGAGGTCATCGGTGTGGGGCGCAAGGTCAAGCGCGGCGACTGCTGGTGGCCCGTCAGGTTAGGGCGCAGTTACTATAACTCGCTCAATCAGTTGGTAGTCGAGGTCTACCGCAGCGAGGACGAGGACATTGAGCACAACTTTGAGTATGGCAAGCAGGTGATGTTTTTCCGCACCAGTGGGCTTGACAGTATCACCTACTACGATTTCACAGCCACTGTCAGTTATGCCGAGGAGCACCGTATGGTGATTGTCGTGCCCGATGGCGGTGCTGTGCAGCAGTTGCAAGTGGCCGAGCAGGTGGGTGTGCAATTGTCGTTCGACGAGACCACCTACCGGCTGATGCTCGAGGCCATCGATCGCGTGAGCCGAGCCAAGAACAATCGGCTGGCCGAGTTGCGCGACCTGTTTTACAACCCCGGCAAGGCCGGAAAGTTCACCTTTGCGCCGATGAGTTTCCCGTGGCTCAATCCCACCCAGGAGCGAGCCGTCAACGAGGTGCTGTGGGCCAAGGATGTGGCCGTGGTGCACGGCCCGCCCGGCACGGGCAAGACCACGACGCTGGTCGAGGCCATCTACGAGACACTGCGGCGCGAGAGTCAGGTGCTGGTGTGCGCCCAAAGCAACATGGCGGTCGACTGGATCAGCGAGCGGCTCAAGGACCGTGGCGTGGACGTGTTGCGTGTGGGCAATCCCACGCGCGTCAACGACAAGATGCTCTCGCAGACCTATGAGCGCCGCTACGAGGCGCATCCCGACTATCCGCAACTGTGGGCCATGCGCAAGGCTCTGCGCGAGGTGCGTGAGCATCGCCGTGGCACCGAAGCCTATCACCAGAAGGTCGACCGGCTGAAGAGCCGCATCACCGAGTTGGAATTACGCATCCACAACGACCTGTTTGCCCAGGCGCGAGTCATCTCGTGCACGCTGGCGGGTAGTGCGAGCCGCGTGCTTGAGGGCATGAAGTTTGCCACCCTGTTTATCGACGAGGCGGCACAGGCTCTGGAGGCGGCATGCTGGATAGCCATCCGCAAGGCGGGTAGGGTAGTGCTGGCGGGCGACCACTGCCAGTTGCCGCCCACCATCAAGTGCTATGAGGCACTCAAGGGCGGATTGGGGCTAACACTGATGGAACGCATCGTACAGAGCAACCCGCAGGTGGTGACCCTGCTGGGCGTTCAATATCGCATGAACGAGCAGATTGTGCGTTTTTCGAGCGAGTGGTTCTATGGCGGCAAGGTCGAGAGTGCTCCCGAGGTGCGTGACCGTGGCATCCTCGACTGGGATACGCCGATGGTGTGGCTTGACACTGCCGACCTGGACGGCAAGGAAGAATTTGTGGGCGAAAGTTATGGCCGCATCAACCGTGCTGAAGCCGCCCTGACGATGCAGGCGCTGCAGGAGTACTTTGACAAGGTCGGCCGTCAGCGCGTGCTCGACGAGCGGCTGGATGTGGGCATCATCTCGCCCTATCGAGCACAGGTGCAGCACTTGCGTCGGCTCATCCGCCAGAGTGCCTACTTTAAGCCCTATCGCAGCCTCATCACGGTCAACACCGTCGATGGATTCCAGGGGCAGGAGCGCGACATCATCGTCATCAGTCTGGTGCGTGCCAACGACGAGGGACAAATAGGCTTCTTGCGCGACTTGCGGCGCATGAATGTCGCCATCACCCGTGCCCGCATGAAACTCATCATCCTGGGTGATGTGTCCACGCTCACGCGCCATCCCTTCTATCGCAAACTCTACGAGCACATCTGCTCAATTCAAAATACTTAGTTGATTGATGCACAATCGCATGAAGAATAAACTGAAGTCGCCGTTGCTGGCGGCAGTCATCAACATGGCCTTGGCCTACGTGGTGATGATGCTGACGCGCATCATCTTCTTTGTCGAGAACTGGTCGACGTTTGCGCCCTACATGTCATGGTCTTTGGCAGGCTCAATGCTCAGGGGGGCACTAGTGTTTGACACCAGCGCGTTGCTCTATGTCAACGCGCTCTATCTGGTGTTGATCCTGCTGCCGTGGCACGGCAAAGAAACGCCTGGGTTTCATCGCGCGATGCGGTGGCTCTATGTGGTGACCAATTCCATCGCTGCGGGCAGCAATCTTGTTGATTCGGTTTTCTTTCAGTACACCGGTCGGCGCACCACCGTCACCGTCTTCAACGAGTTTGGGGCCGAGGGCAACATCACTGGTATCATCCTCACCGAGGCTGTGCGTCACTGGTATCTGGTGCTGGCCTTCGTTGTACTGGTGATGATGTTGTGGTGGTGCTTTGTCATGCCGCGCAAGGGCGTGCGGCCGCCGCTGTGGCGCTACTATGCCACGCAAACGGTGGCACTGCTGTTGCTCACGCCGCTGGCCATCATCGGCATCCGTGGCAGTGCCACGGCCGGCACTCGCCCCATCACCATCAGCAATGCCAACCAGTATGTCAATCGCCCTGTCGAGGGCACTGTCGTGCTCAACACGCCGTTCAGCATCATCCGATCCATTGGCAAGAAGGCATTTGTCACCCCCGACTATATGACGCGCGCCGAGATGGAGCGCGCTTTCCAGCCCATTGTGCATCCGGTGACCGACTCACTGTCACACCCCGGCAAGAATGTGGTTGTTCTCATCGTCGAGAGCATGGGCAAGGAGTACATTGGTTCGCTTAATCCCGACTTGGATGGTGGGCATTATCGTGGCTATATGCCCTTTATTGACTCGCTGGTGGCGAAGAGCCTCACGTGGCAGTACAGTTATGCCAACGGGCGCATCTCGATGGATGCCATGCCGTCGATATTGGCAGGACTGCCCATGATGGTCGAGCCGTTCTTCCTCACGCCGGCCTCGCTCAACGACGTGCGCGGCATCAGTGCCATGTTGCGTGACGAGGGCTACGAGACCGCATTCTTCCACGGCGGGCACAACATCAGCATGGGCTTTAGCGCATTTGCTCACAGCATCGGATTTGAGCACTACTATGGCCTGGATGAGTACTGCCAGAGCGATGACTATGGTGGCATGGACGACTTCGACGGCAAGTGGGCCATCTGGGACGAACCCTTCTTGCAGTTTATGCTCGACGAGATGGATGAGTTGGATGAGCCTTTCCTGGTGTCGGCCTTCACCGCATCGTCGCATCATCCCTACAACGTGCCCGAGCAGTATCGCGACAGCCTGCGTGACGAGGGCGGGCAACCCATACACAAGTGTGTGCGCTACACCGACATGGCTCTGCGCCGATTCTTCGAGCGGGCCAGTCACGAGCCCTGGTACCGCAACACTATCTTTGTCCTTGTGGCCGACCACACCAACCAAGCCTCGCACCCTGTTTATCTGACCGACCTGGGTCGCTACAGCATACCCATTATCTTCTTTGCTCCCGATGGCTCAATACGCCCAGAATTGCGCCGTGACGCCATCGCGCAACAGATTGACATCACACCCACGCTGATGCATCTTTTGGGCTACAAACGGCCATTTGTGAGTTTTGGCAGTGATTTGTTGTCGACCCCGCCCGAGCAGACTTGGGCCATGAACTACAACAACGGCATCTATCAGTACCTGCGTGGCGACCTGATGATTCAGTTCGATGGCGAGCGCACCACGGCAGTCTACAACTACCGCACCGACCCCCTGTTGCGCCACAATCTGCTGGGTACCGTCCAGGTCGACTCGATGCAGCACACCCTGCAGGCCATCATCCAGCAGTACATGAGTCGCATGAACGACAACCGCCTGACCCTGCCTTAGGGTGAAGACCAGGCAGGTCGGGCTAATGCCTCCATTTGGCTCTGCTGCAACCGACGAAAGTTGGTGAAAATGTTGCGGATGTGCCGTTTTTGTTTTAACTTTGCAGCAAACTTTGTTCCTATTGTCGGCTGTGAGTACTTTCTTGCGGTCTATAAATAGGTGTATTTCAGTGAAATAATAACAATAACAAATAAAGTATTACAATGGGAAGAGCATTTGAATATCGCAAAGCAAGAAAACTGAAACGCTGGGGCAGCATGTCTCGCACGTTCACCAAGATTGGTAAAGAAATCACGATGGCAGTCAAGGCCGGTGGTCCCGACCCGACAGCCAACTCGCGTCTGCGTGCGCTGATGGCCAACGCCAAGGCGGCCAATATGCCCAAGGACACCGTGGAGCGCGCCATCAAGAAGGCTAGCGACAAGGATGCCGGCGACTACAAGGAGGTCATCTACGAGGGATTTGCCCCTCATGGCATCGCCGTGCTGGTCGAGACAGCGACCGACAACACCACTCGCACTGTGGCCAATCTGCGCAACTACTTTAACAAGAAGGGTGGTAACCTGGGCAACTCGGGCACCGTGGCTTTCTTGTTCTCGCACAAGTGCTACTTCCACGTCGCTCCCAAGGATGGTGTCGACCTGGACGAGTTGGAACTCGAATTGATTGACTGCGGAGCCGAGGAGATTGACCAGGACGAGGAAGAACTGCTGATTGCAGGTGCTTTTGAGGCCAACGGCGAAATCCAGAAGTATCTGGAGGACAATGGTTTTGAGATTACCAGTTCGGAACTGGTCTATGAACCGTCGGAGTACAAAGAACTCACCGCCGAGGAGCGTGCCGAGGTCGAAGCTCTGATTGAGGCTGTCGAGGAAGATGATGACGTGCAGAACGTCTTCACCAACATGCAGGCTGGCGACGACGAGGAATAGATTTCAGTCGTTAGTGGGAGCCCCCTATATCCCCCCTAAAGGGGGTTCCACTATTCACTCATAACTCATAAACTGTAAACGAAATGACTCCACACAACAACGCGCCCGATGGCGCATTTGCAAAGACCGTGCTCATGCCGGGTGACCCTTTGCGCGCAAAATTCATAGCAGAGACATTCCTTGAGGATGTCGAGTTGGTAACCTCGGTGCGCAACTGCCTGGGATTCACAGGCAAGTATAAAGGTGTGCCCGTCTCGGTCATGGCCAGTGGTATGGGTATGCCCAGCATCGGCATCTATTCGCACGAACTCTACGCATTCTACGGCGTGGAGAATATCATCCGCATTGGCTCGGCTGGCTCTTACACCGACCGTCTGGCTGTGCAGGACGTGGTGTTGGCCGACTCGTGTTACAGCGAGTCATCGTATGCCTATGTTCACAACCGTGTGACCGACAAGGTGCTCTATCCCAGCGAGGAAATCAACAAGGTGATCTGGGAAACGGCCGAGGAACTGGGCATCGAGGTGCAGACCGGCGAGGTACACTCGAGCGACGTGTTCTACGGCGGACCCAAGGCCGAGTCGTGGCAGTCGCTGCGCGAGCGCACCAGTGTCGACTGTGTCGAGATGGAGAGTTTTGCGCTGTTCCACAACGCCAATGTGCTGGGCAAGCGCGCTGCATGCCTGCTGACCATCAGCGACTCGTTTATCAATCACGTCGAACTCAGTGCCGAGGAGCGTCAGAACTCGTTCCGCACGATGATGACGTTGGCTCTTGAGTCGGCCATCAAGCTCTGATCGATGAAGCGCATTGCTATTCTGGCATCAGGCAGCGGCACCAAC
>Ga0310691_10005159_pt1 | contig 14379 bp, 13 predicted proteins | sample 176DNAGHGlowgp2_FD_203887 | JGI IMG/M metagenome (GOLD analysis project Ga0310691, IMG submission 203887) | Sheep rumen microbial communities from Palmerston North, Manawatu-Wanganui, New Zealand - 1766 DNA GHGlow gp2 (v2) (version 2) | ecosystem: Host-associated > Mammals > Digestive system >... | reverse complement strand
TTTTTGTGAAAGTGTCTATATTATGCACATCAAACAATAAAAATTCAAAATAGATAGTGACGATGAGAGATTCCTTTTTTCATTTGAAAGAGTGGTACATGACCACTGAACGTCCTGAAGATTTCGAACAGGTACGTGATTATGTGGTGGAGCAGACCCGAAAGGCCAGCATGGAGCAGATCGGGGTGGACTTAACAAAGCAAGACACGGACGACTTCCAGCAGGGATTCACCATAGAGAAAAGAAGGGTGGGGCAGGATGTGAGGCTGTGCTTCGTATGGTGGGACTTTTCGGAGTGCGAGAAACATGCCGACTATCGTGTGCTGCAAAACGACATCGTGAAGCATTTCTGGCCTGATATCCAATTTATCATTTCTGCTTCCGCCAGCCTGTTTACTGGTGGGTGGCGTGAGAATTGGAGGTTGCAAAGTTACCAAGCAAACCACCACAAAGTTACCAAGTAAATTGCCACAAAGTTACCAAGTAAATTGCCACAAAATTACCAAATAATTTGGTGGTTTGGACAAAAAGTATTATCTTTGCAAACAAAAAATTTAAATATGAGGTATTTATCAAGAGTAGCAGATGAGATGCTGAGAAAACGACTAGAGGCTTTCGGGGCTGTTCTCATCGAAGGTCCGAAATGGACAGGAAAGACAACTACTGCAGAACAACGTGCTAAGAGTGTCCTTAAGTTGCAGGATCCTGACAAACGGGAAGAATATCTCGCTACAGCCACTACGATGCCTTCTTTATTATTGAAAGGAGAGTCCCCCCGACTAATTGATGAATGGCAGGATGCCCCAATGCTATGGGATGCTGTCAGAACCGCTGTTGACAAAGAAGGCGGAATTCCTGGGCAATATATACTGACAGGTAGCAACACAGTTGATAAGGATAAGATATATCATACTGGAACAGGACGTATCTCACGAATGAAGATGTATCCCATGAGTTTATGGGAGTCCTTGGATTCCACAGGCGAAATATCTCTCAGAGAATTGTTTGACAATCCAGACTATGACATAAATGGTGCGACTAGTAAGTTGGACATCCCGGCACTCATTAAGATAGCTTGTCGTGGCGGTTGGCCTGCAACACTTCAATTGCCCATTGAAGCAAGTATGATGATAGCCAAGGATTATGTTAACAGCGTTTGTGAAAATGATATTTCTGCTATTGACAAGAAACAACGTAATCCCAAAATAGCAAAACAGATATTGCGCTCTTACGCTCGTAACATTAGTACTATCGTCAAGAAAACCAGCATCCTTGCCGATGTTACTGCATCTGGAGATATCAGCATCTCTATGAATACCTTTGATGATTATGTAGGAGCCTTGGAGAAACTATTTGTTATTCAGGACATTGACGCTTGGTGCCCTGCCATTCGAAGCAAGACAGCTATCCGTAGTATGCCTAAGCGCTGTTTCACAGACCCTTCTATTGCGATTGCTGCGATGGGGGTGAATGCAGATGCACTCGAATCTCAATTAAAAACTTTCGGTTTTATCTTCGAACAGATGTGCATTCGTGACTTGAAGGCATACACGCTTGATTTTGACTCGCATATCTCATATTACAGAGACAGATATGGACTGGAGGCTGACCTTGTATTACACCTTGGAGATGGTCGCTATGCGCTTATCGAATGTAAACTTGGAAGTCGTGAGATTGAAGACGGTGCCTCACATCTTGTGGAATTGAAGCGTCTTATCCGCGAATACAACCAAAAAGAGAAGCAAGTTCCTTTGCGCGAACCTGACCTAATGATTGTGGTAACAGGAGGCAAGATGGCATATACTCGTCCTGACGGCGTGAAGATTATTCCCCTCGCCTGTTTCAAGGATTAATGATTGCAATTTTATTAATTAAAAAACCCGCCGAGCAATCAATAGTTCGGCGGGCTGATCGTAGATTATCGAAGATGTTTACTTATTATCAGTAGGCCATTCGAAGCACATATAGGCTTCACCACGTAAGGAATCTGGCGTACTCACTTTGCTTGCTTTCACTATCTTTCCGTCATAATACAGCTCATAGGGGTTCATGAGCCCCTCATCAGGCTCTATGTCATGAATAATGAGTCCTTCAACTTCACCTTTCTGGATTTTCCAATACAGGTCATCGAATTTAGAGTCACAAATCTTAACGAGTTTACTGATATCAAATTCGTTTTCCGTTTCAATCTTGAAAGTGATTCTTTTTGTAAATGTACCTCCATAATGTTCCTGCATACCCTGTATGTAGTATCGGTTTCCTGGTTCCAGAACCAACTTTTTCTCTACCCAACTCTCAATGACCAGTCCAGGATCTTGATAAACTTTGAGTATCTTGCCAGTCGCATCCTCTACGACCATCATGCCATAGAGAGCACTGGTAAGGAGTATTTTCTTGGTTTTGCTCTCCAATTTGCCTTCTTCTTGTTCAAAATCAATTCTATAGCCTAATTCGTCGAATGGTGTCGCATTGTCAACGAACTTAGCGCAGACTCCCTCATAACAATCACAGTTGAACATCACCTTATAGACTTTCTTAGGAAGGGTTGGTTCTTTCGCAGCTACAGGTTTCATCGTACTGGTTTGGCCTTGCTCAACGATAAGTGCATGCAGACTCTCCGGCAGGCGCTTCAGATAGTAGTCGCTTTTCTTGGCGGGCACAACAATACTCTTAATTGTAACGCCGCCACTGAAGCCCTCAAAGGCGTGTTTATCGATATTCTTGATGCCGACGCCCAATGTCACTGTTTCCAAGGAACTGCAATCTGCAAAAGCATGATACTTAATAGTTATTGGTGCTAATATTGTGGCACTTTTCAAACCACTACAACCAGAAAAAATGTAGGTACCCATTTGTTTCACACTCTTGGGGATAGAAATACTTTTTAGTCCTGTACAGTCTTGAAATGCCCCATCACCAATCGTTAATACAGATTCAGGAATAGCAATATTAGTCAAGCCACTACATCCATAAAATGCGTTATTTACGATCTCTGTAACTGAGTCGGGAATAAGAACAGAATGTAAATTCTCGCAACCACTGAAGGCTCCCCATTCAATCTTCGTTGTTCCCTCAGGTATGATTCCCACTCCGTCTTTGATTTCATATTTTGCCATAAGTCAGTAGACGATTACCTGTACATCGCGAGGTTTTAAGTTATTGTTTCTATTGCAAAGCTGCGATTAAGCGAGCGCAAAAGAACTTGTTCATTTTGCCGAGCGTGAGCAGTTTCGTGCTTTTTAAAGCACAAATATAGTGATTTAATTGCAAAAATTCGCAACCCCAACCCCTTAAATGATGTTAAATAGCAATTTAATAGGAAAAACTTGCCTTGATTTTTGAATTTTTTCGCAAATGTGTCTATATTATGCCCGTCAAACAAAAATTCAAAAGATATGGCTACAACAATTAGAACCAGTTCCAAGAACTACTTCAACAAAATCCAGAAGTACCTCAACAACAAAAGAGTCTTCTTCACCCCATCACTTAACCTTGGGGTCTATGCCCTCACCATCTTTGACCTCTCAGAAATTGAAACCACCTCTCTCATTTCAAAAATGACCAAACACTTCCATCTCACCAAGCAGCAGGAGCCTCTGGCTCTCGCTGCGTAATATGCGCATTATGAGCATTATTGAACAATAATCTCAAATATTTCACGGAATTGTTTTGTGGAATAATTCTTTTTTCGTAACTTTGCCATCAAAGATGACGAACTTAAAACAAATAAAGACCACATTATGTATACAATAGACTATCTCAAGACACTACATGCTGATTACGTGGAATGGAACACAGACCCAGAAAGCATGATCATGCCAGAAGACACCTACAATTTCGATTATGCCTCCGATGACGAGATAAAAAACCTCGCGGAAATAGAAGATGAGGATGACTTCGTAGATGCCATCCGAGAACTCATTCAGGATTTCCTCGCCCTCGGCACCGTGAAATCCTTCCAAGTCAAAGACCCCACTGGCAAGTTGGTTTGCGAGTATGATGACGAGTTTTGGGGATAGATAAGAAAAGACTAACAAGAAACAAAATATGAACCTCACGATGTATAGGGAATCGTAATACTTATTATGGCAAAGAATAAAGATGATTTGAAATCATTATCACAGATTTTTGCAGGTGATGTTCAATTCGTTATTCCTGATTATCAAAGAGGCTATTCATGGGAGGACAAGCAGTTGGACGATTTGTGGGAAGATCTCGAAAATATGACAGAGACAAACACACATTATACGGGCATGTTTACTTTCTGTAAAGACTCCGACAATGATAAAATATACTATTTAGTAGATGGTCAGCAAAGAATGACCACACTAATAATTCTTATAAATGAAATTCTGAAAGGTATAAAGAATGCTGTGGATGAATGGACCACCAAAGAAGATTGTGTAAAGAAATATCTCTATATTCGTCCTTTAAATTACATTTCAACAAATCTGAAATATAAGTTCCAATATGACTCTAATGACCCAAGTGACGCCTTCTTCAAAATAAGAATATTAGGTCAGAAGTGTTCTAAACAACCTCAAGATACTTTATATACCAAGAATCTTTTATTTGCTAAAGAGTATTTTGAGAAAAAACTAAAAGAATACAATCAAGATCAATTGATAGCTCTTTTCAAGAAAGTGACAGAGCGTCTCAAGTTTAATGAATACATTATTGACGATATCAATGATGTTTATGTTACTTTTGAAACCATGAATAATCGTGGCAAGAACTTGTCAACATTAGAGCTTTTAAAAAACCGCCTGATTTATCTTACCACATTGTTTTCAGCATTGGCAGGGGACAAGGTGGACAAGAAAGCTCAGATCGATAATGCAAATAATTTGAGGGATTATGTAAATGATACATGGAAAAACATATACGAGTTTTTGGGTAAGAGTTCTGATAAAAAACTAAATGATGATAGTTTTTTAAGAGACCATTGGATTATGTTTTTCAGATACGACAGAAAAACTTCGATGGTTTTTAAAAAGGATTTGTTGACCCAAATATTTGTTGCAAAACGAGTACTGAATGGTGAATTATCAATGGATGACATTACCGAGTATGTTAAAAGTTTAAACGAAAGTATAGAATATTGGTTCTATATTAATTGTCCCATGAAATCTGATTTGTTGTCAGTTTCAGAGAAAATATGGTTGACACGTATAAATCGTGTTGGCATTGGGAGCTTTAGACCATTGTTGATGGCAGCCTATTTAAAGAAGGACAACAATATTGAAAAACTACTTGAAGCATGTGAACGTTTCCGTTTCTTGACATTTAATGTTTCAGGTCGTCGCTCTAACACAGATGACTCTCACTTTTATGGGTTGGCTCACGATTTCTATGACGTAAATAATACAACAGTTACAACTATTCAAGAGCTCATAGAAGATGTAGATTCAAGGACCAACAAATGGCTGAATATAGATGGCTTTATTATCTCTGCTATTGATCGATACAAGAATCGGGAAGGTTTCTATTCATGGTCTGGCTTGAGGTATTTCTTGTATGAATACGAAAGGGTCTTTCAACAGGGAACTACTGATAAGGACGAGAAAGTTCGATGGGAAAGTTTTGAGAATAATCAAAAAACGAAAATATCCATTGAACATATCTACCCTCAGTCGCCAACAGATTCTTATTGGACTGATCGTTTCAAGACTCAGGAAGACAAAAATCTGACTCATTCATTAGGAAATCTTTTATTGCTTAGCGTTTCTAAAAATTCAGAGCAGCAGAATTACTCTTTCCCGAAGAAGAAAAAGACGGAAAGAGATGCTGACGGACGTATTACTCATCATGGATATGATATAGGTTCTTACCGTGAGATTGAAGTGGCTAATAAAGATGAATGGACTCCAGAAGAAATAAAAGAACGTGGTAAGTTGATGCTTGAATTCTTAAATAAACATTGGAAGATAGGCCATCTTTTTACGGAAAGTGAAATGGAACATATCTTAAATATTTCTTCGAATATAGGAAATAGTAATATGGATACAAATACTATTGATGAACCAGATTGGGCAAGAAATATGGATTCAGAAGTGTAGTTATATAGAAATGAATAACAAATCATAAGAAACTCACGATATATAGGACAATCGTAAACAGATTATGGCTCAATATGAAATAAAAGACGGAGTGGGTATTATTCCCCAAGGAACAACAATTATTCCCGATTCTGCGTTCTCTGAGCAGAAATGGTTTGACAGTAAGGAACTAAAAAGCATTGTAATTCCAGATACGGTAACTCGTATCGGGGATTGTGCATTCTTTGGTTGTGAGAATCTTACTTCCATTGTGCTACCCGATAGTATAACAGAAATAGGAGAGTACGCTTTCTATGGCTGTGAAAAACTCACATCTATCATTATTCCAAACTCTGTTGTGGAAATCGGACAAGCAGCATTTGAGTGCTGTAAATCACTGAAAACAATTACTTTACCAGAGTCATTAATAAAGATAGGCATAAGTCAATTTTTTATTGCTATGCATTGGAAACAATTTTCGTTCCTAAAAACAGAGTTGGATTCTTTAAAAAAGAATTGATAGATAAGGGAGCTTTCCTGCATGTACCCCATCCACAAATTCTGCCATTGAAAGAGTGATGTTGGGGTTCCCATCCAAACAAAAGTTTTTCTCGTAAAAATAGATGCTGCAGATCTTTGAATTTTTCTTCGATTGTTACTATATTAATAGAAAACGCTTATGCAAGACTGGAGTAAATACATAGAAAGACCGATAGTGGAAGTGCTGCCAGAACTGGAGGCAGAGGGCTATCGGGTGACGAGTGATGAATGTGTCATCTTCGGACAGCGCAACATCGACATTGAAAAGGGCGATGTGGCTGCCGAGATAGTGTGTGTGCCATACGACTTCGAAGAATATCAAGAGGGCAACATCAAACCAGAAGATGCCGACTGGTGGGTGGATGATGTGTTTGAGAATGGAGAGTCGTACCAAGAGACCATTTGATAAAAAAAGTTGCCCTGATTTTTGAATTTTTCTCCCAATGTTACTATATTATCTTCACAAACCAATAAAAACGTAAGAATATGAAGAGAGTATTTATTGACATGGACAATGTGCTGGTGGACTTCCAGTCGGGACTCGACCAGATGAGTGAGGAGGTAAAGGCAGAATATGCTGGTCGTCTGGACGAGATACCAGGCCTGTTCGCCAAGATGAAGCCGATGGAGGGTGCCATAGAGGCTGTGCATGAACTGCAGAAACGTTACGATTTGTTTATCCTCTCAACAGCACCTTGGAAGAATCCGTCGGCTTGGTCTGACAAGGTAGAATGGGTGACAAAATACCTTGATGACGTGTTCCATAAGAAAATGATCATCACCCATCGCAAAGACCTCTGTCAGGGTGACTATCTGATAGATGACCGAGGGAAGAACGGCACGAGCGAATTCAGTGGTGAATGGATTGAGTTTGGTTCGGATAAATTCCCTGATTGGGAGAGTGTTCTAAAATACTTAGAAAGCGAAAGATTAGATGAATATCTTGTGGAAATTGGTCGTACGGATTTGCTGACTAAGGAAGAAGAGCTGGCATTGAGCAAGGCGATACAGGAGAAAGGGCCCGACTGTGAAGAAGCGGAACGATTGGTAAAGTGCAATAGACGATTTGTCATCAGTGTTGCGGCACAGTATCAAGAGCAAGGGTTGACGTTGGAGGAACTGATTGAGGCAGGAAACGAAGGACTGAGAAAGGCTGCTACGAAGTATGATGCCTCTCGTGGATTCAATTTCATCGCCTATGCCGTCTGGTGGATTCGCCAGAGCATTATTCAGGCCATTGATGAAAAAGTAACGAAATAAAATTAAACGATATGAGTAATCAATATTCTTTTAGTTTGGTGACGAAACAACGTAAGGACGCTGAAAAAGTGTTGGCACGTGCTGAAGAAGTGTTGAAGAAACTGGATCCAGACGGAAATAGTGGTGTAAAGTTCAATAGGATTGAGGATGATACTATATATGGAATTGTTGATGGAAGCCTCGTGCCAAGACAAGCAGAATTGGCTTTCAAGGTCATTAATGCCGTTGTGGCTGCGTTTCCAGAAATGACAATTCATTACTATGAGACCTGTAATGGTCCACTTTGTCGCGCAGCCGTTTCGAGAAACGGTGAATTGGAGGAAATAGAACTTTGGCAGGTTGTTGTCCACATACAGAGCATAGAAGATTATCAAAAGGTTCTTGCCTGTCTGCAAAAAAAACATGACGTAGAACTGGAAGTGCACCCAGAAAGCCTCAGCATAGAATGGTCTTTTGATGCCAAGACGGAGGATAATGTGACGACAGAACATCTAAATGAGTTGAGCCGACAATTCCCCGAAATGCTTTTCCAATGCTACAAATACGATGTGTGTGATGAAGAAGCTAGTGATGAGGTGAAATATTATGCACAATTCCATGGTCATGAGGTGAGGTGGGAAGAGAGTTCTTTAACTCTATTGGCTTTGATGCGTTGGCACAGGGATATGGATGTGACCTACGCGGACGTATTGTTCAATACCGAAGAAGTCTTTCAGACGGCACTGACGAAAGCCCGTGCTGACGAAGGATGGTATCCGCGAATCGTTGCAGAATATCTTTTCTATGCCCGTTCACTTCATTCTTTGCAACCTGAGGACTATGGCTGGTTAAAGGAACTGGCGAAAAATAAAATCGTTCCGGCGTGTTGTCTGCTTCTATTGGGTATGGACAGGAAAACACGTGACTGGGAGGAGACGTTCATCGATGAAGATACTGGCGAGGAGGTAAAGATCCTTCGTGAGGAAATCATTGACGGCACGCTATTTGAACCCGACGATAAGCTGAAAGAACAGCTTGTTCAAACGATCTATGATAAAGCAGAAAATCATTATCTTGGCATTGACGAGATTCGTATTGCCTGCTGCTATCCTCTTAATGCTACGCCATTACGATTGGCCCTTACTAATGTTGGCGAAGAAGGCGAAGCCCAGTACATTGATGATCCCGCCATTCTGCAAGAGCTATGTGACAAAGGAAATAAGTATGCAGCCTACGAACTCTACCGCAAATGCATGTGGGGGGATGAAGAGAATGGTATCTTCATCAACAAACGAGAGGCGAAGCATTATTTTGACCTTGCCGGTGATGTTCCGCAGCAATTTGAAGAAGAGTGGGACGATGTGGACGACCCAGGTGAAGAGTACCCAGAAGAATTCTGCTATACGCTCACGGGCAATGCCCAAACACTTGATGCGGTGGAAACCCTCATCAACGACCTCTGCCAGCAATTTGGCACTCCAGGTAATGAAGTGGGACTCTACGTGCCACAACAGATACTGATGAAAGTGCTTGTAGGTTCTGGTTCCGTTTACTATCGTGGCAATGTGATCAGTATGGAACGGCAAGCATCTGACCGTCTTGTTGTCACTACCGAAGCCGACAAGGGCGAACCTCTGCTCTATGCCCTGCGCGAGTGTTTTGAGAATCTGAAAGTGGAAATGAAAGCATAAAATGATGAGCTTTAACGAATATTGGAAAGAAAAGGCTGCAAAGCGCAGGCAGTCGTGGGCGAGCAAATCCCAACGGTTTGCCCAAAAGCACACGCAGTTGGAGGCAATCCGAAGCGAGATTGTCTATGGCCATATGAAAAGAGAAGAGGTTCGCAGCCTTAGGGATGAGCATCGGACCGTTCAGAATCCCATAGCTCGATGGGATTCTAATATGCACTTTTCCTTTTCAGAGCAGGGGCTTCGTGAGGCCATGCAAGCAGAGGGTGCCGATGTCAGTTCTTTAACGATGACGATAAGCAAGAAGAACATCGTTGGTCAGCAACCACATGAAATAGCATACGGAGACATGCTTAACGTTGCTAGCAATCGTCGTGATTTATATAAAAAGTATACTGATCTGGAAACCTGCACTATCAATTACCGAGAAGTAACGATGGTTATCTACCGCTATACTTATCTGCAACAGCCTTTTGGCCTGTATGAGCTTGTGCCTTGCAAACAACTCTCTATCTCTTATTTTAGATTGGAGGAGACAAGTTTCAGCACCTTGAACATTGCAACTTTTCTGATGGAAATGGCTGCGGAGTGGGAGCTACGGCGGGAGGAACTGAACTACCACGCGAAAAAACTGAAACTTCGCACAATGGAGGCAGCAACGACAGATAGCATCGAGTTTGAACTGTGGGATGATAAGAAGTTGCAGAAGAAAATTCAAGAATACATCGGGAAGGATTATCAAATAGTCAAAATCTTGGAACAGGTCCTTCGCCCTTGGAAGTCGGCTATTAAAAAATATATCTATGCTGCCACAGAGCGGACACTGAATGAGCAAGTGCAGACTTTTAAGCATTTTGATTATTGGAATAAAGATATGTTTTGGGAAAAAGAACTTGTTCCCTATCTGAATAGTGTAGGACTGCAAGATATGGAGACTAAAGCGTCTAAGGACAAGATGAATATAGCCATCAAGTCTGCAGGTTTTCAGTGCTACATCATTAGGTCTAGTGATGGCATTCGTTTGTATCCCAATAGTCTTTATGAGAATGGTTTGATTGATTTATCTCCTCAAACGCCACTAAGTGCTATTGGTGAATATCTGAAAAAGATGCCAGTGCTCAGCCAGAGGATGGAAGAGGAAATCATAAAAGCCATACAGATATATGATCAGCAAATGATGCAGAAGCCTGAGTATCGGCATTTCGTAGAAACCGTAGAATCTCTTGCCGTTCAAAACGCAGGTAAGCCCGTAGGTAAATTGATGAAATACTTGCGCTGGGATGCCGGAAGATTATATACAACCCGTTTCTCTCCCTCTACAATAAAAATAAAAAGCGACACTGCTTTCAGTTATGAAGATAAAAAATGTTATAAGGGGGTGATTTCAAATGGTGTGTACACACTCGTAAAGGACAAATACCCAGAAAGATGGGTTGATGCAGAATGTCGCCAGGTATTTATTTTCGACCCTGTAACAACAGACGTAGAGGCTTGGCTTGCTGCAAATCGGCATGGGATAGGAGATCCAAAATACGAATGGAAGGTTGGAGAATTTATTTGCTCATTCATGCCCATTTACTCTACCCCTTTCATGTCTTTTGATTTCATTGATCAAAAACTATAAAACAATATGGCAATAGCAATTAACAGCAAGGAACTGCTGACACTCTTGGAGGTGACACCCTCGTGGCAGAACATCATGTTGACAGGCCGACATGGTATCGGCAAGTCGCAGATTCTGACCAAGTATTTCGAGTCTGTTGGGATGACGGTGAAGACGTTGTTTCTCGGACAGATGAGTGATCCTGGCGACCTACTGGGTCTGCCCAACAAGGATGAGGCGACTGGTAAGACCACCTTTATGCCGCCTTATTGGTTTCCTATGGACGGCAAACCCATCGTGCTCTTCTTGGATGAGTTGAACCGTGCCCGTCCTGAAATCCTGCAGACGGTGATGGATCTGGTGCTGAACCGTAAGTTGGCAGGTCGTCCTTTGCCTGAAGGCAGTCGTATCATCTCGGCCTGTAACGATGGCGATGAGTATCAGTTGACAGATCTCGACCCAGCATTGGTGTCGCGATTCAATATCTATACCTTCCGTCCTTCGGCAGAGGAATGGCTGCTGTGGGCAGAACGCGAGGGACTGGATGAGCGTGTCATCAGTTTCGTCAGTGCCAATCCTGAGTTGCTCGACCGTAGTGCTGACACCAAAGAAGAGCAGGGATTGGAGAAAGACCCAGATCGTCGTGCTTGGGAGAAGGTGGCGCGACTGCTGGAGAATGTGCCCAATCCGTTGCCTGTGCATCAGAAGGTTGTGGCAGGTATCATCGGCATACAGGCTGCTGCGCAGTTGTTCCTCTCGTTCCGTAAGGAGGATCTTACACCCATCGATTTGCTGACAGGCTTCAAGAAGGCTAAGAAGCAACTTGATCAATACGAACTGCATCAGTTCTCGCTGCTCAACGATGCGCTGGCGCGTTTCTTCGAGACAGACAAGGTGAATACGCTGGAGCGTAAGACGGTGTGCGAGAATCTTAAAGCCTATCATGATTATCTGTTGAAAAAGAATCGTGAGGCATATGCCCACTTCGTATCACTCATCGACGGTACAGGTTACAAGCAGATGCTGCTCCTGATTAATAAGGAAATGCCAGAAACTTATAAGCAAATCGTGGAATTCATCCAGACACTATGACAGCCCGAGAGCGCATACAACAGGAAGCGGAACAGTGGTTCTTGACAGAGCCAGTGCTCTTTGCCGTCTATTGTAGTCATCGCCTGACGATGAATGCCAATATGCTGTGTCCGCTGCGAACTGGAAAAGGCCGTATTGAATACAATCCAACCGTCATTGATGCCCTGCAAGATAATCAGTTGAAGGAATTGCTGAAGGTGGAGATGATTCGCATTCTGCTGCAACATCCCTATGCCCGTCAGCCGCTTGGATGCCTACCAATGATGCTTCAAACAGCCAGCGATATGGTTATCTCGCCTGCCTATAGGTTCTCGTGGGTTGACCTTGCAAAGCCTGAGGACTTTGGGTTGCCAAAAGGGCAGTATTACGAGTGGTATGCTAACAGGTTGAACGAGATGGCTGTTCATCATGATGGAGATGCGCCCAGCGAAGGCAACTCAGATACCAATGAGCAACAAGGTGAAGACATCTCAGCACCATCAGTTGGGCAAAGTGACCAATCCCAGGATTTGCAACCGGTGTCGCAAGATCAAGTCCAAGGACAAGGAAAGGGACAAGGTCAAGGTCAAGAAAAAGCTACGGATGTAACAGAAGAGTCAGCGGCATCGGTGTCATCAGGAATAGATGGAATAGATTCTGATGAAAACGATAAGGGCGGTGGTGAATCTAAGGATGCAGATTATACCTCGCTTTGGGAAGAAGACCAGTTTCAGGCTCGTCAGATTACAGACCTCGTTCAGAGTACGACACAATGGGGTGGTTTGCCTGGCGATATGGTGGAACTCATCAAGAAGGCGGCCGAGGGCAAGATTGACTATCGCGGAGCCCTGCGGACTTTCCGCTCTAGCATCCTCTCGCAGAAACGTCGCCTGACTCGTATGCGTCCCAGTCGTCGCTTCGGTTTCGAACAGATGGGCAGTCATTATGATTTCACTACCCGTCTACTTATCGCCATTGATACCAGCGGTTCTGTCGGTTCAGAAGAACTGGGTCGTTATTTCCGCATCATCACTACCTTCTTTAAATATGGTATTCAGGAAATAGATGTGCTGATGTTCGACGAAGAAGTACAGGGAGAACCTATTACTTTTACTGAGGCTAAGAAGAATAAACAAGAGTTCAAGGTTCATGGACGAGGAGGTACCAATTTCCAGGCTCCTGTCAATTATGTGAAGGAGCATCCGAACTATGACGGTCTCATCATCATTACCGATGGTTATGCTCCCACTCCAGAAGTGCCACCATTTCTGCGTACCAAACTTCTCTGGGTTATCGACAACGAAAAATCTTATAAAGAGCATTACGATTCCCTGCGCAAGACAGGCCGTGTCTGTCTGATGGAACTGTAACAATAAAGACTCTAGATATGGATAAAATGATCGCCCACAATGAAAAAGATGCTCAGAAGCGTCGTGCCACTTGGGAAGAAAAATATTTATTTTTCCAAGGACATCATTATAGTATTGAAGAAATCAGAAAAAGGATAAATCCTCCTATCGAAGTAACCGGGCACTTTTTTAATTCGCCTCAGAATCCATATAGACCGTTCAATCCATTGATTTGTTTTGAAAACGGCGTTTTCTCGTTCTCAGAGCAGGGACTTCGCGAAGCCTTAAGCAAACTTGGAGCAAATATGAAAGATTTGAAGATGACTGTCGGAAAGGAGAAAGGTCCTCTTTATTTAGACAGTTGTTTTCTTCCACCCCCTATTCGTTTCGAATATGGAGGCCGTGACGACATTTTCAGTCAAGAATGTGTGATTACTTATAAAGGTATTCAAATGACAATCTGTCGAATGCATATCAAAGGTGTACCATTCGGCATATATCGTGTTCTTCCTGTCAAAGAGATGCCATGCGAAAGTCATCTAATACTCAAGGAAGACGAATTCTATTTGTTAGACTTGCCAACACTCTTGCTTGACCTGAGTTTTGAATATGAGTTGCGACAGGAAGAACTGAAGTTCTATATGAAGCAAATGCGCATCAACACTATAGAGACTTTAGTCTTAGATGAAGACCACATCGCACTTGATGACATAGATCCTGCCAATATTCAGTCTTGGATGGATCGAATCAGAGACTATTTCATGCGGATGACAGAAAAGTACCAAGATCAGGTGTTTATATACAATCTTGGATTAAAGCCCAAGTCTCCTGGAAAGTTTGTGCGCTGTTAT
>Ga0310691_10005154_pt1 | contig 14388 bp, 14 predicted proteins | sample 176DNAGHGlowgp2_FD_203887 | JGI IMG/M metagenome (GOLD analysis project Ga0310691, IMG submission 203887) | Sheep rumen microbial communities from Palmerston North, Manawatu-Wanganui, New Zealand - 1766 DNA GHGlow gp2 (v2) (version 2) | ecosystem: Host-associated > Mammals > Digestive system >... | reverse complement strand
TCACCAACAACAATCACCAGCTTCAATAACCAATAACCCATAACCAATAACCATTAAAGAATGGCAGAAGAACAATTCATAGACTATGTAAAGATATTCGGCAGATCGGGCAACGGCGGCTCGGGTTCGGCACATCTGGCGCGGACGGCGCACAACCCCAAGGCGGGTCCTGACGGCGGCGACGGCGGCAAGGGCGGCAGCATCATTGCTCGCGGCAACCGTAACTTATGGACTTTGCTGCACCTTCGCTACACCAAGCACGTGTTCGCGGAACACGGCGGCAACGGCCAGAAGAACCAATGCTTCGGCAAGGATGGCGACAATGCTTACATCGAAGTGCCGCTCGGAACCATTATCCGTCTCGTTGACACGGACGAGTATGTGGGCGAGGTGCTTGAGGACGGCCAAGAGGTCGTTGTGATGAAAGGCGGGCGCGGCGGACTCGGCAACGTCCACTTCAAGAACGCCACGCATCAAACACCCCGTTTCGCTCAACCTGGCGAAGAGGGCACGGAAGGATGGATATCCCTGGAACTTAAAGTGTTGGCTGACATAGGGTTGGTCGGATTTCCCAACGCAGGCAAGTCCACGTTAATCACACAGCTCTCCAATGCGCGGCCGAAGATCGCCGACTACCCTTTCACCACTTTAAAACCGAATCTCGGCATGGTTGCTTACCGCGACTTCCAATCATTTGTCATCGCCGACATCCCCGGTATTATCGAGGGGGCCTCGGAAGGCAAAGGAATCGGCCTGCGCTTCCTCCGCCACATAGAACGCAATGCCGCCCTGCTGTTTATGATTCCCGCCGCAGATGACGAAGGCAAGGTGAAAACGGTCACTCAAATCAAAAAGGAACTTAAGATTCTCCAAAACGAACTCAAGCAATTCAATCCGGAACTTCTGGACAAAAATTGGATGCTCGCCATCACCAAATGCGACCTCATCTCAGAAAAAGACGCACGGTCGTTGGAAGACAAATTAGCGAAATATTTTCCCGTTTTATGCATTTCCGCCGTCACAAATTGGCGCCTCGCTGAATTAAAAGATCAACTATGGGATTTGCTTCAGCACGAGAATGATATATAAACAATTAACAATCAGACAATTAACAACTGTTAATAAAATTATTTCCTAAAATTAATTAAACAAGTCAGAGAATTAAAAAAAAGTGTATTTTTGCCGCGTTAAAATTTGATATAAAGAAATGGCAAAGAAAACGAAAGAAGCACGTCAACAAGTAATCTTGGAGTGCACCGAGCAAAAGGCAAGTGGAGTGCCAGGGATGTCTAGATATATTACGACAAAGAACAGAAAAAACACTCCCGACAGATTGGAACTGAAGAAGTACAATCCGTATTTAAAGAAAATGACGATTCACAAAGAAGTTAAATAACAAAAACTGAGAAGAGATGGCAAAGAAAGTTGTTGCATCATTGAAAAGAGAAGGTGGCGTCACCTACACCCGCGTGGTAAGAATGGAACGCTCACCGAAAACTGGAGCCTACACCTTCAAGGAAGCGATTGTAGAGTCCTCCTCCGTAAAAGACTTTTTGGCTAAAAAGTAATATTTTGTTTTCATGGTTGAAAAAAGGTGGGCGCCTGCCCGCCTTTTTTCGTATATTTGCAGCCGTATTTTTTTTTAAGCAATATGGGATTCTTTTCATTTTTCAAAAAAGATAAAAAAAACGAGATTAACGAGGAACAAAAGAAGGAATTGAACGAAGGATTGCAGAAATCCAAGGAGAATTTCTTCAAAAAACTCGCAAAAACCATCGTTGGCAAATCAAAAGTGGATGACGAGGTGCTTGACAACCTGGAGGAAGTGCTGGTCACTTCGGACGTGGGCATCGAGACCACCCTCAAAATCATCGAACGCATCGAGAAGCGTGTATCCAAAGACAAATATCTGGGCACCGACCAGGTGAACATGATACTGAAGGAGGAAATTGCCGGACTGCTCCTCGAAAACGATCTCGAAAAAGAGAACGATTTCGTGATTCCGGAAATGGAGACCCCCTATATCATCCTCGTGGTGGGTGTGAACGGCGTGGGCAAGACCACCACCATAGGGAAACTGGCATACCAATTCAAGAAACGTGGCTATTCCGTCACGCTCGGTGCTGCAGACACATTCCGTGCCGCCGCCATCGACCAGCTGACCGAATGGGCCAACCGTTGCGATGTGCCCATCGTGGCCCAGAAAATGGGCTCCGACCCCGCTGCTGTGGCATACGACACTGTGAAGTCCGCCATCGCCAACAAGAGCCAGGTTGTCATCATCGACACCGCCGGCCGACTCCACAACAAGGTCAACCTCATGAACGAGTTGGTGAAGATCAAGAACGTCATCCGCAAACTCGTCCCCGACGGCCCGCACGAGGTGCTGCTCGTCCTTGACGGCTCCACCGGCCAAAATGCCTTCGAACAGGCCAAGCAGTTCACCGCCGCCACCGAAGTCAACGCACTGGCCATCACCAAACTGGACGGCACCGCAAAAGGTGGCGTGGTCATCGGCATCTCCGACCAGTTCCAGATTCCCATCAAATATATCGGAGTCGGGGAAAAAATCCACCAGCTCCAAATCTTCAACCGCGTTGAATTTGTCGATTCCCTGTTCCCCGACAACTGGTAGCCATGCCCAAGAAAATCGTCGTTGACCAAAACTCCGGTTTCTGCTTCGGCGTGATCAACGCCATCCGAACAGCGGAAAAATACCTTATGGAGCACAGCACTCTCTATTGTCTTGGCGATATTGTCCACAACAGCGAAGAGGTGCAACGCTTGTCAGATATCGGGTTGCAAATCATTGACTATGACCAGTTCATGTCACTTAAAGACACAACTGTGCTCATACGTGCGCACGGGGAACCGCCAGAGACATACCACATCGCGGAAGAAAACAACATCCATCTGATTGACGCCACCTGCCCCGTTGTTCTCAAGCTGCAAAAGCGCATTCTTGGCGAATACATGAGGAACAAATCAGGGAAACAAATCTTAATTTACGGAAAAAAAGGTCATGCCGAGGTTATTGGCCTGCTAGGACAAACAGAGAACACCGGCATCGTCATCTCGTCACCCGAAGACATCAACTGCATCGATTTCGGCCGCCCCGCCATCCTCTACTCCCAAACCACACAGAGTCTGGAAAACTACCGAAAGTTGATCGACACTATCCAATCGCGATACCGGTCAGCAGGGCACGCCGACTGGTTCGAATACGAGGACACAATCTGCGGAAAAGTCTCCTCGCGAGCCAAACAAATCGCTGATTTCGCCTCCAGCTTCGACATCATCCTCTTCGTATCCGGCGAAAAAAGTTCCAACGGCCTATACCTATATAATATATGCAAGGAACACAACCCACGAAGCTTTTTCCTTACCAATGTCGAACAGCTACAACAAATCGATCTGTCACAGGCGGACAGCATCGGTATCTGCGGGGCCACCTCAACCCCCATGTGGCTGATGCAACAAGTCGCCGACCAGTGCGCCGAATTTTAAAAATCCTGCCATTTTCCTCCCCCTTTGTTTTTCATTTTCACTGATATTAGTTAATTTTAAAAATAAAATTAACTAAGTTTAGTTAGTTATTGCAATTATAGATTTTTTATCTGCTTGTTTTACAGATATATAGAAAATTTATTCACAATAATTTTTATTAAACATTTATTTATTGTTAAATAATATTATATTTGCCGTGGTTTTGATTATTGAATTATTCATTTGAAAAAAGAAGAAGAAATGACACAAAAAATCATCCACATTAAAACAGCAATATTAGCTTTGACGCTTATATCTGGAATCACGTCAAAGAGCGTAGGACAGAACATCCTGTTTGAAGAGGACATGGGCATTCCATCCTCCAACACCCTTATCCAAGACTATACCGGTTGGCAGAACACCGCAGTATCATATATAGGTAACGGAACATGTGATGTGCGAACATCAAGTGCATCAACAGGATACGGAGGATCATCCGGAGGAGGGAATGTCATGATCAATGACACTGTCAAATGGTTCCAGATTTCGGGAATCAACACGGCGGCGGCCACAAACACCACCGTGAAACTGTATTGCGGTCTTCGCAAGACCAAAGCAGAGAACGGCAGTCACCTAATGGTGGAGTTTTCCACAGACAGCATCGTATGGACAAGTCTTCAGATAGAAGACACCTTGCCCACTGGCACCGGCACAACAGGCTGGTACCGTGTCTGTTATCCAAACATACCCGTCCATCCTCATCTACACATCCGTTTTTCTAACACTGCCAACGTGGAGCTGCGTATCGACGACATCAGCATCACGGACGGCAATGAAGCAGTACTGGAAACGGTGTCAACGCCGACCTGCACCCCTTCTGCAGGTACTTATTACGAGCCGCAGACCATACTTATTGAATGCTCAACGTCCGACGCAGCCATCCGATACACATTGGACGGCACCATCCCGAACAGTCAATCGCCATTGTATTCCGGGCCGATAACCATTGACAGCACCCTAACCTTGAAAGCGTTTGCTGAGAAAGAAGGCATGTACAACAGCGGCATACTCACCGCGCAATTCACCATCCTGGATACTACTTCATTAGTAACGCTGCCTTTCGACATTTCCGACAACAGCCAGGTGGACAAAATGGAGGTGAAATTATTGCCCGGTTTCCGAAGTGTCAAATTGGGAGCCTCGTACGCAGACGGTTCGGCTAAATTCGAATCTAAAAACGCAGGCCAGGCAACTCTGATAGCACATCTCGACAGTGCACCTGAGAATCTCTCGTTCGATGTAAAAGGGACCAAAGGGGGCAACCCTTCCTCCTACAGCGGAATACTGTTTGTGGTAAGCGAGTCTGCCGATGGCACTAATTGGTCAACAGTGGCCACGTTGAGCGAGACAGACATAAGTACCGAATCCTATTCACATCAAGGAAGTTACACCCTTTCGGAAGAGACACGCTATATCCGATGGTTGCTTGCTGCAGCTAACAGCGGGAACACACAGCTCAACAACATCGTCATCGGCAAACGGCAACAAGGAGATGAGGCCGGCATTGCTCAGCACAACGAGTCACCGAAAGCCGATCCCTTTCCAAATCCTGCTGAGAAATACTTCCAGTGGAACCTTTGCGACTTTGCAGCGGAGTTGGCGCTTTATGACATGAGCGGCAATCTCATAGCTTTCTGGATACATGTGCAACCGGGTGACAAGTTCAATATTGAAACGGTCACTCCAGGATGCTATTTACTCAAAGCAGTCACCCCGATCGGGCGCGTGACGAAGAAACTGATTGTCAAATAACAAAAGAAAGGAGGCGTTTTTAAGAATAGCGAGCAGAAAAAACTTGATGATTAAAATTGATCAAAGAATCAGTCTGCACAAAGGGGTGAGCGGATGATACGGCGAAAAGGCTTCTTGTTTTCGTAATATTTTGTTTTCATGGTTGTAATTTTTCAAACACTTTTCAAACTATCAGTACAAACTCCCCCTTTACAGGCTGGTTTTCAAAGTATTGAACAGCCTCGGCAAGAGTTCCTCTGAACGTAAAGGAATGTATTTTGGTTAATTCCTTGGCCACCGCCACTTGATGTTCGCCACCCATAACCTCGACCATCTTCTCCAATGTCTTCAACAGCCGGTGCGGAGATTCGTAGAAAACGACCGTCTCTTCCATATCGGCGAAACGTTTCAAGAGGGTTTCCTTTCCTTTTTTGTGAGGCAGAAAGCCGTAAAAATAGAAGCTGCTGCAGGGAAAGCCCGATTGGATGAGAGCGGGCACGAATGCGGTGGGACCCGGCAGGCACTCAACCTCCACTTCTTGCTTCAGAGCCTCCCGGACCAGCAGAAATCCAGGGTCTGAGATACCTGGGGTACCTGCATCGCTTACAAGTGCTGTGGTTTCCACCTGCTGGATCATGCGGATGTAGTTCCCGACTTGTTCATGCTCGTTGAAGATATGGTAAGCCATGCAGCGTTTGCCCTCGATAGCATAATGTTGGAGCAGGTTCTTCGTGGTGCGCGTGTCCTCGCAGAGGATCAAATCCGCGGCCTTCAAGACATTGAGAGCGCGAAGAGTGATATCTTCCAGATTTCCGATAGGGGTCGGTACAATGAATAACTTGGCCATAATGAAAGATTCTAAAACAATGAAAGACGGCCATTTTAACCGTCTTTCCTTTGAGTGCCCAGAACAAGAGTCGAACTTGCACATCCGTTCGGATACTACACCCTGAATGTAGCGCGTCTACCATTCCGCCACCTGGGCTCAATATATACCCTCTTTGATGATGTCGTGAATATGAATCACGCCGAGGTATTTTCCCTTTTCATCCACCACAAAGATGTTTGTGATGTGATGGTCTTTCATCATCTGTAACGCATCCACAGCGAGGGTTTTCTCGTGGATGGTTTTGGGTTTCCGGGTCATGATGTCGCCTGCCTTGAGCGACATGATATCCTGGTGATGTTGGATGGCACGGCGCAGGTCACCGTCTGTGATCGCACCGACCACCTTGTCATCATCAACGACCGCCGTCACTCCCAAACGCTTGCCGGAGATCTCCAATATAACCTCCTGCATATTGGCGTCCTCCTTTACTGAAGGCACCTCGTTCATTTTGTAGAGGTCCTCGACTTTCAGTCGGGTTCTTCTTCCGAGGATTCCGCCGGGATGCACTTTCGCGAAGTCTTCCGTCGTGAAACCGCGCATCTTGATAAGCGTTGAAGCGAGGGCGTCACCTATGGCCAACTGAGCCATCGCACTGCTGGTCGGGGCCAGATTGTTGGGGCTTGCCTCACGCGACACCGTGCAATTCAGCACATAGTGCGCTTCCTTTGCCAGAAGGGATTCCATAGCGCCGACAATAGCGATGAGGATGTTCCCGTTAGCTTTCAAAAACGGTATCAGGACGGAAATTTCCGGCGTGTTCCCGCTTTTGGAGAGGCAAATCACAATGTCATCCTTTTGGATGATGCCCAGGTCACCGTGAACTGCGTCGGCAGCGTGCATGAATACCGCGGGGGTTCCTGTGGAATTGAATGTTCCGACAATCTTCTGCCCGATGATGGCACTCTTGCCAATGCCTGTCACAATGACGTGACCCTTGCAATTCAGAATCTCATGAACGGCCTTCACAAAATTTTCATCCAGATAACCAGTGAGTTTTGACACCGCTTCGGCTTCTTCACTCAACACTTTCGTGGCATATTGGATTATTTCCTGTGGTTCCATTCTACGATGCTCTTGTTGCCTTTTCGCTTCTATCAAAGAACGAAATCTTTCATACTTCCTTCTCAGAATCGAAGTATTTGAAAAATAATGCTTGAAATCCGCTTCACTTAACGCTTCCAAGTCATCATTTTTGAGCGGCAAAAATAAGGAATTTTTCGATACGTTCAACGGGTTGACATTTTTTTTCTTGTTATGGGGACAAACCTCTTGGCAAATATCACACCCGAAGATATATTTTTGCAATGCCAACTCACTGTAATTCGGTATTTTATCTTCTGTATTATGATAGGATACGCAACGCCTGGCATCCACTTGAAAAGGTGTTTCCAAGGCATTCACGGGGCAACTTTTCACACAAATATCGCACTTGCCACAATCCGATTTTGGCAAAGATTCATCATAAATGTCGCAAAACTGATCCACCAACAAGATGCCGATGACAAAGAATGATCCGTTCTTGTTGTGTATCAACCCGTTCTTACCCATATACCCCACCCCTGCCTCCATCGCCCATCGTTTCTCGGCAATGGCAGAACTATCCACCGTAACCCTGTATTTTACTGATGGATAATTGTTTACAATCTTTTCTGCTAAATCGTCCAAGAGATTCTTCACCAGAACGTGGTAGTCCTGAATCCATGTATATCTGGCCAATTGATATCGGTCGGATTTCGGACGATCATCTGTTAAATAGTTGTATGTCAACACAATAACCGACTTGCATCCAGTAAGCAATGACTCGGGGTTGAAACGTCCGTCGATATTGCGTTCCAGATAGTGCATATCCGCTTGGAAATCCTTTCCGATCGAGCTCCGGAACTCAGCCTCAGCCTCAGCAAGCGCACGCGCACGCGCGATGCCGCAATCCTGAAAACCGACCGCCGCCGCCCACGACTTAATCTGTTGAGAACTGATAGTTTCCGAAGACATACTTATAGCGTTATCCTCTCAAACTTTTCCGGAATCCTGATGCTGGTAACCCCCGGCACATTTAACCTGATCAACTTTATTTTACCCCGGATTTCAATCACCCTGTTCAGTTCTTTGAAAACGAACTCGGTGAAAAACGAGCTTGTACTATCCACAGGGGCAAAAGCAGAATACTCGTACGAGAGTTTTTTCCCTTGAGGCAACTTTTCAGTCTCACCGTTGAAGAGCGCCTGAACGGTCTGGAAATCAAAGGGGTACGGAAGAAATTTATTGATCGGAGTGTAGGTGTCGCAAAAATACTGTTGGGTCAGTTTGTTGACGTATTTTATGCTGTCGGGTGTGAAAACCGCGCGTATCAACTCCACGCCATACGCATGGATGTTCAGGTAAAGGATACTGTCGGTGCGGTTAACCATATAAAAGTTGCAGGTGCGTGTTCCGCCCGTGTCGATGATGTCTGCTTTTCCGCGATAGGTAATCCAGTCATAGCCGGAAGCCATGGGGAGAAAGGCGGTGTCAACGGGGACAGCCACGCTGTCTGCACTCTGTGCATCCGCACTCCCATACAAGAGAAATAGCGCGGCGAAAAGAGATACTATGCGAAATATTTTTTTCATTTTCTTCTCCGTCATTATTCCATTGACTCCGTCCAAACGACAAAGTTATAACAACAGCAAACGTATCAAGAATCTTTTTTTTCTGACATCAGGTCGCGGCGATTCTGTCCAATGTACTTGAAGTACAGGAATAAATCAAACGAAACGATCAGCAAATTAAACAGATACAGATAGACGACCCAATCATAATTGTAGAACACTTTGTGCAAGATTCCGAAGACATAGCCCAAAATGATGATGGACATGAAGAGGGGGCTTTTCCCAAGAACCACTTTTGTTCGAAGGGCTTTTACGATGGAAAAGGGCCAGCTGCACGCGAAACAGAGCAGCATCAATATCTCAAAAACGCTGACATTCATTGCTTTATACTGATTTTTCAATGTAAAATAAAACAGCGCGAAGATACATTTTTTTGCTGTTCGCTATTCACCATTAGGTGACCAAAGGGAACCTCCGCCCTACAAGAGCAAGGGAACGGAAACAGTGCAACCCGCAAGAACACGCAGCAACGACCAGCAAATGCACCATTCCGTTTGGCCACCCTCTCCTAACAAAAACAACACGCATTCCCGACACCCACTGCATAACATTAAAGCGAGGTCTTGACCGGCTAAACGGAAACTGGGACTCGCAAGGGGAGGCTCTTTCTAAACACGAATTGTCACGAATTTACCACGAATTAGCCATAAATATTCATCGCCTCTTCGTTTTTCATCGTGTCATCGTCAATCCTCTCATCATCGTTCATTCATCGCCCATTTTCTGCGAAATCACGACTCTAAAATTTACAATCACAAGACTAATAGTTAATGTAAAATTTGCAAACAATTGATTCCCAGCGAGAAAAAAATTACGCAAAACCCTTGACAAACGGGACGTTTTGTTGTATCTTTGCCCAAGAAAACTTATTAAACCGTATGGAATAATCAGATAGAATTGACATCATGAAAACAATAAAAAAAGAAACTTGACATTTATATCAATTATTTTTATAATTTTGCCGCGTTATGAATAAGAAGACCACATTGGATATAATATCCGAAAGGCTACATCAGCGTTAACGAAAAGGAACTTATAGGTACAGACAATATCGTTTTCGAAATATGAACAACAAGCAAGAGTGGTTCAAGTCAAAAGTGGAGCAAGTTTCACCGGAGATCATGTCGGAGGTGGAGCTGTCGGCGAGCATTATTGCCCGAATCGACAAGATTCTTAAAGAGAAGAACATGTCGCAGCGTGATCTGGCGCGCAAGTTGGGGAAAGACGAAGCGGCAGTTTCGCGTTGGATCACGGGTTTCCCAAATTTCACCATTCGCACTCTTGTACAGATTTCCATTGCATTGGGCGAGCCAATTATCAAATTAGCTGAATAAGAGTCATTCGGTCGTAGTATCATTCCCCGTTCATCATCTATTCATCGTCTTTCATCGTTTTTCATCGCCCATTCTTCTCTCATTCATCGGCCTTCTTCATCTCACCCACACATCATCGTCAATTTATCGCAAACCGCAAACAGTCCACGCCATCATTCGAATACTTTTTTTTCACAAATTCCGTTCGTATCAAAATCTTTGTATTTTTGCCGACTTTTTATTTTTAAACCCGAATTTTGAAATTAACATTTTTATATACTTATAAATCAGATAATTAATAATCTTAAAAAATCTTAAAATAGTATCGCATTATGAAAATTCTATTTGTCATCGACGCCTATTTCACGAACAACAACGGCACCAGCATCTCGGCGCAACGGTTCGCGGACGAACTACGCAAACGCGGTCACGAGGTACGTATTCTGACCTCCTGCGACGAAAGCCACGAGAACGTTTACAGCATGCCCAAGTTGAAAATCCCCTTTTTCCAAGGACTGATCGAGAAACACGGCTTCCAATTCGCCAAATGCAAGAAAAGAATCATCAAGGAGGCGGTACAATGGGCGGACATTGTGCACTGTTTCATGCCGTTCATGTTGGAAAACAAAACCAAAAAAATCGCCGACAAAATGGGCAAACCCACGACATCCGCATTCCACGTGCAAGCCGAGAACATCACCTCCAGCTTGGGATTGGGAAAAGTGACATGGGTTAACGATATGATTTACAAGATTTTCCGAAACGTGACCTACAACCACTACACGCACATTCACACACCGTCGCTATTCATGGCAAGTGAGATTGAGAGGCGTGGATACACGGCTAAAATCCATGCTATCTCCAACGGCATCCAGTCGGATTTCACCTGGACAAAACGGCCGAAAGAGCCCATGTTCGCCGACAAAATCCTCATCATGATGGTCGGGCGGCTTGCCGGTGAAAAACGCCAAGACATCATCATCAATGCGTTGCAATATTCCAAATACGGCGACAAAATCCAGCTGGTTTTCGCCGGAAAAGGTCCGAAATTCAAACAATATTATAAATTAGGACAGCAACTGAAGAACCCGCCCATCTTCACGTATCTCCCCAAAGAGAAACTGATCAACTTGCTGGCTCAGTGCGACTTGTACGTACACGCATCCGACATGGAGTCAGAGGCCATCTCCTGTATCGAGGCCTTCGCCACCGGGCTGGTGCCAGTCATCTCCAACAGTTCCCTTTCCGCCACCAAGCAGTTCGCCCTTGACGAACGCAGTCTGTTCAAAGCCGGCGACCCCAAAGACCTCGCCCGCGCCATCGACTACTGGCTCGACAATCCTGAAGAGAAACAACGAATGGAAAAGATATATTCCGAATCTGCCGCGAAGTACAACATCGACAATTCCATCACCCAGTTTGAAGAAATGCTGAAAGAGGCCATCCAAGATCATGAAAAATCTAAATAAAATGACACTCTGCGTACTGATTGTCTTGTTAATACTGTCTCTGACTTGTGGGAACGCGCAGGAGTCGCCACGTGATTCCATCCTCCTGCATCCCGACGGGTCTGTGACGTTTCTGTACCAAAACCCAGACGCGAAGTCGGTCAAGGTTTATTGCGACTGCAAGCTGCGGAAGGAAACCCCGATCATCCGCACCGAGAATTACCATTCCGCAAAGATGTCCAAAGACAGTTCCGGATTATGGGCTTACACCACCCCACCCCTGCCTGCGGAGGTTTACACCTACCAGTTCGGGAGCGACAAACGCCGTTTCCCCGACCCCACCAACCCCGATTCTATCCGAGTGCAGAGCAAAAAAATGAGTGTCTTCATCCTCAACGGCACGACACAAACCAACCTATATGTGAGCAACCCGATGCATGGAAGGATGGACACACTGGTATTCCAAAGCGCTAACGAGGAGAAGCCCAGACGAGTCATCGTTTACACCCCGCCACACTATTCGGAAAGCGTTTCCTATCCCGTACTTTATCTCCTGCACGGACTCAACGGCAACGAAACAGCGTGGAATGACCGGGGAAGAGCAGCACAGATACTTGACAATCTGATCGTTCAGGAAAAAGCAAAACCCATGATTTTGGTCATGCCGGATGCCAACCCCGTATGCCTGATATCACAAAAAGAGGAGGTCGGTTTGTTCAAGAACATTTTGCTCTACCATACTTGGAACAAGATGGAGTTTGAAAAATGCTACCCCGAGATCGATTCATTCCTGAGCAGACGCTACTCTTTTTCCCAACGTCCGGGACACCGTGCCGTGGCCGGTCTTTCCGCCGGCGCGAAACAATCCGCAAACCTCGCCAACCTCTACGACAGCACTTTCTCGTCCATCGGACTGTTCTCGCCAGTAGTCGGGAAAAAGCAGCTGCCGCAGAGCACTTATTCCCAATACTGGATCAGCGGCGGCACCGGTGACCTCTTCCACTACCGCATCAACAAGTTCTGCAAGAAGATGCAGCGCAAGCACGTCCCCTACACGATGTACAGCTCTGCAGGCGGACACACATGGCGCAACTGGCGGGTTTATTTCTCGGAATATGTGCGGACGTTGTTCTGGCGGGACTGACGATGAGGCGATGAGGCGATGAAGCGATGAAGCGATGAAACGATGAAGCGATGAAACGATGAAACGATGAATAGTAAGCGAAATAGAAGGTTGTGGCTCGTGATGACGGGCTTAATTATCCATTATCAATTATCCATTATCAATTACGCTGTCGCGCAGACGCAGATGGCGAACCGCGATTTCGAGCAGTGGACGAGCGTCGGGAAGGGCGATGCCGTGCCTAAGCAGTGGCACTCTTACGGTGACGCGGACTGCCAGCTGAAGGGCATCTACTCGTGGGGGTGCGGTCCGATGACCAAGAACCACAGCAACCGCGTGTCGGGGCACACGGGCTACGGCTGCGAGATCCAATCGACCTCGCTCGCGGGCAATATCGTCAACGGGGTGCTCACCACGGGACAGATGCAGTTCGCCTCGACGGACAACAAGAACCCCGACAACTGCACCTACAGCGACAAGGACAACAAATGCGGGCACAAGGCCGCCATGGCTTTCACCGGCCGTCCCGACTCGGTCTATTTCTGGTGCAAGTTCGACATGAAGAAGCCCTCCAACGTGGCCGTCGCGAAGTTCCACCTCCACGGCAACATAGCGTACAAAGACATCTCGACGCACACTCCCGCCACGGCGCAGAAGGGCAAGATCGGAAATGCCATCTGCGAGTTCAGAGACCCCAACGACGGGAAATGGCACCAGTACAAGTTCGCCTTCACCTACTATGACGAACAGAACCGTGTGGTGAAGTCCGCCACGCGCACACCTTCGTACATCCTGGCCTGCTTCTCCACCAACAAGATCGCCAAAGGCGGCCACTCAGGCGACAAACTGTCCATAGACGACATCGAGATGGTGTATAACAAACGGTTGTCCTACATATATATAAATGGTATAGCGCTTCCCGATTTCGACCCTGACCGCACAGAATACAGTTTTAGCTATAGCGACTACGGCTCATTGGTTGTCAATGCCGCGCCGCAATCCCCGAATGCTCGGATAAAAATCGAGCAAGATGAACAAAACATCCACATCGTAGTGATTCATGACGACGGGAAAAAGGTTTATACGATTGCATTGTCGGCGAATTATGCGAATTATGCGAATTTTTCGATGAAGCGATGAAGCGATGAAACGATGAAGCGATGAAACGATGAAACGATGAAGCGATGAAACGATAAAAAACGATGAATGGGATGTAAATGAAAACATTAGACTTAAGCATGACACTACCCCAAATTCTCACGTCTCACGTCATAAGTCTTAAGTCCCACGTCTCACGTCACAAAAACGTGTTTCGGCAAAATAAACACCTGTTGAAAAAAAATTATTTGCCTCAATGATTGGGAATTAAAAAAAGTGTATTTTTGCAGCCCGAAATTTTAGTGTAAAAAGAACTTAAAATCAAAAAATTAAAAGGAAAAAAAGTTTATGCCTACCATTCAACAATTAGTAAGAAAGGGAAGAAAAAGACTTACCACTCAAAGTAAGTCAAAGGCTTTGGACGCATGCCCGCAGAGACGCGGTGTTTGCTTGAGAGTTTATACCACCACGCCGAAAAAACCTAATTCAGCCATGCGTAAGGTGGCCAGAGTTAGAATGACCAACGGCAAAGAGGTGAACGCCTACATCCCCGGTGAAGGCCACAACCTGCAGGAGCACAGCATCGTGCTGG
>Ga0310691_10005153_pt1 | contig 14388 bp, 17 predicted proteins | sample 176DNAGHGlowgp2_FD_203887 | JGI IMG/M metagenome (GOLD analysis project Ga0310691, IMG submission 203887) | Sheep rumen microbial communities from Palmerston North, Manawatu-Wanganui, New Zealand - 1766 DNA GHGlow gp2 (v2) (version 2) | ecosystem: Host-associated > Mammals > Digestive system >... | reverse complement strand
CAACATAATCAAGTCTTGTGGTAGGCCATTCAATGACGAGAATGAAATGAATGAGGCTTTAATCAACAACTGGAATGCAGTAACAAATGAAGATTCTGTTATATTCCATCTTGGAGATTTTGCTTGGGGAGGGTATAATAAGTGGAAAACTATAATAGACAAATTAAACGGTCATATTGTTTTGATAAAAGGAAATCACGATGACAAAAATCTTTCTAAAACAGCAGAAAAAGAATTTTTTGATTATGTGACATATCAGCTTAAAATTAGGATAGAAAATAGGGTTGTATATTTAAATCATTACCCATTTTTATGTTATGCAGGTGTTTATAGAGAGCCTAAAGACCAAGTATGGGCTTTGCACGGTCATATACATCTTGGACCTAATTCATTAGGAGGACTAGATGTACCAAGAATGGAACATTTATTTCCAACTCAATATGACGTTGGCGTAGATATGAACAATTATACTCCAGTCTCATGGAATGATATTAAAGAAAAAATACATTATCAAATAGAAAATAATATTAATTGTTTACAAGTTTTAGGGAAACCATAATATTTATAATGTAAAAGCATTATATTATTATGAAATTTGAAAGAAAGTATAAATTGAATGAAAATTTTTTTGAAAATATAGATAATGAAAAGAAAGCTTATATTCTCGGATTTGTCTATGCTGATGGAAATAATAAGACGCAAGGTTCAGGTTTAAGTATAAATTTAAAATATGAAGATGCTGAAATTTTAGAAAAAATTCGTGATGCATTAGAATCAAATGCGTTAATAACAGAAAGAAATGTAAATGGTCATAAACAAGTTCATATAGATTTTAATTCTTATAAATTGTCAAGAGATTTAGTTAAACAAGGTGTGGAAAAAAATAAAACTTATAAAATTGTTTTTCCATTGTTTCTTGATGAAAATCTCATCAGACATTTTATTAGAGGGTATTTTGATGGCGATGGATGCATATGGAATGGAAAAAGGAAAAAAATGGTTGTGAAAGACCAAAAATCTAAAAATGGCTATAAAGAAAGAATTATACATAATGTGAAATTTACATTTACTAGTAATACTAATTTTATATTAGGCTTACAACATTATTTAGTTGAAAATTTAGGTTTCAATAAAACAAAACTATTGCATCGAAATAAAAACAACACTGCAATATCCATTATGGAATACAGTGGCAGAGGTAACATTAAGAAATTATATGATTTTATGTACAAAGGCGCTAGTATATATTTAAAGCGTAAGTATGAACTTTTTAATGAAATTTTAAAATGATTGTATGAAAATTTTAGTTATTGGTGATATACATGGTAGAAGGTTTTGGAAGACGGCCGTTGAAAAGAACATAAATAAAGTAGACAAGATTGTTTTTCTTGGAGATTACTTTGATGCATATACAGATGAAGGAATAGAATACGAATGGGATGCTACCTTGGCTAATTTTAATGAGATATTGGAATTGAAAAGGGCTAACCCTGATAAAGTAGTTCTTTTGCTTGGAAATCACGATATGCATTACAGAGACATAAATTTCGATGAATGCACAAGGTCTACTAGATTTGACAAAGTTCACGAAAATAGATTAAGGCATCTATTCAACGATGAAAACAGGGCATTATTTCAAACTTGTTATATAACAGAGGTAGGAAAGAAAAAAGTGATATTTAGTCACGCTGGAATTACAAAATATTGGCTTGACAAATGTGAACTTAAACTTGATGATTCTCTTGAGGCTAACATAAATGATTTGGAGAATAATATAAAAGGTATTGGAAAACTTTGTATAATAGGAAAAGAAAGAACGTGGTTTGGAGATAAGACAGGAAGTATAATGTGGTGCGATGTGTCTGAGTTCTTGGAAGATGAAGGTTTGGGCAATGATTATTTTCAGATATTTGGCCACACCAGACTCAAAAAAGGAGTTATGATAAAATCAAAAACATTTGCTTGTGTTGATTCACAAGTCGCTTTCATATTAAATGATAAATGTGATTTAAAGGAGGTATAAAAATGAAAAAGTCAAAACCAACTAAAAGCAATGAACAGTATAAGATACTGAGAATGTTAAGCCGTGATGAGCAGTTTGAACGTAATGGTGGTGGCCAATTCGTTGCTGTAAACAGAGCGTTTAAAAACAAAGTAAAGTACAATAGAAAAGATAAAAAGAAAGAGTTGAGGAACGACCTCAACTCTTTTTTATTGTCCTTTTATGGAAAACCCTACGCAAATAGGGAAAATCAAATAAAAATGAGCAACCATTGCTGATTGCTCACGATATTTAATGTTAGCCATTCCATAAACCTAAAGACTTAAGTGAGTCAACTATCTTTTGGTCTTCAGGGCTTCTTCTTCTATTTCTAAAAGCATCTATTTGATTTTGCTTTGGGTGAGTATTTCCATAACTCTTGCTGAAATCTCTTTCAACAGGAGATTCTCCATATGCATTAGCACCTCGTTTTTTCAATTCTTTACCAAGGTTATCAATTACTTTTTCTTTTGTCTCGTATGACCAAACTTGGTTATAGCTTCTGTTAGAATCATTGCGCCATTCATTTTCTAATGCTTCTAACGCCCATTGTAATTCTTCAGTTGTCCAGTTTTCCAAAGAATTTTTTTCAAGCATTCTTTTAATTTTACTATGAAGGGGATTAGGAACTCCATTCATGGCCATTACTCCATAATCTGGTGTGAGGTCTGAAACATTTTCAGCATTTCTATTTGCTTGTGCTTTGTTTTTACCATAGCCATAAAAATCATGATTTGCCAAAGCCTTATTAGCTCTTTGATTTCTAATAATTTTTAAAGCATCCCAATCATTTTTAGAATTTCCATTCATACTTCTGTTAGGTAAACCAGGTAGCTTAACCTCATCAGTTGTTTCGTTAATAATTTTTTTAACAGACTCTTTTATAATCCTATGTAAGTCTGATTCTGTTAATCTTATAATCTGTTTTCCCATATTAATTAAATTTTCCAAATTTATCTAATCTTCTTGTGTGACCGTTCTTAGGGTTATTGAAAATAATTCCCTTATTATCGCCATAATTTGAGTTAACATAATCTCCTATTTTCCTTGGAGTTCGCATTCTATCATTAATTCTTTGGTTTGGCTTAACCGTAATTCTAACGTGCATACCAGTAGCAGTATTACTAATACTTGTAAAATTACGTATTCCTAACTTAAATAATAATCTATTAGGATTGCCATTTGGTATGTCCTTTCCCCAAAGTTCTAACCCATTTGCACTATCAGCATATTCAGATTCAAAACCATACTGCCTTGCTAAATCCTCAGGAACTACATTGTTAGGGTCTGTTCCTTTCAACCCTTCATTAATAACCTTATTGATAGATTCCTTAATAACATTGCTTAAGTATTCTCTACTCTCATACCAATCACCTTCTTCTCTTTTTCTAGGCTTACTCCAACCCCTTGTCTTTTTTTTAATATCATCTGGATTAGTTATTGGTCTTTCTTTATGTTTACTAAACGCATAGTCCTTATCAAAGCCACTAACCTCATTCAACACATTATTCACAGATTCTCTAATTATCTTGTGAATGTCGCTCTCGGTTAATCTTATAATATTATTAATAGAATTATGTTTTTTGTTTTCAAATTGATAAATACTATCTTCATATCCACCAGGTCCATTAAAATTAGGGTCATCATCAGTCCATATGTCAGAATTATCATATTCACGTTGCCCTTGTGAAAATGCATGCCACAAATCCATTTCAAGCCTTCTACATAATTCATCATCGCCATTAGATTTCATCATTCCATATTCCCGCTGTTTATCGTGGGCATAGTCATAAATCCTATCAGCCAAATCTTCTCTGTCTTTGCTGAACGCTTCAGCATACATCATTCCTAATTGCCTTTGGTCAGATTTACATAAGCCAAATTTTTTGTTTCTTGCTCTTGAAGCAAATTTATACCATACATCCCTTTTATCATCCCTAAATTGTATTTTTTTACCTGTAGGCATTTCATTTAATCTTATTACACTTTTCATAAAATTTATTTATTTATAAATATTATTACATTTCATCTTTCTCTACATGATTTATAGTATTATCTATTTCTTTTAATATAGATGAAATAAACCTTGCAGTTCTATGATAGCCAGTTTCAAAAAGTAAATTTGCAACGTTATATGTTTTTAGCCTAAACTCTTTTAAATTTTCAATATATAAATCAAGTTCGTGCCTTGCCATATTTTTATCTAAATAATGTTCGTTAACGTTATGCTTAATATTATTTATAGCTTCAGACACTAGTTCTCTAAGTTCATTCTCAGTCATAGAGTACGTATCTTTTCCGTCTGATATGGTAACTCTATTTTCGTTTATTTTGTTTCTAAGGCGTTGTTTTAGGCTTTCCTTAATGGTGAAGTCTACAAGGTATAATTGACGCTGTAAATCGCTTAAAAATGCCTCTGTGTCGCTTCTCATACCTATATACTTATCCCCCTCATTCTTTAACTTAGAATAGAATGAGTTTGTACCGCTTATAACGTCTTCAACAAATTTCTTAAGGCTTGTAACTTTGTATGGTGTTCCTTTAAGATTGTTTAATGGTAATCTACCAGAAATTGATTGCTCAACCTCTGCCACTTTATCTTGATATTCAGAAATTAATTCAGCAATATCATCGCATAGTTGATGCTGTGGTAAAGAATTTGCATCCCAGTGTAATTGCTTTATTGCCGTTTTCCATCCTTCAATATCACAAATAAAGGATAAAATGTATTTCTTCATAAATTTATATTTTCTTATAAATATTTATAAATAAAATAAAATATTATGGCAAAGCAAAGAATAAAAATAACTGAGAAAGATTTACGTAACGTTATAAGAGAAGCAGCACAAAGAGCATTGCTAAAAGAAGAGGACTGGACATCTTCTTACAACAAATGGTCTAAAGGTGAATATAAAGATAATGACGAAGGTGAAAGACTTAACAAACAGTGGAATAGTGATTTAAAGAAGCAATTCCCTGAAGCATCAAAAAGACGTTCAGAGTTTTTAAGACACACAAAAACATTGGATTCTCCAGCATCAAAGAAGTTTGAAAAAGATTGGAAAGAAAAGGGTGGAGAGGCAAAGTTTAAAAAAGATTACGAAAAGAAGTTTAAGAAAAAGGTTAGTGATGATGTTGACGAATCAATCAGAAGAATAGTTAGAAACGTGATTAAAGAAGAGTTTGAAGACGATTTCAACTCAGCAAGAGATAGACATCTTAGTAAATCACCTGGCAGTATGTTTGGATTTGAAATGAAGAACTCTGATGGCGATTGGCAATATGGTGATATAGCTTATGACCCGAATACAAATACAATGTCTTGTATGGGAGTTTCAATTGAAGTTGACCCAAGTTTATCAATAGACCAAAATCTTGAAGGTTTGTATGAAGAATTGACAAACAATGGATATACAGATGACGATGATGCTGATGATTACTTAGATAGAGAAGATAATTATGATAATTTACCAACAGGTATAAGATAAAAAAATGATTTTTCTGACTTAGAAACAGAAAAAGCAAAAGCAGCAGCCCAGCTTGATAGAAAGCGTATAATAGCTAGTAGGCAAAAAAACAATGATATTTCTACCACAGTTGACACTAAATTTAGTAGTAAATCTCCTGAAGAAATTGAACAAATGATGAAAAATATGGGATTTGCTAAATAAAATAACAATGTTATTATTTTTTATTAATGAATTATAATTTTGATAAAATAGAATTTCCTAGCGAAGGTGGCACTAAAAAATATATAGTTAAACTTTCATCTGATTGCAGTGATTCAATAATTAAAGTTAGCAGTAGTGACCAATCTATTATTACTGTTAACTATTCTAATTTTGAAATAACAGTAACTGCAAATCAAAATGATACAAATCAGCAAAAAACAGCAAGAGTCTTTATTAAAATAAATGACAATGATGTTTGCGAAGGCAAAGACGGTCAAAAAGGTATACCTGTTATAGTAGAACCAAAGCCGGCGCCTACTTGTAATTGTAATAATTTTAAATTAACAAGTACGTCTGTTTCATTTGATAATGGTGATGGTAAATCTGTTGTAAAATATGTTGCATATGAAACAGATACTTGCATTAGTAACATTACAGCAGTATCAACTCATGATTGGTTTGAAGCGTCAGTAAATACATCAAATAATACTATAGATATAAATCCTATAGAAACATATACAGGTGAGGACGATTTATTTGATACAATAACTGTAAATTACATGGCAAATGGAGAGTCTTGCAATCCAAAATCAATTAGCGTTACACAAAAAGGAAGCGGATGCGGTTGTGAAGATTTGAATTTGCAAACATATTCTGTTACTTTTGACTATGACGATGATAGTAGTGTTTATAAAGAAATAAGTTTTACTGCTGGTACTTGTATTTCAAATGTTACTGCCAGTGGTACTAATAATTTTCTTGTAACTGCTAATACTGAGCAATCAGTAATAAAAATATCTCCTAAAGGAGAAAATACAGGCGATACAGATATAGATGAGCAAATAACTGTTAATTATCAAGCCAATGGAAATAGTTGTTCAAAAACAATTTATGCAAGTCAGTATTGCGATAAAACTCCGCCTGTTCCTGAGCCTTGTAAGGACTGTGGAATACTTAATAGCATTGAAGGAGATACGTTTATATACCCGCCAAAAACAGGAGAATATTTATTCGCTAGCGCAAATTTAAAACCTAATGGGGCTTCACGTGCTTGCGGGTATTTTGAAAATGAAACGGTAGTGTCAGAAAACGTTGACATAATATTCAAGCCATCAAAATATGGAGATAGTAATGGAAATGTTGATATATATGTTAATTTCAAAAAATCCGAACCTACTTCTTCTTCTCAAAAGATATTTTTCAAATATTACGATGAAGAATATGACCAGCAGCAAAATTGCAGTAGAGATTTTTTGTTTGTGCAAAACACTTGTAATTGTACAGATTTAGATAATGTTAAATGGTCAGCAAATGGTAATTTACCTAGTAATGGTAGTGGAGACGGAAAAATAAGAGTTTTAACATCAGAAAAACGTATTGAAGGCTGTGTAGATTATGAATATAATTTTAGCGAAGATTGGATAGAAGGTGATGCTGAATTTGAACATTGGGTGGATAATTATTTAAATTTTAAAGTTAAAGAAAATGACAGTAATTCATCAAGAACTGGAACTTTAGAATTAACGCCTGTGTTTACATATGAAGATGAAAAATATAGTTGTTCTACGCAAACAATAACAATAACACAAGATGGCAAACCTAGTTGCGAATGTGTTAAAGATGATGCAACAAAAAAAGTTAATGCAGAAGGAACTAATTTTGGATATGTTTTCGGAGACGTATATTATTTACCTGAATGTTTTGAAAGTAGTGAAAAAAATAAATATTTTTCATTTGAACAAGAAAGCGGTAGTGATTGGCTAAAGTTTGAAGGTGATGAATCTAAAAATACAGGAAACGATTCATATACATATTATGTTAGTTTTTCAGCAGAAACTAACAATACCGGAGAAGAAAGAGAAGCAAAGATAAAAGTTATAGCAAATCTTAAAAATGGAAAATGCGAAAGTGAAATTATATTAACTCAGCCTAATATTGAAATAAACTGTGAAAGCATAACAGTTTCTGGGTATAAGTCTATTAACGCAAAAGCATATAGAACGTTTATTGCGTATGTTTACGGCCAAATAGATTTACCAATAAGCATAAAAGAAGAAAGTAGTGTGCCTAGTTGGATGCATAATGTTAGTAATATAGATGGAAACGGGAATGAACATAAGAACTATTTATTTGCAGATATAGATAATAATTATTATAAGGACGCAGGAGGCACAGAACTACCTAATTACAAAACAGAAAATAGAAGTGCAAACATAACATGTAATGTTAAAATTTCAGAAGAAAAAAGTTGTGAGAAAACAGTAGAAGTTGAACAATACGGATGGTCTGGAAGCTGTAACTGTGATGTTGATATTACTGTAAGTCAAGATGGGTGCGGAATCGACCACGAAGAGCCTCAACAAGGTGGAGGAACTAAACATTTTAAAGCATTTAACAATAATTCAACTGACAATACTCTTTGTAACTTTACAATTGTCAGTGATAATTATTGCGGCAGAATAGTTGTTGAGACCGACCAATCTGAATATTTTACTAAGTTAGATGTTGATAATAACAATAAAGTTGTTGCAGATATATCTGATAATGTTTTAACAGAAAATGTACCTGTTTCAATTACTTTGAGGTATGAGAGATTTATTGGAGAAGATAAATATGAAAAATGTAGTGATACATTTGAAAATTTTGAAATTATGATTCTTAAATAAAAAAAGGACTGATGTTAAATCAGTCCTTTTTCGTATTAATAATGTTTCATAACTTTCTTGTAATACCCAATAGATTTTGATTTCCATTGTGTTGTGTAGAATCCGCAATTCCATTGCTTAATTGCTTTTTCCACGTTCATTTCAGGGTTAAAATGTTCTTGCAGCATAATGAACATTTCTTTAGACTTTTCTGCGTTATATCTATCCCCCAATGTATAACGCTTTTTTGATTTCTTCTTAGTCAGAAGGTTGTTACACTCTTTCACTAAAATCGGTGTGATTTGTAGAATTCCTGCGCAATCGCCATTTGGATTATGCGCTTTTTGGCTTCCGCTGCTTTCAACTTGAATGATTGCGTTCATTACACGTTCCCATTTTTGTTTTTCTCGGCTTTGAGCCATTGTTGGAACTGCCATTATCATGGTCAGAACCAAAATAAAATTTTTAATTTTTCTCATCAATTATAATTTTAAGTGAGGCTGAGTAACACCATTACTCATTGACAGCAGAATACGTGAGAGAGAGCTATCTGCTATACTACGCCTCTTATTAATATCTCTTTAGTACACGGACAACGAATAGTTTTTACTTATTTTATGATTATACCAGTCTTTCAACACTTGAATGATGAATTTGTCTCTTTCCTGTTTATCTGGCAATATGTTTTTAAATTGGTCTTGAATTATATAAAATAGTTGAACGTCCGTTAGTGTTTTAACTATTTGCTTATATTTATCAAGCCACGCAACGATTTCATGCACCTGTGGAATTCCATCTTTCCCGAAGATGGTAGCACTTGCTCGTGAGAAGTTCTTGTCAAGGTAGTCTTTAACTGCCTTGACCTTTTCTCCCCATCCACCGAACATTTCTTCAATCATAGCCTCTTCGAGTAGCAAACTCTCTTGGCTTTCATTTATAATGATTTTTTTCATTCTTTAATTCATCTATTATACAATAAATATCATCAGAGAATATTTTATCATTAAAAATGCCGTAAAATGTTGCTTCAGGTATTTTGAATAACTCTCTAAAACCAAGTCTTTTCCAATATACATGGCTCTTCAAGTCTTTCTCTACTGCGCACCAAATCAAGTCATATTTGTTTAAAGCCTCTTTTTGTAGTGCAAGCATTTTTTTATCTATACCAGTTCCTCTTAGTCTTTCATCGAGGATGAATGAATGTCCGTTTATTTGATTAAACTGAACCAGAAAGCCGCCTAGTTTTGCATTAAAATGCATCAATGGAGAACCTATGTGCAATGGAAATCTACTGAAAATGAGAAATCCATATATGTCCCCATTCCTCTTGTCGATAGCCTTTACAGACATATCCAACTGAGCATCAGAATATAGCAATTGTCTCAGTGCCTCTTCTTGCGAAGGAAGGTTGAAACACTTTGCCAGTAATTCTGTTAACATAGGCGCATCGCCATAAGACGTGCTTACTACCTCAATGTTTGGTAACAGTTCTTCCTTGGTTAACTGATTGTCTACCAATCTGTTACATAAATCTATCATCATAATGACAAACGATTTACAAATGCAAATATACATAAAAAATATGAAAAATACCAAATATTTTATGTATTTTATGCTTATTTTAACACTTTTTAATAAAAAATGGTGGAAAATAATTTTACTGTTCCACCATTTTCGAATTATATAAAATATCTGAAAAAATTATGAGAAATTACTTAATGCTGATTTTATTATCGTTACAAGTAATACTGAATGTATACTCTGGTTGATATTCATTCTCTAGAATCAAATCTGTGATAGAATCCTCAAGGTTGTTTTGTACAAGTCTTATAATAGGTCTTGCTCCATATTCCTTTTGCTTAATTGCTTGTTCATGTATAAAGTTAACAACGCTATCGTCATACTTGATGTTATACTTAATTTCCTTAAGCCTCTTTCCAAACTTATTGATTTCTAGTTTAACAATATCTCTTAAGTTATCATCAGTAAGTGTATTGAAATAAACTATCTTATCAATTCTATTCAAGAATTCAGGTGTAAACTTCTGCTTTAATTGCTTTTCGATAATAGTCTTTTTATTTTTAGTTTCATCAGTTACAAATCCAACTCCTGCCCCAAACTCTGCTGCTTGCTTTGCGCCAATATTGGATGTCATAAGAACTATGACGTTTTTAAAGTTAACAATCTGCCCTGAACTATCAGTTAATCTTCCTTCATCGAATAATTGTAAGAATACATTATAAATTTCTTGGTCTGCCTTTTCAATCTCGTCAAGCAAAAGAACACAATGCTGTTTATTCTTAATAGCCTCTGTTAATTGACCACCATTTTCATATCCAACATAACCAGGTGCCGCTCCCATAAGTTTTGAAACTGAGTTCTTTTCTGAATATTCAGACATATCAACTCTAACCAATGCTTTTTCATCACCAAAGATTTCTTCTGCAAGTTTCTTGGCAATAAGAGTTTTACCACTTCCAGAAGGTCCTGCCATAAGGATATTAGCCATTGTCTTTGTTTTATCTCCAAGACCAACCTTATTTCTCTTTATAACTCTGCAAAGACTCTCTACCGCTTCATCTTGTCCTATAACGCATTCTTTCAACTTTTCATCAATGTGCGAAATCTTTTCTTTTTCGTTTGTTGTCAACTTGGTAATAGGAACATTTGTAATTTCAGATATTGTTCTAGAAATGTCGTTTGCTGTTACCTTTAGTCTTGTCTTTTCAGATTTAGACTTTCTCTTAAACTCGTTAATTCTTTTCTTAATGTCATTTTCTTCAATTGTCAGTGCGTCAATCTTTTCAAAATCGCCATTGTTTAAAACTTCACTCTTTTCGTTTTCGAGTTCAACAAGTCTTTTCTTTAAAGCACTAAACTCATTTGATTCAGAGTGCTCTAATGAAGAATATGCTCCAGTTAAATCCATAATGTCAAATGCTGAATCAGGAAGGCTTCTATCTGTTATATATCTTTCTGACAACTCTGCACACCTTTTAACCGCCTCGTCACTATATTCTACATTATGAAATTCTTCGTAGTATTTTTTATTGTGTTTCAATATCTCAATAGTTTCGTCAACGGTTGATGGCTCAATGACAATTCTTTGTAACTTGTTTGAAACCGTAGGATTACTCTCAATAGAATTTCTGTAATCCTTAAATGTGGTTGTTCCAATAACTCTTACATCACCCTCAATAAGAACATCACCAATCATATTTGAAATGTCTGTGTCTTTGTCCTTGCTTCCGCTCTTTAAAACTGATTGAATATCATCAATAAAAAGAATGTATTTCTTGCTTGATTTTAATTCATCGAATAAGCCCTTAACTCTTTCTTCAAACATTCCTCTAAAATGAGTTCCACTGACAAGTGCCATAATATTAATTGCTACAATCTTTTTTCCTTCCAATATATCTGGTACATTGCCGCTTTCTATTTTTTGAGCCAATCCATAAACAATAGCAGTCTTTCCTACTCCACCATTTCCAACAAGAACCACGTTATTTTTCTTTCTTCTAGCAAGAACTTTAATAATTTGGTTCATTTCCTTTTCCCTACCAACAAGGTCATCAATCTTTCCTTTTTTAGCAAGTGAGTTGATGTTTGTTGTATACTTAGTGATAAATTCTCCATCAGTAGAAACAGATGTAGTGTTTATCTCACTCTTCAAAGGTATAATCTGTTGCTTTGGCTGATTTTGAGAAAAACCATTGTTGTTTATAAAATTATTTTTTCTACCGCTTCTTGATGCTTTTTTATTATCTTTACATTTTTCAAAAATTAACTCATAATCTATACCGACAGTTCTGAAAACCTCTTGTATCTTTATGTTATTTTCAGGATTTAAAATAGCAAGAAGAATATGCTCTGTTCCTATTTGATTTGAATTTGTTTTGTCTGCCTCAATTTCAGAGGTTTCCATAATTTTATTAAGTTCAAAGTCGAATTCTACCTTGTCTTTCTTTTCTTTGGAAATAATAGGCTTATCGTTATGCTTTAATACAGATGTGTAAATTTCCCTCAATTCTTCCATATTATTAGACATTAGGTAGTTGTCTAAGAATAAGTTCGCGTGACATTTCTTAACGTCTAATATTGATACGATAAGATATTCAGGTGTAAAAACATCAGTTGGAAATTCGTTCACAAGCACATCAATCATATATGATAAGACCTCTTGTAATTCATAAGAATAATTTTTTTTCTCTCCCATAATTTTTTATCCATTTCTTAAAATATAGTTTTTTTTTATTAATAATCAAATTAACAAAAATTTTGTTTTTTCAAAAATTTTTTGTATATTTGCAAAAAATTAACGGTGTTATGAAAAAATACAAGTATGAATCTTATAATTACGATTTTGAGAAAAAGTATTATTTAAAATTATCTTCTCTTCTTTATCCTAAAGATTTTATAATTAAATGTGCTACATATGATGAGGATGCAAACACCGTAAACCTTACATTATATGATGGCGTAAAAGAAACGACAATGGTATTAGATTCAAGCAGTTTAACAGGAAGTTATGAGTAAAAGTAAGTACACGTATCAGTCATACGATTATTCGTTTTTAAAGCCAAAAGATTCTTGGTGGTGTCCTTATATGCCTCAAGCAGTTCAAGTGGCAGCCCAGACAATAGGTTTTGATATGACTACCGTAGAGCCAATGAATGAGCCTGTAGGACAATTATTTTATTTTGAGCCTACATTTACAGCAACAACCACTGACGATGGTGGTGGACAAATCACAGCCGCTACAGCAGTTTATGAACCAATTACATATGAAACGCTTTCTGATGCCATAACAACAGTTAGCAATCATATTACAAGGTCTTCAACAATGGGTGCTTCTAATTATGCAGTAACTAACGCTGCTGTTAGTAAAGCGTTAAAAAGTACTGAAAATAGAAGAAGAGAAGGTAGGGCAAAATTTTTTGCAAGACGTAACTATTTTAGAAATTTAAGAAATAATAGACATGGCTAAGAAATTTAACATTTACTGCGACAATGTTGATAAAACATGGTATGACAGTTCAAACGTGGTTTATACTGAATGTATAGATAATGAAAACAAACCAAAGACATTGAAAGTTGTGTTTTCAAATGGTACTCAATATCAATATAATGATGTTGATGTTAGGGATTACTTGCTATTAAGAGAAGACCAGTCACAAGGAAAGGCACTTAATAGACTTATCAAGGAAAAGAAGTATGAATATGTAAAACTTGAAAATGCTGATTTGGAAGCAATAGAAGAAGAGTTGTTCTTTAGGAGCAAGAATGGCTTCTATGTTGAGAATAATGATTCGTTTTTTGAAATTAAAAATAATAAAGATGAAAGTGTATTCAAACTTTCAAAGCCTCTAGAAGAAGATTATTATGATTTGGTAGTTGATATTCTTAAAGCAGTAGGTTTAACAATTAAGGAATTAAAATAAACAATGGAAAAAGAAGAGAGAATAGGGCTTTATAAAAAGGCTATAGATACGTGGGGTTGTGAGGCTCAAATGCACATGGTATTTGAGGAATGCGGAGAACTTATTAACGCACTTGCAAAGGTGTATCGTGGAAGGTCATCAGGCAAAGACGTTATAACAGAACTTGCCGATGTCTCAATTATGATTGAGCAAATGGCAACAATGCTTGGCTTTGACGCATATGAGGCTGAGAAAGAAAATAAATTAAATATGCTAAAGGAAAGATTAGAAAAGTATGGAAAGCATTAGTAAAAGATTAAGAGAGATAGACAAGGAATTAGCAGACTTGTATAGAGAGAAGAGAATCCTTGAAATGGAGCAGCAAGAATATTGGAGAAAGATGGGATGGACTGGTCCTATTGTTGACAAAAGAGAAGATTACGAAAACTTTGAGGAAATCTATTGCCCAGGAATTGCAAGAGAGAATATGTTATGCAGTTATAAAAAAGCAGAAGATGTTGATGAGAATGGAAATTGGGCTTTTGATAATGAGTGGAGTGGAACATTATTAGGATAAATTGTATTTTATGGATATAAAAACAACAGTTGAT
>Ga0310691_10005151_pt1 | contig 14389 bp, 10 predicted proteins | sample 176DNAGHGlowgp2_FD_203887 | JGI IMG/M metagenome (GOLD analysis project Ga0310691, IMG submission 203887) | Sheep rumen microbial communities from Palmerston North, Manawatu-Wanganui, New Zealand - 1766 DNA GHGlow gp2 (v2) (version 2) | ecosystem: Host-associated > Mammals > Digestive system >... | reverse complement strand
GCTAACGGCTCCGTGGAAGCGCTTATCATAATTCTGCGGTTCCCAATTACCGATTTTTAACGGCTCATCAGATATAAGTTCATTTTCCGAAAACCCCTTTTCAAATGCCGTCAAATAAACAAACAGTTTAAAGCTTGAACCGGCTTGCCGTAAGGCCTGTGTTGCCCGATTAAACTGGCTTTTATTATAGTCAAAACCGCCCGCCATCGCCTTAATAGCGCCGTTACGGTCTAAAATAACCACCGCCCCCTCGCTGACACGGTCTTTATGGTGGGCGCGGATATGTTTGCGTAAAATATATTCCGCTCGCTGTTGCAAGTGATAATTCAACGTTGTTTTAACATAAATGTCATCATCATAATCGCTTAAAAATGACGGCAATTCGCTCATAATATAATCACCGAAATAGCGCACACCCAATATCTGCGTTTCTTTACTGTTACCCACCGGCTGTTTTAAGGCTTTTTCTCTTTCTTCTGCGCTAATTGTTCCGGCGCGTTGCATTAAAGAAAGCACCACTTCGGCACGCGCTAAAGCCTGTTTTTTATTTCTGAGATAATTATAACGGCTCGGCGCTTTTAAAGCTCCGGCAAGAATAGCTGCCTCATGCAAATTCAAATCTTTGGCCTTTTTATTAAAGAAACGTTTTGCCGCGGTATTAATACCGTAAGCCCCGCTCCCGAAAAAGACACGATTAAGATAAATCTCTAAAATCTGTTTTTTGGAGAAATGTTTTTCCAACCACCGAGCCAAAAGAAATTCCTGCACTTTTCGGCGAACGCTTTTTTCTCGGGTTAAAAAGAGATTTTTTGCCACCTGTTGCGTTAAAGTGGAAGCCCCTTGCGCATAACGTCTTTTAATAATATTAACGCCCATTGCGCGAATAAAGCCGATATAATCAAAACCGCCGTGCTTATAGAAACGTCTGTCCTCAGTATCAATAATCGCCTGCGGAACATATGACGGCAATTTATCAACATCAACCGGCTCGGCAAACAAAGCTCCGTAAGAAGTAAGCTCGCGCCCGTCTTCTGCCAAAATCTTAACCCCCGGCTGCCTTTCAACATAAATTGCCTTAGAAAATGCCGGTAACGTCTTTTGACAATAAAAAATATACCCGCCGACAGCCAATCCGCATAACACGACCAACCACAACAACACCAAAAACAACACCATTTTTAATGAACGCTTTTTTGTTTTAGATTTTCTAACGCGCTTTTTGGGTGCTGATTTTTTCTTTTCTGTTTTAGTGTCTTTCTTTTTCTTCTGCTGTTTTTTATTATCTTCTGTTTTCGCCATAACATCCTCTAATCAAAACCACCCTATACTACCGCGCTTTGATTAGAAAAAGATTAACATTTACAAAAAAAAGACAATTTTCAGCCTTAAAACTCGCAAAAACCCTTTGCAATCTGCCTATCCGCTATTAAAATAGCAATAATTAGACCGAAAAATCGTTTTCAAAAAACGATTTTGCAATGGGTGGGATAAAGTGCGGTGCTATCGTCGTGAGCCCACCGAGGCACACGAGCGTAGTTAAGCCTACGTGACGTGCCGAAGAGTGGCATCCTCACGGCGATTTGACTGTGCTTTAGCACACCCTCAAGGAGTAAAATATGGAAAAAGTTTGTTTGATAGACGGTTCCGGCTATATTTTTAGAGCCTTCTTTGCCAGCCCGACGATGACAAACCCCGAAGGCTTACCGGTTAACGCCGTTTATGGCTTTTTAAATATGTTTTTAAGCTTAACGCAGAATATCAAGTGCGATTACTGTCTTGTGCTGTTTGATGCCAAACGCCAAAATTTCAGAAACGAGATTTTTAAGGACTATAAAGCCACCCGCCCTGAATTGCCGGAAGACTTAAAACCGCAATTTGCGCTTATCCATGAAGTGGTTGAAGCCTTAAACCTCCATTGGTTGCAAATGGAAGGCTATGAGGCAGATGACCTGATTGCCACTTATACCGATTTAGCCTTAAAAGACGGCAAAGAAGTAACGATTGTTTCCGCTGATAAAGACCTCATGCAGCTTATCCGCGAAGGGGTAACTTTTTATGACAGTATGAAAAACAAATTCTTTACCCCCGAAGATGTTAAAGAAAAATTCGGTGTTTACCCCGAGCACGTCACAGATGTGCAAGCGCTCGCCGGCGACAGTACGGATAATATCCCCGGTGTGCCGGGTATCGGCATTAAAACTGCTGCCGAATTGGTCAATCAATTCGGCTCGTTGCAAGGTGTTTTAGACCATGCCGAAGAAATTAAACAAAACAAACGCCGCGAACTGATACAAACCCACAAAGATGATGCTTTAATTTCCCAAAAACTCGTGACCTTAAAACCGGATGTGCCGGTAGAAATTGCCTTAAAAGATTTACGTTGCATGGCGCCGCACCAAGATATCTTGCTTAAATTGATAGACAGGCACGCCTTTAAGAGCCTAAAAAACAAAGCCTTAAATTGGCTTAAAGCCAAATGTGAAGACTTGCCGGAAGAAGCCCCTGCACTCACCCCTGCTTATCAACTGATACAAACATCTGCTGAACTGCAAACATTAACTAAAACCATCAAAGAAGAAAACGAATTTGCCTTTTTACCTCATTCATCGGAAAAATCTTTATTAGGTATCTCCGTTGCCTTAAAAGATGCTCGTGCATATTACCTGCCTTTAGGGAAAGAATTACCTCCGGCTGACCTGTTTTCTTTACCGACATCATCTGATGGTTTAACCAAAGATAATTTAATAAACTTCCTAAAAAAACTCTTTACTGATGCTTCTGTTTTAAAAATTTCGCTTAACCTCAAAGACAATCTGCACTGTTTGGAAAGGAAGCTGAGCACCTCTTTGCCAATTATTTCCTACGAAGATGTTGCCGTCATCTCTTATGATCTCAACAGCTCGTCGGCCAATCATACCCTTTCCGCACTTGCCACCGCTTTTTTAGATACCTCGCTGAAATCTGCAGAGCCGGAACATAAAAAAATAGATTACAACACACTTTCACCAGAAGAGTGCTTAAATATTTTTGCCGAAGAAGCGGATTATACCATGCGCTTATACCGACTTTTCAGACCGGAGCTTTTAAAAGAAAAGAAACTGTACGTTTATGAGGGAATAGACCGCCCGCTTATCAAGATTTTGCATGATATGGAACAAAACGGTGTGATGCTGGATACTTTAAGGCTGAAACAATTAGATAGTCGTTTTGATACCGAAATGAACAATTTAACTCAAGAAATTTACGCTCTGGCCGGTGAAGAATTTAATATCGGCTCCCCGAAGCAAATTGGTGAAATTTTATACAACAAACTTGGTCTTAAAGGTAAAAAACACACTTCCGGCTCATTAAACACCAGCGCCGAAGTTTTAGAACAAATGGCCGAAGAGCACGAATTACCGAAAAAAATCTTGGAATGGCGCCAATATCAAAAATTAAAATCAACCTACACCACTGCCCTGCTGGCATTGATGGATAAACAAAATCGTGTTCATACCACATATAGTCAGGTTTCGGTTAATACCGGCCGTTTGTCATCATTAAACCCGAATTTGCAAAATATCCCTATCCGTACCCCTATCGGCAGAGAAATACGCGAATGTTTTATCGCCAAACCAAACCATAAGCTAATAGCCGCCGATTATTCGCAGGTAGAATTACGTTTGCTTGCAACCATTGCCGACGTTAAATTTCTGCAAACTGCCTTTAAGGAAAATGTAGATATTCATAAAAAGACGGCCTCCCAAGTATTTAATATTCCTTATGATGAAGTAGACTCCGCCCATCGCAGGCGCGCCAAAGCCATCAATTTCGGTATTGTGTACGGTATGTCTGCCTACGGCTTATCTAAAGAAATTGACGTTACTCCGGCCGTGGCTCAACAATATATAGATGCCTATTTTGCCAACATGCCGGAAATTAAAAAATATATGGATGACACCATAAATTTTGCCCGCCAAAACGGCTATGTTCTAACCCCGTTTAACCGCAAAATTACGATTTTCGGTATTCAGGATACCAACCGCCGTATGGCATCTTTTTCCGAGCGTGCCGCCATTAACGCCCCGATACAGGGCGGTGCTGCTGATATCATCAAACTGGCGATGATAAAAATTGCCGGCAGATTGCAACGAGAAGACTTAAAGACCAAAATGCTGTTACAGGTACATGATGAGCTTGTTTTTGAAGCGCCTTTAGATGAGGTTGAAAGAGTATCCAAGCTGATTAAAGAAGAAATGGAAAATGTAACCGGTATAGAACTAAAAGTCCCGCTCATCGCTGAAGTCGGTATCGGCGATAATTGGGGCGCCGCTCACTAGACACAAGAAATTCTAAAACCTAACGGCATAGCCGTTGCCATGGGCTTGGAAAAGTACCCTGCTGGAAGCAGATTTGCGACTGTAGTGTACGCACTTTAGTACATAAAGAAGCAAATCTGCAATCATGAGGGTACTTTAACGAGCCCCCCTATAATGCGCTACATTAGCATTATGCTCATTAAGCGTTTGAGCAAAGCGGTGTCCGCCGGTCACCCCGTCAGCAACAAAATAAAGATAAGGGGTATTTTCAGGATGCGCCGCCGCTTCAATAGCCGCTTTTCCCGGACTGCAAATCGGTGTCGGTGGCAACCCTTCGTAAACATACGTATTATAAGGCGAATCATAGCTTAAATCCCGCTTATAAAGTGGCCGTCCCAAATCCATCATACCGTTGGTTACCGCATAAATAACCGTCGGATCTGTTTGTAATTTCATCCCTAAGCGCAAGCGATTAACAAACACCGAAGCAACTTTACCGCGTTCATCGGCAATACCGGTTTCTTTTTCCACAATACTGGCTAAAACCAATAAATCATGCTCAGATTTTAGCGGCAGATTTTCATCACGCTCTGAAAATGCTTTTGCAAGCGTTTTTTTCATGGCTTGGCGTGCTTTTTCTAAAATTGCGTTTCTTTGTTCGCCTCTGGTAAAGTGGTATGTCTCAGGCATTATTTCGCCCTCTTTAATATCCAACGTTATCTCGCCGGAAAGATACGGATTATCATTAACAATTTTCTTAATTTCCACCAGAGCTTTTCCCTCCGGTATTGTAACCACGCGCGCGATAACATCACCTTTAACCAATTTTTCTATGATTTTTTCATAAGAAAGACGACCGTCAAACGCATATTCACCGGCCTTAAAGCTGTTTTCAACCTTATTGACACGAGCAAACAACATCAGCCACAGCGCATCATCAATAATCCCGTTATCTGCCAAAATTTGCGCAGTCTTATTTAACCCTGTTCCGCGCGGAATAACAATTTCTTTAGCAGATTCCAGCGTATATTCTTCCGTAAATTTTTTCTTGGCATACAAAAATAAAGCGGCTCCCGTTATCCCTGCTAACAGCAGTAAAACAAAGAGCCACTTTAATAATCTCATCATCAGACTATACTTTATCCGTTATACTTCTTAAAAATAAGCGAAGAGTTTGTACCGCCGAACCCGAATGAATTAGACATAGCGGCTTTAATTTCGCGTTTCTTCGGCTTTAACGGAACAAGGTCAAAATCGGCCACTTCATCAGCCGGATTTTCCAAATTAAGCGTTGGCGGGCAAGTTTGTTCCAAAATTGCCTTAATTGTATAAACAGCCTCAACCGCACCGGCGGCACCCAACAAGTGACCGATAGCGGATTTTGTGGAAGACATGGATACTTTCTTAACACCCTCGTCACCAAACAAACGCTTAACTGCCATTGCCTCGCCGACATCACCGGCCGGTGTAGATGTACCATGTGCATTGATATAGCCGATATCAGAAAGCTCAACACCGTTTTCTTTAGCGTGTTCAACCGCCATTTTCATGGCACGATAAGCACCATCACCGGACGGAGCCGTGATATGGTAAGCATCACCGCTGATGCCGTAACCGACAACTTCGGCATAAATCTTTGCACCACGAGCTTTAGCATGTTCTAATTCTTCCAAAACCACAGCACCGCTGCCTTCACCCATCACAAAACCGCTACGTCCTTTATCCCACGGACGAGAGGCCTTTTCCGGATTATCATTAAACTCGGCAGTAATTGCCTTCATGCGGGCAAAACCGCATAAACCTAAAACATTAACGGCAGATTCCGCACCACCGGCAACCATAATATCCGCATCACCGCGTGCAATCATCGCTGTTGCATCGCCGATGGCGTGCGTACCGGTAGAACAAGCGGTCACACAGGCATGATTAGGTCCTTTAAGACCATGTTTAATGGAAACATTACCTGAAATCAGGTTAATCAAAACAGACGGAATAAAAAACGGAGAAATACGTTTCATTCCGACTTCATTAAAAGAAATTGCATTTTCATAAATTGTCTGCAAACCGCCGATACCTGCGCCCATCATCACACCGGCGCGATATTTTTCTTCTTCGGTAGCGGTTTCAACATTCCATCCGGCATCTTTAAGCGCATCATCAGCGGCAGCCATGCCGAACATAATAAATCTATCGTTCTTTTTTTGGTCTTTAGGCGCCAAAACGGAATCCGGATTAAAATAAGGCTCATTTTCACCAAATGGAACACGCCCTGCAATACTGACCGGAATATCCTTCAAATCAATATCATCAATTTTCCTAACACCAGATTTACCGGCAAGCAAGGCATCCCAGTTATGTTGAACACCGCGCCCGAGTGGTGAAACAACACCCATACCGGTAACGACAACTCTTCTCATATAAAACCTCTTTGACCCTATCCGACGGCTTTAGCTTTATGCCAAAGCCGACGGGTAAACTTAATATGAAAAAACTCGCTTAAAATCTTGAGCGAGTTCTAACTTATGATAATTCCAAAGACTTATGCAGCTTTTGAAAGATAGTCAATAGCATCTTTAACTGTAAGAATTTTTTCTGCTGCTTCATCAGGAATTTCGCAACCAAATTCTTCTTCAAATGCCATAACCAACTCAACAGTATCCAAGCTGTCAGCACCTAAATCATCAATAAAGTTTGCATTTTCTGTTACTTTTGTTTCTTCAACACCTAAATGTTCAGCAACAATTTTCTTAACACGATCAGCGGTATTATCAGTCATTAAATTAACCTCTAAAAATTATTAAAACAAATTTTAGACTAACGTCTGAAAAGAACGCTACACAGAAAATATTTATTTGACAAGCATTTTTTTCATTTTTTCAACTTTTCACCCCGTTTTAAACCTATAATTTATTGATTTTCAACAAGATAGAAACGCTAAAAAAACACCGATTTTTCCCAAAATTCGGTCATTTTATGAACAAAAGTTTAACAAAACCCGGAAAAACCGCAAGAAACACACTTAATCCGTTACTTCTTTTCATCTAATTTTGCTTTAAGCACACTTTGGTTATATTCTTCGCGTTTAAGCATAAGGATAATATCTTTTTGACCGATATAATAAAAATTTTTATGAGGATACGGGCGCATTTTATCTACCGCCACCCAGATTTTATCTTTATCCGCACCAAACTTTTTGGAAAACATTTTAACACTAATCATATCTTGCGCCCTTAATGTATCATTGGCGACATTAGGTACCAACCACGGACCTAAAAACCACACATCCGCCCATATCGGATTATTCGGTTCATATAAAAACAATCCTGAAGATGCAAACTTATTAAGATATAGCCCCCAACCGTAAATTTCGCGATATATTTCACGCTTTTCTTCGTCTATATTCATTTTATCGGCAAATTTTGAAGCCCCATAAAAACTACCCAACAATATCATCCGATAATGTTTATCTTGATTTATTTCGGGCAACAGCCTTTTTCGCATTCTGTCAGCAACTTTTTCATCTTGCATACGCCCTAAAGCCCACACCTTTTGTGCATTAAAATCAGCATTGGCAAAACAGATAATCAAAACAACCGCCGCTACCATTCCCAAATTTTTCAAAAACTGATTTTCAAAAACAACAAGTATCGCAAACATTATCGCTAAAAAATACGGTACGGAATAAACATTTGTCCGCATCATAGACCACGCCGCCCACGGCGACACATATGTTGTTACAAACATTGTAAAAATAAGTCCTGCAATTCCTACCGTCATCAATAGGAATACCAACCACCCGCCACTCAATAACGCAGACAACAGCACCAAGGCAATCATCAATACCAAAATCGTACGAAATATAAACGGCGAACAATACGGAAGCTCAAGCATTAACCCCTTAAGCGGCAGATACCAAAAAGTTTTAAGCTTAAATATGATTTCTTCTGCCGTCAGCACTTGCGTGTTATACATCCCCATATCAATAATATGGTGCGCTTTCAAAACATGAATAATTCCACCGTAAAATATGAGCACAACCACACTTAAAAACAATGCGGTTAAGATATATGGTTGCCAATATTGTCGCAATGCGCGTTTTTTTCTTGCGGTTTGAAAATCCGTCCCCAAAGACAACAGAAACTTACCTATCAGCGCCACAAAAATCATTTGTAAGACAGAAGCATACCCCAACAACGCCATCAAAAGAAAGAAAACGGAAATCAGTGCCCATTTGAGCTTTTTCTTTAACACAAACTGCCATGCTGTCACCACCCCGATAACCGCAAACAAATGCCATAACCCGATAGAGGTTGCAATAAAAGCATAATAAAGTTGTGTCAGGTGATAAGGGTGTAGCACAATTAACAGTGCAAACAGCAAGACAACACTATACTTTTCCGGCAGCGCATACCATTTAGCCAGCAATACGGCAGCTCCGGCTAAAAACATAAACCCGAACAAGGCACTGAACACCGGTAATATATGTCCGGAAAACAATAACCAATACGGTACAAACTGCGTTATTCTTGCTTCCCAAACCCCGGCATTAAGCGGCATACCGTAACGCATAAACTGATAATCGTGATTACCGAAATAAAACCCCGTAATATAAAACGAAAAAACAACAGAAAGGATGCCGAAGACTATGCTCCAACATCCTATAAAAAATTTATTTTTCCTTATAAATTCCCTCATTTAATAAGCTTTCGCTTATTCTTCCAACGGCGGTAAATCTTGATAATACTTATACCACAAGCGTTGCAACATATGGAAAAATTCATTATTTGGCGCCATTGGTCCCAACGGCTTCTTCGCAGATGCAAAATGAAGAATTGTTACCGGTGCAAAAACATCTTCGTACTTCTGCCATTTTCTGCCGTAAAATGCAGCCATATCACCCAAATCAACATGCTCAAAAAAGAAATTCATGGCATTATCTTCAAACGGCAACAACGAAACCTTATCACCAACCACTACATTTAGCGCATCTTGGTCCATATAGGTACGGAAATTATTATTGGTAAACTCTTCAAGTTTTTGCACCAAACCGTCTTCACGAATTTTTGCCAAATTCATCAGCATAACACCGGAATTAAAATAAAAACCGCGCTCATCTAAATTAAGCTCAACCACATGACCGTTTTCAAAAAACCATGACGGATCCTTAACAGCTGCTAAATAAACATTATGAACATCTGTATTAAACAACTCGGTTAAATCATGCAAAACCAAAATATCCGTATCCAGATAAAGCACTTTATCAAGCTTTGGTAAAACATTCGCAATATAATATTTCAGCAAAGACGTTTTAGAAACATGGGTATCCCGAATATAAAACAAATCAATTTCCTGTTGCGGTAAAACCTCAATTTTAACATTATCTTCTTCTAAGGCCTTAAGTGCCGCCACATCAGATTCGGATAAATCCATTGTCATGACATAAAAGTTATAACGGCTGTTCGGACATTTCGTCTTTTTAGCGGAATTGATGGCAACACGCGTGAAGTCCATATAGTTAGCATCTGTTATCATCACGGCATCAACAGTACCATCAACCCCCTCACAAAGTTGCGGCGTTAATTTCAAATCAAAATCATAGGATATACCCTGTGATGTAGCAGGCTTTGCAACCGGCTCTTCCTGTTTAACAATTTCTTGAGCCTCTGTTGCAGTATACTGAGCGTCTTGCTTTCTTTCATTTCTCTCTATAAAACTTGCCCAGACCAAAAGACCGATAACAATAGCCCCCAAAATATCGGCAACAACCACCCATTTCATTCCCGGGTCGGTTACCTTTTGTTTTTTATCCTCATGTTCAGCCATAATCTGCTCCTTATAAATCGTTTTTAAAATCGTACGTTAAGACAAGTAAATATCCGGTTAAAGCTTCGGTAACGCATTATCAGATACGAACAATATGCAAAACGTTCGTCAACCCCACTTTACCAAACGGATAACCTGCCGTTATCACCACAAACTGCCCCTCTTTGGCTAATCCGGAAATGCGGGCAAATCCTTTGGAAACAGTTTCTATGTTATCAAAATTACCCAAAAACTTTTTATCAATAAATGAGCGCACACCCCAAACCAAATTAAGCTGTCGCGCGATTTTTTCATCCGGGCTGATGGACATAATCGGATAAGCCGGTCTTTCATGTGCCATGGCAAGCGTTGTTCTGCCGCTCACCGAAAAAGTGGCGATACAAGCAACATTATCCAACGTTTTAACCACATCATTTGCCGCATGTGTGATCGCTCGCGATTCGCTGTAACAGGAAACACCGGAAAATGCACTTTGCAAGTTTTCAAAATACTTAGTATCGCTTTCCACTTGTTCTATCACCCCGCGCATGGTATTAACCGTTTCCACCGGATAATTTCCCATTGCCGTCTCGCCGGAAAGCATAACCACATCACAGCCGTCATAAACCGCATTAGCCACATCAGAAACTTCTGCTCTCGTCGGTATCGGTGCCGAAATCATAGACTCCAACATTTGCGTTGCCACTATAACCGGCTTACCGCATGCCCGACACCGCGCCACAATCTTCTTTTGCAAAACCGGTACCGTTACAATCGGACATTCCACACCCAAATCACCGCGCGCCACCATAATCATATCGGAAGCTTGGATAATTTCATCAAGTTCATCCATAACTTGCGGCTTTTCAAGTTTAGCAATAATCCACGCCTTATCTTTGATGATTTTTCGTGCATCTTTAATATCTTTAGCTCTTTGCACAAAAGAAAGACAAACGCAATCTACACCCAGTTTTAAAGCAAACTTCAAATCGTCCAAATCTTTTGGCGTTAACGGTGAAATATTAAGCGAAGAATTAGGTAAATTAACTCCCTTATGTCCGGAAATAACACCACCGACCACAACTTCCGTAACTGCTGATTTTTTATCACATTTAAGCACTTTTAAGATGATGTTACCGTCATTAACCAACAACGTATCCCCTGCTTTTAAGGCTTCAAAAATTTCTTTATGCGGAAGTGTGACACGTGTGGCATCACCTAGTTCATCTTTCATATCAAAAGTAAATTTCTGCCCTTTTTTAAGCGTTTCTTTTTCATTTTTAAAATTGCCGATTCTAAGTTTTGGCCCCTGCATATCTGCCACCACCGCAATATGCGCGTTTTTCTTGCTTGAAACCTTACGAATAATATCATACGTTTTTTGATGTGACTCATGCGTTCCATGGCTGAAATTAAGCCTGAAACCGTCAACACCGGCATCTATCAAAGCGCTGATTTTTTCCTCAGTATCGGAAGCCGGTCCCAAAGTTGCTAATATATTGGTACGCGTGTTAATTGGCATATAAATTCTCCTATAAACAAATCATCTGATGGCAGATTCTTACCACAAAAAGTTTAATAACTTATTATTTAAAAATGAACGCAATTATATCTTGTCAAAAAAAAATATCTTTGCTAGATTCCGTTCTCGTAGATTCTAAAACAATATTGGGAGAAAAATTATGGCAGAAACAGAGGTTGGCGGTATAGACAGCACCAGATTAACTTCTTTAATTGAACGTATTGAACGTTTGGAAGAAGAAAAAAAGGGTATTCAATCCGATATTCGTGATATTTTTGCAGAAGCCAAAGGTGTCGGATTTGATGTAAAAATTATGAAAGCAATCATTAAATTAAGAAAAATGAACCAAGCAGACCGTGATGAACAGGAATTCTTATTGGAAACCTATCGTAAGGCATTAAATGTATAAAATATAAAAGGTTGCACTTAAAAGAAAAATGCTCCGAGGACGATTCGGAGCATTTTTGCATTCGTGACAATAAATTTCAGACAATTCCGCGCCACATGGCATAAATGGCAAACAAAGCCGCTACTATCAAGATTCCCGCAGCAAATCTTTCACCGGCACCAAACGCCGGTTTATTAGGCTCACTTTGATGTCTGGCATACCAGAAAACAGGAATACCAACCGCCATAAAAATCAGCGCCATTAAGAGATAATTCAACCCGGCAGCATAAATCAGCCATAAGGCATAAACTGCAGCCAATATTGACGATATTAAAGCCGTTGAGCGTCTGATGTAAAATTGCATCGGGTATTCATGGTCTTCGCAAAGTTTCCATAAATACATGGCACTGGCAAAATATGCCGGCAACACCATCACACTCGTAATACTGAGCATCGTATTCCACGCATTAGCGGAAAAATACACCATCAGCATAAACAACTGCATTAAACCGCTTGTCACATAAAGCGAAACAGATGGTGCATGCGCTTTATTTTCTTTCGCAAATTCTTTCGGGAAAGTGCCGTTTTCTGCTGCTGCTTGTGGAATTTGTGCCGTAACCATTGTCCATGCCAGCCAACTGGTTAATACCGAAATTAGCAATCCGATATTCATCAGCCAAGCCCCCCACCGACCGACCACCGGTTCTAAAACAGCCGCCGTTGACGGATTCGGCAACTTTGCCAAAGTTTCCTCATTCATCAAACCGTATGGTAAAACCGAAAGCAGTAAATAAATCAGCAAGCATCCCATAAAACCAAGCAACGTTGCTTTGCCGACATCTTTAGGATTCTTAGCGTGCTTAGACATTACCACCGCCCCTTCAATACCGATGAAAGACCACAGAGTAACCAGCATTGTACCTTTAATCTGTGTCGTTAAATCGCCTAAAGAGGTACTTTTTTCACCCCAAAAATCAAAATCAAATTTATCAAGGTGAAAGAAAATCATTGAGATGAGAATAAACAACAGCAACGGTACGATTTTAGCTATTGTACCGATAAGGTTAACAAACGTTGCCTGTTTAATCCCTCTAAGCACTAATGCGTTAAATCCCCATATCAACAGCGAACCGCCGATGATGGAATAAAGATTGTTTCCTCCGCTGAAATACGGCGGAAAAAAGTAATTCAACGCATCCATTGTAATCACGGCATAACCGACATTTCCGCATATCTGACACAGCCAATATGACCAACCGATTGTAAACCCGACATAAGGTCCGAATCCGGCTCGGCTATACATATAGATACCGGCTGTCAAATCAGGTTTGACTTCGGAAAGTATGCGAAACGTGTTGGCGATAAAATAAACCCCAAAACCGGTAATCAGCCATGCTAAAATTACCGCACCCACCGAAGCACCGGCAGCCATATTTTGCGGCAGACTGTATATTCCGCCACCAATCATAGAGCTGACCACCACACCGGCTAAGGCTAAAACACCGAGTTGCCCCCCGTTTTCCGAGGTATCATTTGGATTATTTTTCTGTTTTGACATTTCTTTTCCTTAAACGAATTAAAGCTCAACAGCAGGTGCATGTTCAAAATTCAAAAACCCTAAGCACGTTAAGCAATACCCAAAATTCTGCTCAATATTCAGATAATTGTGGAACAACTGAAATTCGCTATGCTTTTCCACCCCTCTGATTTCCAGTTCATGATTAAGTGATTTATTAAGCCACATCTCAGCATGTCCTTTTGCAATAGCATCATCAATGTGTGTGTCAAAATATTCAACATACTCAGCCGCCCAACCGCCGATAAGTTCACCTTTCTTATCTTTACCCCAGCAAATACCGACACCGGTAGCAATAGCTTTATGATCCTCTCGCCTAGCCCCGTTTCCGGCCATAATAACCTCTAAAACCGCGCCATGCTTAAAGTGTTGCGTAACCTTATCCACCGGCACAATATGCCCGTAAACCTCTTTAGGTAAAACAGAGGTATACGGTACCACATTAAAATTCTCAATTTTTGCTTGTAACAAAGCGGAATCATAGCAAAAAGTTTCAAACGGTTGCGGCGGAATACCATCATTTGCCTGTCCGGCGCCACCAGTAATAAATGCTAAAGTTGGAAATCTTACACCTTCTGTCATATTCTTCTCCTATTGTAATGGTTAAAAAACAGAAGAAGAAATAATATCCCATTTTGGTATTTAAATAAAACCTAGCCTAACCTTTGCGCTATACTCAAATAATCTTCTGGTGAAAGATTTTCCGCGCGCAACGTCGGCTCAATCCCCAATTCTTCCAAGCATTGCTGTAATTGCGGAATACTTTTAAGGCTTTGCCTAATCATTTTACGCCGTTGCCCGAA
>Ga0310691_10005150_pt1 | contig 14389 bp, 18 predicted proteins | sample 176DNAGHGlowgp2_FD_203887 | JGI IMG/M metagenome (GOLD analysis project Ga0310691, IMG submission 203887) | Sheep rumen microbial communities from Palmerston North, Manawatu-Wanganui, New Zealand - 1766 DNA GHGlow gp2 (v2) (version 2) | ecosystem: Host-associated > Mammals > Digestive system >... | reverse complement strand
TTAAATAAGTATATTGACCCAAATGATTATTTTGATTTAAAAGAAAGATTACAGACTTCTACGGCTAAAACTCTTACGTTTAATTTTAAAATTCATATAGGTCGGGCAACAGATGAAGATCAAACAAAAAATAGAGATTCATGTATTATTGCTTTAGTATTCAGCAGAAATGGTAATTCAGGTAAATGGACTACAGTAAACATTTTTTATAGAGTTATGGAGATCTATAAAAAGGGGTGTGTAGATTTAATGCTTCTAAACAGAATGTTTAATGATTTACCTAACCTTGATCTGCATGAATACATTTTCCATATTCCACAGCCATTTTACTCATCATTTATTTTGGCCGAGTTGATGGGTAAGCTGTTTGACATAAAAGAATTTGATATACCAGATAATTTTATCTGTTTTAAAATAAATAAATTTTATGAAAAGTATTACGGCGAAAATGCTGTAGAAAGTAATTATCATGCCATAGCTAGAAAGCAAAAGGCTAAGAAAGAAGGAAAGGCTTTACCACCAATCCCACTAGAATCTCTCAAAATGTTTGATGCTGTAAAGACCAAGCTTTGGTAGTTTACTTTGACTTAAAAAGAATATATAATATATTTAAGTGAGGTATTATATGAAAATTAAACTTATTAAATTTGATAATTTTAAAGGACCAGTTAGAGCACATTATAACGACAGCGGAGCTGATGTTTTTGCAGCACAGGATGTTGTTATTGGAGCCCATCAGGTTTATGCAGTACCACTTGGTATCGGCACTGAGCTTCCAGATGGGTATGATATAGTTATTCATTGTAAATCGGGTCTTTCTAAAAAGGGTATTTGGGCAAGTAATGCTCCAGTAGATTCAGGTTATCGCGGACAGATACATGCCATACTTTATAACACAACTGATAAAGATTATCATATTACTGCCGGTTCAAAAGTTGGACAGATGGTAGTTAGACCCGTTATTTATGCTGACTTTGTAGAAGAACTTGGTGATGAACGTGGAGAAGGTGGATTTGGTTCCACAGGTATGAAGTAGTGAAAGATTTATACTACATGAAATTGGCTGAAGTAGCCGGAGAACAAAGTAAAGATCCACGTACTCATGTTGGAGCTTGTATTGTTAAAGATGGTAGAGTATTATCTTTAGGCTGGAATGGTGCTCCAAGGAAATTTCCTGATGATTTAGTACCAACTGCTAGAGATACTTCTCTCCCACTTAAAGAACAGAAGTACCCATATGTAGTTCATGGTGAAATGAATGCCGTACTTAATTATGGTGGCTCATTAAAAGATTTTAAAGATTCAACTGTTTATGTTACGGTCTCACCGTGTTGTGATTGTGCTAAGATGCTAGCTCAGTTAGAAATAGGTGAAGTCGTATATAAAGAAGAATATACCAATACTGAAACTTGGGAAATGTCTAAATACATGTTTGATACTTGTGGAGTTAAATATAGACAATTGAAGGAGGAATAATGGTACTTAACGCTAAAGAATTTAAAGAAGCATGTCAAACCATATTATTTGCCATAGATAATAAAGATGTTTCACTTATGACTGAAACACTTGAACTGGCAACTGATGGAAATATACTAAATCTAAACGTTACCAACAGAGAGTATTATGCTAGAACTAAATTTACTCTCGCAACAGCTGAGAAGTTTAAAGCTGCTGTAAAGGCTAAGACTTTTCTATCACTTATAAGTAAGATAACTACCGACACTGTGGAGCTTAACATTAAAAAGACTTCACTTGAGATCAAGGCTAATGGAAAGTATGAATTACCACTTATTTATAATAATGATAAGATGCTTGAACTTCCAGAAATCAGTCTTGGAACTGTGACCAATACTATGGACATTAATAGTTCTATACTTTTAAGTATAGCTGTTAATAATAGTAAGGAACTTTCTAGGGGAATTCCTGTAAAGCCAGTTCAGAAGTATTACTATGTTGATAAGCAGGGAGCTATAACATTTACTTCTGGAGCTTGTGTAAATACCTTTGATTTACCCCAAGATGTAAAGCTTTTACTTAGTGATAAGGTAGTTAGACTGTTTAAACTTTTTAAGAGCGATAATAATGTATCATTTAATATGGGGCAGAACCCCATTGGAAATGGATTGGTTCAGACTGTAGTTCAGTTTAGTACTGATAAGGTATGTATTACTGCCAAGATGTCTGATACAGGACTCATTTCCAGTGTACCAGTTAGTGCAATCAGAGGCACAGCTAATAAGGTTTATCCATATACAATGGTATTGGATAAGAACGAGGTTCTCCAGACATTGAACAGAATTATAATCTTTAACGATGATAAGTTCTATGGTAATCTCACATTTAATAATAATTCTTTGACTATCCAGGATTTTAATGGCGGTGGAACAGAGACCATCACATCTTCAAGTGAGACATCCAACATTTCTGAGTATAAGATGATCCTTGATCTTAAGAACCTTAAACTTATACTTGATGGCTGTGATGATGATTACATTACAATGTGCTTTGGTGATTCAAAAGCAGTAGTAGTTAAAAAGAATAACATTTGTGATATTATACCAGAGATCAAGGTAGCATAACATGGGCATGATGAAGATCAATTCTAACTACGTTAGGATACTAGTTGAGAGAGATCGTTTAAAGAAAAAATTTTATAACAATCAAGGCTGGCCAGTATGTCCAGCCTGTTTTAAAATTTTAGGCGACGATAAATTTTGTAGATACTGTGGGCAGAGGGTAGACGATGGCAGCGAAGAGTAAAGGCAAAAAGTTTGAAGATATATTTAGAGGGGACTGAGAAGAATCCACTCAGTCTTTCTGTTATAGGCTGTACGACGTTACGACAGGTTATGCAGGTCAAAGTACACCATGTGATTTTATTTGTTATAAGTACCCATTAATATATTTAATGGAATGTAAATCACATGCTAAGAATACATTACCATTTACAGACTTTCCACAATATGAAAGGCTTTTACCTTTTAAAGATATAAAAGGATTAGTAGCTGGTAGTGTGATTTGATTCTATGACCATGATAAAGTAGTTTGGGTTCCGATTCAAACTTGAGAAAAAATAAAGAAAGAAGATGGGAAATCATTTAACATTAAAATGTTAGATGACCCAGATTATGAATGCTGGGAAATACCAAGTGTAAAGAAAAGAATTTACATGGCTTCTGAATACAAAACATTTACAGAACATTACGAGGGATTAAATGGATATACAGAGCATAGATAGTAAATATCAGGAAGTAAAAAGTTATCTTGAATATTATGACGTTTATGGCCAACCTTTAGTTGATGAATACGCTGAGGAACTAGACGATAGAGTAAATGCAGTTAAAAGATACCTTGATGGTATAAGGGAATCCAATTTGGATTTTGATGTTCCAAGTCTACAAAAAATAGTTATAGATCTTTCTTCTACTATTTATTATGCTCAGGATAGATTAGAGAAACTTAATCTTTTAGCTGATATGAGTAAGATAAAATATAAGGATGCTTACAATGAAGCCTATACAAGTAGGCAGAAAGCAGCTAAACAGGAAGATAGAAAATATACTGGTGAACAACTTAGAGCTATAGCTGAGCAAGAAACATTAGAAGAAAATCTAATTAACTTTATTTACACTAGAGCTTCATCTGTTTTGAAAGGTAAAATTGATGCAGCATATGAGTTGCTCAAAGCAGTGTCCAAGTCATTATCAGCAGAAATTCAGTCCATGCAAACATATAACATTTCAAATAAGTATCACATTTAGTTTACATTTTACTATAAAGATCATATAATTATTTATAAATAAAGGAGATAAGAATGTCATTTAGTGTATCAAAAGTTAAAGTATTTAATACTTGCCCATATCAATATAAATTAAAGTATATTGATAAATTAGAGCCATTACCTGACATGTCTCCAAATAATGCTTTATTTATTGGAACGGCTTGCCATGAAGCAATAGAACACAGATCTGTTGAAGCAGGCATAAACAGTTATAAATCTCATTATCCTGAACTGACTGAAGACCATGAGATTGAGATTTTAAAATTAGAAACTATATTACCAAAGGCAATAAAAGAAATACCTGAGGGTGAGTATGAACATTGTTTAAAAGATCCTGATGGATTTATTGGGTATATAGACTGCCTTGTTCCAGTAGAAGAAGGCGTATACGATTTATTAGACTTTAAGACTTCAAATAGTATATCAAGCTATAAAAAGTCTGAGCAGGTTCATGTCTATAAATATTATTATGAAAAGTTAACTGGAAATAAGGTTAGAGATCTTTATTATGTATTTATACCAAAATACAAAGATATAATAACTGAAGGCATGAATAAAGAAAGTATTGAAGAGCTAAAGAAGAAGATTGTTGAAGATTTATCTTCTAGGGATATCCATTTTGAAAAGGTAGAGTTTAATCGTCAGCAAGTTAATTTCTTCTTTGCTCGTAAGACACTTATGGAAAAAGCTTTATCTTTTGAAAAAAGATACTCGACCAAATGTTCCTGGTGCCCATATCAAAGGTATTGCTCAACTAATGGTAAAGATACATCTGAATTAGTAAAAGGTGAATTAAAGGAGGTACAGTTATTTGAGTAAGATAGAAGATAATAAAAATAAGTTTATATCTATAGCTAAGACCATTGAGCGTGAAGGTGTAAATGAATTATTGGATTGGTTAGAGACTACTGACTTTTATACTACTGTAGCTTCAACTAAGTATCATGCCAATTATCCGGGTGGACTTTGTGAACACTCAATTCATGTATATGAAAATATGATCAAGCTTAGAGATCAATTCTGTCCTCAGATACCAGATGAAACTTGTAAATTGGTAGCACTTTTCCATGACTTAGCTAAGGTAGACTTTTATGAAGAATATGCTCAGAATAAAAAAGTTTACTCACCAAGCGGGTCAAAGAAAGATGAACTTGGTAGGTTTGATTGGGTATCTGTAAAGTCCTTTAAAGCTAGAGATGCTGCTGATAGAGACTTTGTGTTAAGTGAGCACGGAGTTAATTCCTATGTAATGCTCCATAAATATGTTAAGCTTTCACAAGGTGAAGCAGCTGCTATAATCAACCATCATGCTGGTAAAGATAATGGTTATGCATTAAAGGATTTGAATGAAGTATTTAACAGATTCCCTGTGGCCACACTTTTACATTTGGCTGATATGCTGGCTACATATATTAACGAGAATCCATATATGGTAGATGAATAAAATAATTCTTGATCAACTTAATAAAGTATCGGTTACGAAATTAACTTATAATGAGGGTGATACCGAGATCTTTATACCCAAAACGATAAAGGTCTTGAATAGTTCCCTAAATAAGGGTGAGTATTATATAATTAGGTTATTCGATAACATTACCAATCCTTCAGAGAATTCAGTATTAGCTTCAAACTGGAATGGTGGTAAGATTCCAAAGCATGATACTTATATAATTGAAGTGTTGGATAATATAGGTAATATGATTAAGATAAATGGCGTAGCCAATGACGATCCATCAGATAACTTTTTTGGATATATCCCAACAGATGGATTTGAAGTAATAAAGAAATTATAGGGGGGGTATCTTGGAAGCGTTAGCTATTGAATTTAGACCCAAAGAATTTAAAGATGTTTGTTCTCAGTCATCTATAGTAAAAATACTTGAGAGACAAATTGAAACTAAACAATTTAAGAATGCTTATTTATTTAGTGGGCCAAGCGGAACAGGTAAGACAACCATAGCTAGAATTTTGGCTAATAAAATAAATGGTGGATATGGAGCTCCGATAGAAATAGATGCTGCTTCAAATAATGGGGTAGACTCAGTTAGACAGATCATAGAGAATGCAGACCAAAGATCTTTGGATTCGGAGTATAAGATCTATATAATTGACGAATGCCATATGCTTACTACTCAAGCCTGGAATGCTTTACTTAAGACAATAGAAGAAACACCGAAGTATACTATTTTTATGTTCTGTACAACTGAGTATCACAAAGTACCCGTGACAATTCAGAACAGATGTCAGCAGTATTTTTTAACTAGAGTACCTCAGAAAGAAATTGAAAATAGGCTGTATTATATTTGTGAACAAAAAGGATATGTAGTACACCCAGAAGGTATAAGTCATATTGCTAAACTTTCGCTGGGTAGTATGAGACAAGCTATAGCTTACCTTGAAAAGTGTAAGGATTACTCAACAGATATAACAATAGACAATGTTCTAGCTGTATTAGGTGATTTTAGCTATGATACATATTTTAAATTGATCAATGCCATCATTGATAATAAAAAAGATTGTATAATAAATATAATAGAAGAATTATATAATAAAGGGAATGACCTTAAACTTTTCTTAGAGATGTTTATTGAATTTGTACTCGACCTGGATAAGTATACAATCTTTAAGTCATTTGATATAATAAAAATACCACAGACATATAAAGAAAAGGTTGATTATACTGTAAACGTAGAAGATGCTACTAAGTATTATAATCATCTGGTAGATAAGCTTTTAAACATAAAAGTTATGTTAAAGGGTGATAGTGATATGAAGTCTTCTATGGAGATTGCCTTAATGGGAGTATAAAATGGACGTTAAAGAAAGGGCCAATAAACTTAAACGACTTATAGGCGAGCTTAAAAAGATTCCAATTAAAAATTTAGATGAATATGAAGTTGGAGATCTGTTTGAAGACTATATAACATATAAGGTAATTGACTGTCCAGTTTGTGGCAATAAGACCCTAGATTCTTGGTATATATGTCAAAATTGTGGCTGGGAATATGATTATACCACCAATTATGATGAATTCTCTGATTCTAATGGTTCAACCCTTAGAGAATATATTGAAGCTTATGATTATTTAATAGGTAATGGCGATGTATAAAGAAACAGATTGTGGAAAGTGTGTAAAAGAAGACGTATGTCATATTAGATTAACTCATGGCGGTAAGCAGAACTGTAGAAACTATTTTGAAGATCCTGAGGTAGCTAAGCATGGCAAATAAAATTTTTATAGATCTAGATTCACTCATTTTTGCACTTTGTAGTGAGTGTGAATATGATATGAATTGTCCCAGTGATGTACGAGAAGAATGTCCAATAATGGCGGCTATAAATATAGCTAACTATATCGAAATAGATGAAGATGATATAACAATGGAGTACTAAATGCTAAAATATATATTATGTGTTATGTTAGGGGCAATTGCTGGAATACTCATTATGGGTCTTGTTGGTGGCAATAGACCTGATGATGAATACTATGATGGATATAAAGACGGATATAATAAAGCTAGAGAAGAATATAGTAAACTCCCTTAATATATTTTGGATAGGGTTTAGTACATTCAATAAAGAGTTTTGGCCACAATTCTTCAACTTGATAAAGAAGTACTTACTTATACTGAACAAGTGGTTGATGTGGTATGAAAACAGAGAGAAAGTAAGAAAGTATGTTCTTCAGGCAATTATAGTAATAATAGTTATTATACCATTTGTTGCACCGAGTGATAAATTACCAATAGGTGTTGTAAATCGTACTGATAGAGGGTATTTTAATTATGCTGATGATATAGTTGTACCCGAAGTTAAACCTAAGTCATCATTAGAAGAAGTTTTAGATACATGTTTTGATTGTATACAGACTAATCTAAAAGGTAAGTATACAATTCAAAAAGTAAAGTGTAGAAATAATATAGCCAATATATGGCTTACAAATGATTCTTGGTATGACTATAATGATTTGATGAATATAGGAAACTATATGAAGAAAGCATACCCAGATTATTGGATAACAATAATCTATGTAAGAAGTTGGGATATAGACCACTCAGTAGTGGATTACTCAATATAAAGGGGCGTAGACAAGTGGTTAAGTCCCAGGATTTTGATTCCTGTATCGCTGGTTCGAATCCAGTCGCCCTCGCCAATAAACCGCACGGATGGCCGTGGTAGCCGATAGGTTAATAGCCTATCTTTGGTGCGGTATATAAATGAATATGGGCCCCGGAGCTGTGGTAGCTACCCTCATCAGTCTCCATATATTATTTTATTACTGGGGGGGCTAATATGAGAAAGGAAGATTATTTTACAACAATTGTTGTAGATGGTAAAGCAGTTCCAGTTGGTATAGATGATTATGGCCAATGTTATTACTTTGAATATGTTGACAAAGATGGCCAACTTCAAGAAATGACTTGTGGAGCCTATAACTTTAATTGGGAAAAAGAAATTAGTGATTTCTTTAAGTGTATGAAGTAAGCAGAGATACTCAAGCGGTGAAGAGGACAGTTTGCTAAACTGTTAGGGTCGAAAGGCTGCGTGGGTTCGAACCCCACTCTCTGCGCCAGTTATTTTTAGAAAGGGAATAATATGAAGTATAAGTTGATACCAATGAAAGATGGGAAAGTAGACCTTTCTCTAAATGAACTTAGTGTAATGTTAGAAAACGCCTATAATGATGGGTATAAAGATGGTAAAGAAGCCATGCCAAAAGCTAGCCCATTTCCATTTGAACCAGCTTGGACTTATAATCGTGGCCCAGATACATTAAACATATCTGACCCAGATATGTTCAGAGTTCATTATGATAAACCTAATGCTGTGTGGTATGGGCCTGATTGGGATTCTGATTGGAATTATAAGCCATCTTCAACTACAGCCTCACCTGATACTCATGATGGCGATTATGTTGTAGTAAACTCTAATACTTATACTACAAGTAAAGGTAGTGATGATACTACTACAGAGTGTAATGGGGAGAATATAACCTTTACAAAAATTCTGGAAGATTTGTTAAAGAAATAGGTGTATTATACAGAAGAAAAATAAAAAATTTAGTTTACAACCGCTAAATTAGGTATTATAATAATTACTGTAATTAGGAATAACTTCCTTTTATAAATTATATAGAGATAGTTGGTCTAAGGTTGTCCAGGACAAACCGAACGGGTTCAAATCCCAGTGCTGACGAGCACAAATTCTCTATATAGGCCTATAGTTCAACGGATTAGAACATTGGTCTTCTAAACCAACAATCTGAGTTCGATTCTCAGTAGGCCTACCAATTATACCTGGGTGGTGTAACGGTAGCACAGCAGTCTCCAAAACTGTTAAGTGAGAGTTCAAATCTTTCCCTGGGTGCCATTTATGGGCTGATAGCTTATGCGGTCTGAGCGTGGGTCTGAAAAACCCAAGGATGATGGTTCGACACCATCTCGGCCCACCAAAATGAGGGAGATTGGTGGAATTGGCAGACACGCTAGACTTAGGATCTAGTGCTAACGCATAAGGGTTCGAGTCCCTTATCTCCCACCATTTGTGCCGATGCCAGAGTAGTTATTGGTGCGGTCTGCAACACCGTAAGTCATTGGTGCAAATCCAATTCGGCACTCCAATATACAGGTTTAGCTCAGCTGGTCAGAGCATCTGCCTTACAAGCAGAGGGTCATTGGTTCAAATCCAATAATCTGTACCAATATATACGGGGATGAATTTGGAAAAGGTCTGGAAGTGGTACCGCCAGTACAAAGTTGGTTCGATTCCAACCGTCTCCACCATTATGGGGCCATAGCTCAGATGGGAGAGCGCCTGCCTTGCAAGCAGGAGGTCGAGGGTTCGATTCCCTCTGGCTCCACCATTAAAACCATCACTCCTGCCGATATGAGTTAGATGTTGCAAGTATCATCAAGTATAGGTGAATTGACACCGAGGCAGGTCACGGTTTTATTTATGCCGATGTACTCAAGTGGTTGAAGAGGGTAGTCTTGAAAACTACGAGGACGCTAATAACGTTGCGGGGGTTCGAATCCTCCCATCGGCGCCAATAAGGGCAGGTAGGTAAGTGGTTAAAACCGGCGGACTGTAAATCCGTTAGCTAAGCTTTCGCTGGTTCGAATCCAGCCCTGCCCACCAAGTTTACAACATTAAATAAATAGTGTATTATATAAATATGAAAATCATTAAACGAAAACAACTTTATATACGCTCGTAGCTCAGTTGGTAGAGCACCTGACTCTTAATCAGGGTGTCGAGGGTTCGAACCCCTTCGGGCGTACCATATGTGCCCATAGCTTAGGGGTAAAGCACTTGACTTTTAATCAAGGGACCGTGGGTTCAAATCCCACTGGGCACACCATAAAGGCTGAGACCCGAATGTTGCCTTGCTGTGGCCACGGTGAAATGGTGGACTGGCCGATGAGATGGACATCGGCTGAATATGTTGGAGTTAGTCCAGTTGGTTAAGACGCTTGGTTGTGGCCCAAGAGATGATGAGTTCAAATCTCATACTCCAACCCATATACTGGCTTAGCTCAGTAGGTAGAGCTCTCGTCTGATACGCGAGCGGTCACTAGTTCGAATCTAGTAGCCAGTACCATTTACTCCCATAGGTTAACGGATAAACCATTTGACTACGAATCAAAGAATGAGGGTTCAACTCCTTCTGGGAGTACCATAAGGAATAAATATGAAAGAATATAAATGTCCACACTGTGGAGAAAAAATTAAAAAGGGAGCTAATACCTGTCCAGCCTGTGAAAAGGAAATATTTTGGATGCCAGTATCATCAGAAGATTCTGAAGTAAAGACTATTAAAAGTAGAGTTTATATCCGAACTGGATCTACAATGTCTAGAGCCGGTATGGATAAGAAAATAAGCGAAAAGCTTTTTACTCAGATGTTTGAAGTAATAGCTAAGCTCTGGAAGATAAATCACTTTGTTGATAATGGGCTTGAAGGTTATGAAGCTTCATTAGAGATCTTACAAAATAGCCAGGTTAAAGCTATACCTAAAGCTAAGGTAAGTATGGCAAAGACTGCTACTATGGCGGCTAAAGAATCAATTGCTAAAGCTCCAATAACTAATACAGCTCCACCTACAGAATATGATAGGATAGTGGCACAACAAATGTCTCAACAGCCTAAGCATGAATATCATAGGCCAGAACCTAAACCTGAGTTCCTTGAATTCCAGGAAAGGCTGAGACAAAGCACCATGAATATGCCTACTCAGGTTAATAACAATAATGGTGATTTTACTCAAAATATTTTTTAAAAAATTAGTTTACAAACAATAAAGTGTATGGTATAATACATACATAATAAATAATAAACCAAGAACTTCTTGGTTAATATGGTCCGATAGTTTAACTGGAAAAAACGGTGGCCTGTTAATACCATAATTCTACTAGTGAGTGGGAGCCACTATATATTGGTTCGAATCCAATAAGGACCTAATGCATTAATTCTGACAGGGTTGAGGGTGACAACCTGGCACCAGTAAGTGAGTAGCTATCACTGAAGATGTCAATAAAAATGAGAATGGTAAGTACTGAAAATCAAGATAAAAACGAGACCATACTTGCTAAAACTGTCAAAACCTTGATAGGGGTTAATCTATCATAAATGAGTGAGATAATAGTCTAATGGTTAAGACGCTGCCGGTGGCGGCAGAAACGCTTGTTCGAATCAGCAGTCAAACTCAGATATGCGGGTGTAATTTAATGGCTAGAATCTCAGTCTTCCAAACTGATTATGCGAGTTCAATTCTCGCCACTCGCTCCATTTATAAAACATACCAATGTTTAACTTATACTAACCGGTCAATGGTATAAGAGAAGCAGCCCATGGCAAGGGGTGTCAAAAAATAGGACTGGACATAAACAGTTAACTGTATGGCGCAAACAAAATTGTGGGAATAAAAATAAGCAGCGGCCCACTGAAAGTGATGCTGAAGGTATGTTATTTTATGCCTGAGTGGCGGAATAGGCAGACGCAAGGGACTTAGAAAGATTACAAATTTAATAAAGTGTTTATTTAGTCTGTAATGTCTTGCTAAATTAGATATAAGGAGTATCTAATATGTATAGATTTACAGAAGAAGAAAAACAACATTTTATACAAGTTTGTAATGAGTCTGAGTCAATGTCACAGGCATCAGTAAAACTAAATATGCACTTCAATGCTTTTAAAAAGTATGCTCAACAGTTTGGGTGCTACCATACTAATCAAAGTGGTAAGGGTATGAAAAAGAAATCAACCAGCACTATAAAAACTATGGATATACTTAATGGTATGTATCCTCAATACAACACTTATAAGTTAAAAAGAAGACTTATAAGAGAGGGATATAAAGAAGATAAGTGTGAATTATGTGGTTGGAATAAAAAGAGAAATCCAGAAGATGAATTTACTCCATGCGAACTCCATCATATAGATGGAAATCGAGGTAATCATTCATTAGAAAATCTGATTCTTTTATGCCCCAACTGTCATAGTCTTACTGATAACTATAGGTCATTGAATTCAGACCGTGAGCACACAGATGAGAAATCGCTGTAGTGAATGCTGGCTAATTCGGTGAAACTCCCAAGTGGACAATACCGAGCTAAATGGAGAAATCCTAAATGTGTAGAGACTATACACCAGCCACCTAAGTCGAAAGATATGGTGAAGATATAGTCCAGACTACAACACTAGATAGTGGCTATGGTAACATAGAGTAGTAAGAAAATCCCTCGGTGGAAACATCGTACCGGTTCAAGTCCGGTCTCAGGCACCACAGATGGAGTCACAACATTTGTGTTGAGGGTTGTGAGAGTAGTTAAACGAAATGGGCAAGAACTACAAAAACATTTGGGCCATTAGTACAAAGGTTAGTACGGGCGGCTGTTAACCGTTTGATGTAGGTTCGATTCCTACATGGCCCGCCACGCCCCGTAGTCGAATTGGCTAAGACATCTGGTTTTCATCCAGAAGATAGTGGGTTCGAATCCCGCCGGGGTGACCAATAATTAAATAAGCCGACTTGTCAATGTCGTTAAACTTGGTAAGAGATACCTTCTTGAAAGATCTATGGTATTCGGGTTCAACTCCCAACCCCACTGAGACGGGTATTGTAGTCATGGCACTACAGTCTAAACATAGATTAAAAGGGAATCCCCCGTGCTGCCACAAATTGCATTAGTTGGTTCAGGAGCAGGAAATAGGTTGTTAGGTAGATGCAAATGCCAACTTCCAAAGGGTGTTAGGGATATCACCTATACAGGGGTCTGAGAGCAACGGTAGCGTGGTGGTCTTCAAAACCATTCGATGTGGGTTCGAATCCTACGGCCCCTGCCAAAATAAATTACCAGAAGTTTTTCACCAGTTTGGTAGTTCTGGACAAAAACTACCACATATCCGGGTATAGCTCAGTTTGGTAGAGCGATGCGCTTGGGACGCATAGGCTACAGGTTCAAATCCTGTTACCCGGACCAGTAGGGGACATTAATCTTAATAGTTAGTACCATATGCTACGGCTATTCAGAGAAACAGATATTGCAAGAATAATGTTATAGGCACCCCACACCTGGCCCGTTAGTTCAGTGGTGAGAATGTCTGACTGTCTATCAGAAGGTCATCGGTTTGAATCCGATACGGGTCGCCATTCATTGATGGTATTCAGCGACAGCTCACGGTGAGATTAAAGGCAGGAAGAGAATAAAGCCGCCATCAATACTATTGAGGGCTAGCTCAGTAGGTGAGAGCAGTGGTCTTATAAACCAAAGATGCTGGGTTCAAGTCCCAGGCCCTCAACCAAAAATTAGTTTACAAATACCTTAAAGGGTGTTATAATAAAAGCACAATTAAACATTAGGGCGGGTAGCTCAATAGGTAGAGCACGTATATAGTGAGTCATTAAGTGACTTTAACTGCAATCGTATTAAGGATAGGCTGTTAACCTCGTGGTTGTTGGTTCAAATCCAACCCCGCCCAAACCTTATATCGCGGAGTGTTTGTAATGGTAACATATCAGGCTCATACCCTGAAGACTGCGGGTTCGACTCCCGTCTCCGCAACCAATAAACTCTTCCAATTGAGAGTATAAACTAATTGGTGGTGCGGTACAGTGAGGTTATACCTCAACTCCTAAGTATGAGTATAAACTACTTGAATATGCTCCGTTAGGTTAACGGTAAACCCCTGGCTTTGTAACCCAGCATTGTCCGTTCGATTCGGACACGGAGCGCCATAATAATATGAAGGGACTCATACAACAATCATAACAGGCTGAAACTTTTAACTTCAATACCAAAAACTGAGTCCTAAGTAAAAATAGGTGACGCTAACAGCCATACTTTTGATCGGTTATAGGAATTGCGATATTAAAAGCGTCATATAATAATAATTGAAAGGGGAAACAATTATGGATTTTGCATCAGCATTGAACATGGAAAGCAGAAAGACTTTTACTGAAAACGGTGCAACAGCTTATAACACATCTGGTGATGGTCTTTTAGACTTCTTTGCATCAGCTGGTTCTCTTAGAGAATCTGATGTTATGAGAAAGGAAACTCTGTTTGAAGAAGCATTTAAGGTTGACCCATTACTTGCTACAAAGGC
>Ga0310691_10005148_pt1 | contig 14395 bp, 8 predicted proteins | sample 176DNAGHGlowgp2_FD_203887 | JGI IMG/M metagenome (GOLD analysis project Ga0310691, IMG submission 203887) | Sheep rumen microbial communities from Palmerston North, Manawatu-Wanganui, New Zealand - 1766 DNA GHGlow gp2 (v2) (version 2) | ecosystem: Host-associated > Mammals > Digestive system >... | reverse complement strand
AAGTCGGCTCTCCCCGACCTGTTGCAGGTAGTGTGCTATTTCGTACTCCATATTGTCGGTGATGCCCTCGTATTTCTTCACCTTCGAGAAGAATTGATCAAAACGATCGGGATCATCCTCATCTTCATTTGCACGCATTGACAACACATAGTTGAACGACTTCTGACAACGTTCGGCAAAGACCACAATTTCCTTACGAGCTTGAAGGATAGAGAGTTCGGCAGTAGAGAAAAGTCCTCCGGAGATGTATTTGAGGCCTTTGTCCTCCTCCTGTTCCTCCTTGAGGGGAAGAACACGACAGACGAAGCTTTCTATCTGATGTACAAAGCCTATCAACAACAAGGTATTGAAGATATTGAATGCGGAGTGGAACATTGAAAGTTTGAACAGGTCATTCGAGCCATCCTTGAAAACCTCTTCCACCAACCAGCTGACAGCGTTACAGAACGGGTAGAATATGATCAAAACAACTACCACACCAAATACATTGAAGAACAGGTGGGCGAGGGCTGCACGACGGGCTTGTATTCCTGCTGCCATCGATGCCATAACGGCTGTGATTGTTGTACCGATGTTCTGTCCCATGGCAAGTGCAGCAGCCTGTTCAAGGCCGAATCCCGGGATATGCATATCGAAGAGCATAAGAGTGATGGCCATGGTGGCAGCCGATGCTTGCACCAGCATGGTGACCAGGGCTCCTACGATGACAAACAGGATGATGGTAAAGAAACCTCCATCAGCCACCTTTGCCAATATAGCTGCAACCATAGAACCTATATCGAGGTCGTTCGCTGCTTGTTGCAGAAAACTCAAACCCATGAAAAGGAATGCAAAGCCATAGACGAATTCGCCGATGGACTTACGCTTGCTATCGTGGCTGAAAATGAGAGGAAGGCTAAATGCAAGAAGAGGTAGCGTGAGTGCTGCAATGTTGACCTTGAAGCCAATGGCAGAGATTATCCACGCGGTAACAGTTGTTCCGACATTAGCACCCATTATGACTCCGATGGCTTGGGCGAGATTCATCAGTCCTGCATTAACGAAAGACACAACCATGACTGTCGTGGCGGATGATGACTGGATGAGAGCCGTGACAATGATGCCCGTGAGGACACCCATGAAACGATTCTTCGTCATGGCTGCCAGAATACTACGCAAGCGATCGCCCGCAAACTTTTCGAGGCCTTCGCTCATTGTCTTCATACCAAAGAGGAAGAGGCCAAGAGAACCTATAAGGGATAGGAAATTGAGGAAAGTATCCATATTTGTTTTATAATTTTGTGCAAAGATATTACCAGGTTATTACAAAGTTGTTACAGCAATGTGAAGTTGTTGTTACATCTTTTGCTGTAATCAAAACTAAACATGTTTGTAATCATTCTGCAACAGAAAACCAATACCTTTGCAAAGCAATTCACAAAATAATAACTCAATTATGGACAAAGAAAAAGCAAAGAAGATTCTGCGTTTCCTGGATTATTTACGCGCGTTAATCATTATTATATTTATAGGAATAGTGTTCTTCGTGTTATGCCAATGACTTGTCGAGTCGCTCCAATTTTATCATTGGAGTGACTCTTAAAACCAGTTTTTATCTTTTTTTCAAATAGGGATACGATAATTCCAGATATTTTTCGTATCTTTGCAGCGCACAAAAGCCTTGGAAGGAGTCGCCGAGACAGTCTCGCAGCCCTCGAACAGGCTGCTTTTTTCACAATGAATTGGATTATCCTGATTCTTGCCGGACTTTGTGAGGTGGGATTCACCTACTGCCTTGGTCGTGCCAAAGGTGTCATCGGCACGGAATGGTGGATGTGGATTACGGGATTTGCCGCACTCTATGTCTTGAGCGCTGTATTGCTAGCCAAAGCCACCCAAACGATTCCCATCGGCACAGCCTATCCCGTCTGGACAGGCATCGGAGCCGTAGGAGCTGTCGTCGTCGGCATCTTCATCTTCCGAGAACCAGCCACCTTCTGGCGAATCTTTTTTCTAACCACGCTGATTGCCTCAATCATCGGTCTTAAAACCTTATCCTGAACATGGAGGAATTTCGTCCCATTCGTCGTCATCATCAGCAACTTTCCCAAGAGGAGAGCATTCGCATTCTCACCGAGTCAACGTCAGGCACCCTCGCCCTGCTTGGCGACAACGATTATCCCTACGCCGTCCCCCTCAGTTACGTTTATGCTGATGGGGCAATCTTTTTCCACAGCGCATTGGAAGGCCACAAGATTGATGCCATTCGCAAACACGAGAAGGCATCGTTCTGCGTCATCGCGCAGGATGCCGTACACGGGAAGGAATACACCACCTACTTCCGCTCGGTCATCGCATTCGGTCGCATCCATATCATAGAAGATGCCGAGCAGAAACTTGCTTATGCACATCTGCTCGGCAACCGATACAATCCCAATGACGATAAGGCACTTGAAGAAGAACTGGCCAAGGGCTTCAACCGTATGCTGATGCTTCGTTTCGACATCGAGCACCTCACAGGCAAAGAAGCCATCGAACTCACCCGGGCCAGACAAAAAGGCAACCTCTGAACCGCTGAGACATCAGCCCACAATCGTCAGTCGTCCATCCTTGTTGGTAATCCTGCCATTGACAATCAGGTAACGCAAGGCACGCTGCAAGGCGGCTTCTACCTTCTGTCCGCGTCTTGCGAATCCAAGGCGTTTGGCAGCAAGCAAGGTGGCATTATCCTCGGGCAAGGAGAGTTGTTCGCTGACTACGTCGAGCAAAGCCTGACGCACCTCTTCGGGTGAAATCTCGTCGATAGTACGGTCGAAATTTAACGGGCGCTTCTTCTCGGGAACAATCACCTCCTTCTCGTTCGAGATGTCGAAGGTCGGCTTTTCTTCGGGTTCGGTCTCAGGTTCGGGTTCGACAATGGCCTTCTCGATACGTTCGAGCAGACGCTCGGGATTGTTGAGCCAATCGACCGACCAGACGCGCATCACTCGCCACGCCAGTCCTTGCAGGACACCGGGCTGCACGATTTCTCGGTCACGTGTGGTCTGCGTATCGCGATACGTCTCGCCATCAAGCAGGATGCCGAGGCAATACTTGCTATCGTTGTTGCGGCTAGCTACAGCCAAATCAACCTTGAATCGACTCCTTCCCACACCAAGTTCCACATCGTATCCGCGTTCACGCAGGGCCTCGGCGATCTCGTCAGCCACACCGGTGACAGGACGCTCTTCCTCCTTCCGCTCGATTGTAGCCAAGGTATGGAATTCGGCATATTCGAGGAAATGCTTCAATCCCTCCACACCCTTGGCCTTCGAACGACGCAGGTCGATCTGCGAAGAGTGCATGGTCGAGAAGACCATCATCTCGCAACGTGCACGGCTCACGGCAACATTCAGGCGGCGTTCGCCTCCTGCATTGTTGAGTGGGCCGAAATTCATGCTCACGTTGCCATCCTTGTCGGGGCCATAACCTACCGAGAAGAGGATCACATCGCGTTCGTCGCCCTGCACATTCTCCAGATTCTTCACAAAGATGGGCTCATACATGGCATCAGCCCAGTCGGCCAACTGACGGTCGGCTTCAAGCGTGTCGTTGAGCACGTCCTCGACGAGGTTCTGCTGAGCCACGCTGAAAGCCACCACGCCGATGCTCTGTCGGCGCAGCTTTTCGTCACGCAGGCGGCGTACGATCTCGTCGACGATGGCCTTGGCTTCGGCACGATTGCTGCGTCGTCCGCCCTTGTCATAGGTTCCTTCCACAAAGACGAAGTTCACCTTCATCTGTCGATCATCGGCCGATGGGAAGGTGATCAGACGGCCATCATAGTATTCGTTGTTGCTGAATGCAATCAGGCTCTCATGTCGGCTGCGGTAATGCCATTGCAGTTGCAGCGAGGGGATACCGAGTGTGCGACAATCTTCCAGAATACTTTCCAGGTCATCGATGTAAGCCTCTTCCTCATCCACATTCGTCGCACTGAAGAAGTTGGTGGGTGGCATCTGCTTCGGATCGCCCACCACGATGAGCGACTTGCCGCGGGCAATGGCTCCGACGGCCTCGCTCGTCGGCATCTGGCTGGCCTCATCGAAGACTACCAGGTCGAAAGGTTCCTGGCCAAGCGTGATGTACTGTGCCACCGACATGGGGCTCATCAGCATACACGGGCAAAGACGTGGAAGCAGATTGGGGATCTGTGCCAACAAGTCACGTATTGACATGCCACGTCCTCCATTGGAGATATTTCGGTTGAGCAAACCAATCTCGCTGCTGTTGTCGATGCTGTCGGTCACACGCGGCACGTTGGCAGCCAGCCTTGCATAGAGCTCCTTCTGGCACAAAGTCTCGAAGCGGCTCGTAAGGTCCTTGTAGAGTCGGATCTTTTCGTCGAAAAGCATGCCTTCGAAGGTGCCGAGCATATCTGCAGCCTGCATCTTCTCTTCACATTTGGCGCGGAAGAACCCTTTCATAAAACTCTTTCCGAGGGTCTGCACGTCGCATGGTCGTGTTTCGAGTTGTTCCACCACCACATCAAGGCCCATCTTCTTCAGTTCGTTGCGGAACTCGCACCATTGGAACCAGTCGCGTATCTCCGATGTGTTTTCACTCCATCGGTTCAACTTCTCGCGTGCCACATCGATGTCGATCAGTTCGGGCAACTGCCTCTCGACCTCGGGCAGCATTTCGTCGATGTTGCGGTTCTTCTTGCTGTATTCGAGCAGTTCCTCCAGGAGTTTGCCGAGATTGTCCTCATCGGCCTCGGGGGTGAAGAACCTCATCTTGTTGACGAAACTGCGCTTTGCGAACCACTTGGGCAGGAACCACTTACCCAGAATCTCATGCCATTGCTTCGAAAGCGCAAGTGCATCTTCCGAAAGTATCTCTTCACGGCAATGGCTGAGGATGCCTTTCTTCAACGAGTCGCGGCTTGCCTTCAATGCCGAATAGTTGTCGATGTTCTTCGCAACAGCTTCTTTCCAAAGCGTATCAACGCCGCCACTTGTCAGTATCGAGGTGGCCTTCAAGGTCTTGACGAGTGGAATAGCGGTCTCGATGGTGGGTTTCTGCTCAAAGTCGTCCAGATATTTCAAGGCCTTTTTCAGCGAGAACTCGAAATCGACCTGTTTCGTCTTGGTCACAAGTCCTACAAGCAGGTCGTGGAGAGGATGCGCGTAAGGTTGTCCCACCAGTTCGAGCATGGTCTGCAAGGGTCCCGACAACTGATATTCGTAATCGCCGAGCATACCTCGCCTCACCTTCGACAATGGTTTCAACGTCGGTATCTCCATTGTCTCTCCATCGATGGCGGCAAATCGGGCGATGCAGTCGTAGAGCGACAGATCGTCATCGCCTCCCGTATGCAGGGCCTCCATATACTTCAGAAGTTCCTGGCGCTGCTCATACAGGCGGTCGGCCGTCTGGAGGTAATCTTCGGGCTTCTGGATGTGTTTCACCTCGTTGAGCGCCTCGTTGAGTTGTGCCAGCACGTGCCGCTTTGACACCTTGTTGCTATGCAACTCCAGGCAGAAGGGTCCGAGGCCGACCTTCTTCAGACGACGTTCCACCACTTCAAGGGCGGCCATCTTCTCGGCCACGAAGAGCACGCGCTTGCCTTGGAAGAGCGCATTGGCGATCAGGTTGGTGATGGTCTGCGACTTGCCGGTGCCCGGAGGGCCATAGAGGATGAAGCTGTTGCCACGTCCTCCCTCATAGACAGCCGTCATCTGCGACGAATCGACAGCCACCGGCAAAGCCATGTCCTGCGGCTTATAAGTGCCATCGAAGGCCCTGAGGTCGGTCTGCAGCTCGGAAGGTTTCCACGTCAGCCCTCCTTTCACAAGGCTATCGACGATGGGATTCTCCTGCATCTTCTCGTGGTTGACGTGGATGTCGTTCCACATCAGGAATTTGCTGAACGAGAAGAGTCCGAGGATGCACTGTCCCTCGATGCCCCAACGTTCCTGCTCCTCGATGGCTTGTTGCAGCACGTCGAAGATCTTCAACACATCCACTCCATGCTCGTCGAGCGGCAGTTTTTCCAGTCCCTTCACTTCGATGCCAAGGTTCTGGCGCAGGAACTCCATCAACGTGATGTTGAGCACAATCTCCTCGTCACGCTTGCGGATGCAGTAACGTCCACGCTTATAGACCATCTCGACAGGCATCAGTAGGATGGGCGCATAGCGTGCCACCTCAGGCTTGTCGGTCTCATACCACCGCATGGTGCCGATAGCCAGATAGAGTGAGTTGGCACCGGTCTCTTCGATTGCCGTACGTGCAGCTCGATAGAGTCCCTTGAGTTGCAGTTTCGTCTCCTCTTCCCCAAGGGCAGTATGCAGTCGGTGCTTGGCAAGTTCCTCTTCGATTGGGGACAGTTCGCCATCGGTGAGCAGTTTCGGCTCGGCATCGTCAACTGTCTTGGGCTCTACGGGACTGTTGTAGTCTTTTCCGGCAGGGATGATGGTCGAAAGGTCAAACGAAGGACCGTCCGAAACGCGTTTCGTCTCGGATTCCTTTTGTTCGTCATTGCCGTTACCGTCCCTCGGCTCGTCATCGGCTCGATCGTCTGCAGTCTTGTCCTTGGCAGGATTGTGCCAGATGCTGAACTCCACGCCGTCCTGCAGGAAGTCCTCCACCTTGTCGGCCTTGATTCCGATGAACCTGACAATGCGACGCCGCTGCCCGATGTTGAGCAACGAGTTGCGGAGCGAAAAGTCCAGCAACTTGCGTTCCCAAATATCAATTTTGGTCAACTGCTTCTCAGTGGCTATCTCTTTATTTTCCATATCAAGAGGATCAGTCTTCTTTTAGAAAAAATCGTATTCTAGGGGACAAAGATATATAAAAATACGCAATCCTCCAAAAAATCAGGGAGAAAATTGACTATTTGCCAAACGATTGGGGCGAAAATTACGACCGTACCAACATTTTTTTCTCATTTTACTTGCTTTTCCCGTGCGGATTCAGTATCTTTGCCGCAAATTTTATGTATATTGAAATGAAGAAAATCATTCTCACGCTGCTCCTTCTGATGTGCGTGTCCTTCCAAGGTCAGGCAGTACTCAAGGAGCGCGACCTCAACCGCACTCTCCACGTGCTGCGTCTCGAACTCCATGACAAATGGATAAAGCAGGAAGAGAGTAGCAGGCGCATCCGCGAGCGCAATCAGGCTCAGCACACCAATCTCGTGAACATCATGAAGCGCTGCCAGTCGACCAGCCTCATCCTCTATTCCCAGGGCCGTGAGTTCACGTTCGATGTTGCCTACGCCTGCCAGCAGGCCACCACACTTTACAACGAACTGAAATCCAAGACTATGCCTTTTGACGAGATCAAGGCCAATCTCGTCAGCGAAATCAGTCGCTACGACAGCCTCGTCGTTTCGCTCCAACGTCTTCCACCAGCCATCGATACGGCACGCACCGACGAACTGCATTCGCTTGAGCAGGCCATCCGCCATGTGCGCAGCGGAAGTGTCGATAACAACAATATGCCCACCCTCGAGGCTATGCCGGCTGACGCTGTAGCCATGGAGGCTGTCGATGGGGAAGAAGCCGAGCAGGTGCAACGTCCGTTCATGCTCGACTCCCTTGGCATCGCCGACCGCGACTCGTGCATCATTTATGCCGAGGGCATACGCGACATCGTCAAGGACATGCTCGAAAAACTTGAACAGGACAACGAGCACTACACCGAGGTGACCAACCAGGTCGAGAAACTCAACAACTACGCCCAGGAGAAATACGCCGAACTCAAGAAGAACATCTTCATCGATGCCGGCACCAACTACTTCACCATCCTTCAGCGCTTCCCGCGCTATTGGATGCGCATGAAGATGGACTTCCGCACCAAGTACCAGCCTTTGCGCGACGAAGGCAGAGTCGACAGCGAAGGTAAGCCCTACAAGTCCGACTGGCGCGGCCCCATCATTATGGCTGCGAGCATCTTTATGCTCGTCTATATGTTTGTTGCCGCCCTCATCAGCAACATCATCCTGCGTGTCCTCGTCCCAAAGCGTTATCGCGGCGAGGTCTTTCGCAACAAGCGCGGTGTCTATATCATCCTGTTGGGCACATTGCTCTTTGCCATCGCCATCATGGTGGTGCGCACCTTCATGCGCTCCAACCTTATGATCATGGCCACCGGTCTGATGGTCGAAATGGCATGGCTCATCGCTGCCATCTACTTCTCGATGGCCGTGCGCCTCAACGGCAGCCAGTGCCGCGAAGGATCCAAGATCTACCTGCCCTTCATCCTCATGTCGCTCATCGTGATCTGGTTCCGCATCATCCTCATCCCCAACTCGCTGGTCAACATCATCTTCCCGCCCCTGCTCCTGCTCTTCACCATCTGGCAGATCTTCACACTCAAGAACTGTCGTCGCAACGTGCCGTTGAGCGACAAAGTCTATTGCGGCATCTCACTCGCTGTCATGCTCATCTCGACAGTTATGGCATGGGTAGGCTACACGTTAATGGCCGTTCAGTTGCTCGTCTGGTGGATGTTCCAGCTCGCTGCCATCGCCACCATCATGTGCTGCTACGACCTGATGGAGATGTACGAGAAGCGCGTCCTCGAACCGCGCATCCGAAAGTCGTTGGCCCAAACACCGACCGACGAGGAATTCTCGCTGCACCTGGAGCAAGGTGATTACATCAACAAGACATGGCTCTACGACTTCGTCAACCGCGCCCTGGTGCCTGTATGTGCTGTCTTCTCGGTACTCTTCAGCCTCTATTTCGCCGCCGAAATCTTCGATCTTCGCGACCTGCTGATGAAATACTTCCGTATGAACATCACCATTCCAGGCATCTCCACTTTCTCATTCTATCGCATTTGCCTCGTCATAGCCCTGTGGTTCGTGTTCCGATATGTGACATACGTGATTCGTGCCGCTTGGTTCAAATACCGCCGCTCCCAGTCGAAGGACGGCAAGGACTTCAACGCCACACTTGCCAAGAATATCATCGGACTGCTCATTTGGGGCATCTACATCATCACCGTCTTCCTCATGCTGGATGTGCCCAGTGCAGGCATCTCGGTTGCTGTTGCCGGTCTCTCCACTGGTATGGGTTTTGCCTCGAAGAGCCTGCTCGAGAACTTCTTCTATGGCATTTCGCTGATGAGCGGACGTGTGCGCGTAGGCGATTATATCGAATGTGACGGCATCACCGGCAAGGTCGAAAGCATCTCCTACCAGAGCACGCAGCTCACCACCCTCGACGGCAGCGTCGTGGCCATCCTCAACTCCGACCTGTTCAGCAAGAACTTCAAGAACCTGACGCGCAACCATCAATACGAGCTCATCAAGATTCCGTTCGGTATCGCCTACGGAAGCAATGTCGATGAAGTGCGCCATCTCATCCTCGACTCCATGAAGGAACTCGAGACGCAGACCGCCGATGGCCGCAGCATCGTCAATCCTGCCAACCCAATCGCCGTGTCGTTTGCCGACTTCGGCGCCAGCAGCGTCGATCTCCTCCTCGTCGCATGGGTTCTCGTCGATCAGCGCAACGCCTTTGCCGCCAAGGCCAAGGAGAAGATCTACCAGGTGCTCAACGAGAACAACATCGAGATTCCGTTCCCGCAGCAGGATATCTACATCCGCAGCGTGCCCACGCCTCCCGCACCGCCTCTTAAAGAATAATCTCTAATCTAGTTTTTCTAGAAACTCTAGTTTTTATAGAAAGAACATAAAACGCCACCCAATGAAACCCGCCCTCCTCTTAGCCGCCTCGGCAGCACTCCTGCTGTCGGCATGCAGCGACGACCGTCCTATCGTCGAAGCCTCGTTCGACGTCATTCCATGTCCTCAGGCCATCGACACCATCCCCGACCGTGCCGACTACATCCTCGACCGCAACACGGTCATCCGCTATACGCCCGAGACATCCGAAATGGAGCGTCACGCACTCTTCCTGCAGCAGTATGCCGAAGACATCCTCGGCTACCGGATTCCCGTCAAGCCTGGCATTGCCATCAAACCCAGTTCGAAGAACAACGGCATCCTGCTGAGACTCGAAAAGGGTGACACCCAGTCCGAAGCCTACGACCTGCTCGTCTCCACCGACCAGGTTTGGATCACTTCCACAGGCACAGCCGGCATCTTCTACGGCATCCAGACACTGCGCAAGGCGCTGGCTACCACCTCACAGCTCAAGACTCAAGACTCAGAAGCTCAAACCTACCGTGTCAGTCTGCCTACCGTGCACATCACCGACGCGCCGCGCTTTGCCTATCGCGGCATGCACCTCGACGTGTGCCGCCACTTCTTCCCCATCGACAGCGTCAAGACCTACATCGACATGCTTGCGCTCCACAACATGAACACCTTCCACTGGCACCTTACCGACGACCAGGGCTGGCGCATCGAGATCAAGCAATATCCCGAGCTCACCTCCATCGGGTCCATTCGCAAGGGCACGATGATCGCTCGTGACTTCAGTTCGAACGACTCCATCCCCTATTCCGGCTACTTCACCCAGGAGGAAGCCCGCGAGATTGTACGCTATGCTGCCGAACGCCACATCGAGGTGATTCCCGAAATCGAGATGCCCGGCCACATGCAGGGCGCCCTGGCTGCCTATCCGCACTTGGGCTGCACGGGTGGCCCCTACGACGTCATCGGTTGGTGGGGCATCAGCGACGATGTGCTCTGCATGGGCAATCCCGAAGTGGTGAAGTTCTGCACAAACATCCTCGACGAGATCATGGACATCTTCCCCTCGAAGTACATACACATCGGCGGTGACGAATGTCCCAAGGTACGCTGGGAGAAATGTCCCAAGTGCCAGGCCAAGGTGCGCGAACTGGGCTTGAAGAAGGACAAGCAGTTCACTGCCGAACAGAAACTGCAGAGCTGGTTCACCCGTCAGATTGATGATTATCTCACCGCCCACGGCCACACCGCCATCGGTTGGGACGAGATCCTCGAAGGCGGCATCTCCGACAACGCCATCGTCATGTCTTGGCGCGGTACCGAAGGTGCCATCGAAGCTGCTCGTCAGGGGCATCATTCCATCATGGTGCCTACTGCTTACTTCTATTTCGACTATTATCAGCGCAAGGATCGCAGTCACGAACCGCTCGCCATCGGCGGCTATGTCCCCATCGAGAAGGTATATAGTTTCAATCCCCTCCCCGAGGTGCTTTCCGACGAAGAGAAATCTTACATCTGGGGCGTGCAGGCCAACATCTGGACCGAATATATCCACACATTCAACCACGTGCAGTACATGGCCCTGCCCCGCATGGCAGCCCTCGCCGAAGTGCAGTGGTGTCAGCCCGAACAAAAGGACTATTCCCGCTTCTTCGGCCAGCTCGGTCATCTCACCAGCCTCTACGACCTCTACGGTTGGCGCTGGTCACGTCAAGCCTACGAGGAGCCGATGACCAACGAATAACCCTCACATTGATGCTTCACGGGGAAGCCCTAAGGAGAACTTCCCTATTAGCATATTCCTTTTTTACATCTTGCACCCGGTGCCCGTGCTCTTTTGAGTTCGGGCACTTTTTATATCAAAATTTCGTACCATTATCGGCCAAATTTCTAAACAAATGTTAAATATTCGCCATTTGAAGAAGTTTTTCACAAAATAATTTGGTTTATAAAATAAACTAATTTATATTTGCATCGCAAAACCGGTAATGCGACGCCGAATCCGACCTTTCTGCAGGAGTGAAGAGGAGGCAAGAGAAAACAGATCAAGTTTCATCAAACAAAAAAGGAAAAACTATGGAAGAAAACAACAATATGACTGCCGAGCGCAGTCTTGCGATCATTACCGAACAGATCGAACGCAGCCGCAGGGCTGTTTCCAAAAGTACAGGGCAATCGCTCTACATCTCCGGCCTCTGCACGATGGCCATGGCCATCATTGTGCCCATTGTCAATCTGCTGATCCTGCCCGATGGCTATGCCACCTTGGGTCATCTGCTCTGGTTTACGCTTCCGTTCATCATCGTGTTCATCATACGTAACCTATATAAGAATCGCGAGCACGCACCCGTGAGCCTTGTGGGAACCCTTGTGGGCAAGACATGGAAGACATTTGGAGTCTTCGGCCTCGGTTTCTTCATTTTGGCCAACGGATGGAACTACATCCTGAGCAACTCTACGAACGACACGATGGCGATTGTTGCACATCACGCCAACCTCACCCCTGTCATCTATCTGCTGATGGGAATGGCAGTTGCCATCACCGGACACATCCTGAATAGCAGGTGGCTGGTGTGGTTCGGCATCATTGCGAGCCTTGTCATTGCCGTGTGCGACTTTGCCAGCGTAGGCACGATGCTCCTTGCCCGCTTTGGTGCGCCTCTTTCGATTGTTTCGCATTCCAACAGCATCTTGCCTTGTGTATCCGTCTTCGTACTTGCCCTCTTCGGCCTGATGCTCCCAGGTCTGCTGCTCAAAAATCAGAAATAGCCTATGTTCCAGCCATTAGACCCACTGCTGCACTCCGAGTTGCGACTTGCCATCATGTCGCTGCTCATCAGTGACCTCGAAGCCGAGTTCCCCTACATCAAGGAGCAGACGGGAGCTACGGCAGGCAACCTCAGTGTGCAGGTCGAAAAACTGGCGGCAGCCGGCTACATCGAAGTCGTAAAGACGTTCAAGGGCAAGCGCCCCTGCACCATCTGTCGCATCACGGCCAAGGGCCAGCAGGCATTCGAGGCATACGTCGAGGCTTTGAAGAGCTATCTTCAGATCGGCAAGCCGTAAGGACTCCTCCATTCTTATGGAAAATATTGCAAGATATTTAATAACAAAAATCGGCTTGCCGATGCCACATTTTTCAAGTAGTGGGCAGCCTAATACCCCATCTCCACTTCGTTTGATTGGAGTTTGCCACTTCAAGGCAAGCCTGCTGTCGAAATTCCAGAACGAGCTAAACGGAAAAGACAACGACTCGCAGCCAAAGAGGGCGATGTCGTTGCCCTTTTTGATTGATATTATACGGTCATTCTCCAATCTTGCCCTCCCCCCTCTTCAGATGACGAAGAGCGCTAAGGAGTTCTTGGGACTCTTGGACAACACTCAGGAATACGGTCATGGCTTCGATGTTGAGTTGGCGGGTCTGTATGTCGTGAATGATGCGCTTGCGATAATTGGAAAGTGATGATTGAAGTACGGCTGCATCATTGCGTATCTGGGATGCCGACGCACTATCGAGCGACCGAAGGTACAGACGCATAATCTCATTTCGCAAGACATGAAACTCATGGACATATTCACTCGGAACGGGACTGAAATTGTTGCCGACATGCTCCCTGCACGACTCACCCATACGCTTCAGGCAATAGTACATCTGAGAGAGGGAGTTGACGATAAGGAAATACCACGTGCTTTTCTCCACGCTCACTATTGGGTCTAAACGGCGCAAGGCGATAATCTGCTTACGGCGCTGGCGTTTCAGTTCCTTGCGTTGGTGCTCCACATCCGTAGTGACATGTTTCAGACGGCGGTAATCCTCGCAGAAGAAAGCCGTGGTCAACGTCTCATAATCATCTGTTACCATACGGACATGAGCCTTAATCGTCTGATTCAGATACTCTCGGAGCAACGTCCAACATTCATCCTTGTCGGCGCAGCGCACGATTCTTGTGAATAATTTGTCGGCCTCACCCTCCATCGTATGCTTTCGGTATTTCATGTTACTACGAACGAGCAGGAAGATGGCCAATGCGATGGCTACCGCCATTGCCACAAATGATCCGAAGAACAAGGAGACGCTTACAAGGAAACTGAATATGAATGCCATGCCGGCCGTGATAAACCAACCGCCGATGACCGACAGCACACCCGTAATGCGGAACACGGCACTCTCACGACCCCATGCACGGTCGGCAAGCGACGTTCCCATAGCCACCATGAAGGTGACGTAGGTGGTGGACAGCGGCAGTTTGAGCGATGTGCCCAATGCCACCAGTGCACCGGCAAGCACCAGATTGACGGCGGCGCGGATTTCATCGAAAGCGGCTCCCGGCTTCAGCACTGCCGCATCGGCATTGAAACGCGAGTCAATCCAACGCGACACACTGGGCGGCACCGCCATCGCCAGACTGCTTGCCATGCTTCTTGATGTGCGTACCAACGTCCGTGCCACACCACTTGAACCAAACATCTCGTCGCCCCCGTCCTGACGCGAAAGGTCCACCGACGTCTTCACCACGTTCTGCGCTTTCTTCGAGAAGATGAGGGCAAGCACCATCACCACGCCTGCCGCGATGAGATAGGGTGCAGGCGTATGGGCACTCTCCATCAGTGACCGCATCATAAAGCCCTGCGCGTCGCCATTGCCGTTGGCAGTGTAGTCCTGCCAGGCTTCAAGTCCCGTCAGCGGCACGCCTACGAAGTTCACGAGGTCGTTACCGGCAAACGCCATTGCCAGGGCGAATGTACCCAGTAGCACTACGA
>Ga0310691_10005147_pt1 | contig 14395 bp, 7 predicted proteins | sample 176DNAGHGlowgp2_FD_203887 | JGI IMG/M metagenome (GOLD analysis project Ga0310691, IMG submission 203887) | Sheep rumen microbial communities from Palmerston North, Manawatu-Wanganui, New Zealand - 1766 DNA GHGlow gp2 (v2) (version 2) | ecosystem: Host-associated > Mammals > Digestive system >... | reverse complement strand
CCGTCAGGCGCGAAAGATCAGGATCATTGACTGTCATTATCCCTCCTTCCTTCTCCTCTTTTTCCATGGCAGCGCTAACCAGGCGCGTTCCATCCATCTCTCTTGCCGTGCCGATAAGACCGGACAGAAACTCATAGCGGCCGGCCGCCTCAACCGGGGTTTCGTTTGCCACAGACCAGATGATGATATTCGCCCGGTTCTTGTCGCGAGTTATGTTCTCTATGAGCTGTTTTCTCGCATTTGCATATGTGGCCGGATTGTTCCAATCAATAGTCCAGTACACCGGAATCTCAGACCATACCATCAGCCCCATTTCTTCTGCAACTCGCACGGTCTCTTCGCTATGCGGATAATGGGCAAGCCTCACGAAATTGCAGTTCATTTCCTTTGCCCAGCCAAGGGTTACCAGCGCGTCCTCGCGAGAGAATGCCCGGCCTCCGGCATTGAAAGGCTTTTCCTCGTGTATACTTATCCCTCTGAGCATCACCGGCCTGCCATTCAGGAGAATCTCCGTTCCTTTGGTTTCGATTGTACGGAAACCTATTCGGTCTTCCACCTTGTCGGTTTCGGAAGACAACGACACAGCATAGAGCGTGGGGGTTTCAGGGCACCAGAGATCCGGCGAAGCGGGGATTTCGAAGGAAGCATACCCTGCCGCATCGGTTGTGACGCAGATATCAACGTTGAGGCCGGGGATAGCAACGTTCACCTTCTGGATTGCTTCCGGCCCGTCCAGACGCACCCACCCGGCAATTCGGGAAGAATCATCTTTCTTGAGGCCTATGCTGTAGTCTCGGATGAATGTTTCCGGGGTCTCCACCAAATAAACGCTTCTTGTGATGCCGCCATAGTTCCACCAGTCGAAATTGACCGTGGGGACGTTTTCGAAACGGCGTGTATTGTCGACAAGGACCACAAGCGAATTATCCTCTTTCAGTTTCCCCGTCACCTCATAATTGAAAGGGGTATATCCCCCGGTGTGACTCCCGAGGATCTCGCCGTTGAGCCCGGCCGTGCTTTCGTAGCATGCCGCACCGAAATAAATGAAGTAACGCTTCCCGGGGAGTGGCTCTGCGTGGAATTTCTTCCTATACCAAACGCCTCCCTCATAATAGTACAGTTCCTTTTTCTGTGTATTCCAGTCCCCGGGCACAGAGAGCGTAGGCGCCGCATCGAAGTCATATTCTATGAGTTCCTCTTTGCTGGAGTAGTAGCCTTTGTCGCGGAAAAAGGTATTTTCTACGGGCTGCGGATTCCGCCTGTAGTCGCGGTAACCGGTTTCATAGACATCTACTATGTAATTCCATTCACCGTCCAGGGATGTGAGATTACGGGACTGAATGTTGGCGATAAGGGAGCATTCCGTATCCCCCGCCTGGGAAGACACGGTTTTGCCGCCCGTGCAGCTTGAGGCAAGAACAAAGGCGGCAAAAAGGTAAAAACGAATCTTATTCATTAATCAGGGTTTGAAGTCAAGTGCTCTAATATAAGAATAATTAACTACACACTTTTCAAAAGGAAGATTCTCAAGAAAACCATCCAAAACCGGGCGAAGGTCTCCCGCCGCCTCCCGCGCGTCGCGAATGGCCACGTAGGAGGAACGGTCTGCGGACAGGAATCCGCATATCTTGTCCCATCCTTCCGGGCGGGGTATGCTGATGAAGCCACGTGGATTGTCAAGCTTTTTATAGGTCCAGAACGTCCATCCCATTTCGACCGAGTCAAGTGTCTTCCTGAAATCTTCTATCCACTGATCGGTATTTTCTCCTGTCTCCCCCATATACATAGGCTTGCCTGATGTTTCGCGGAAGCGGAGGAAAGGACGGATCGAGCCCGTCGACGGCGGGCATTTGTAGATATGGCACTGGAACATTACATTCTCTCCGAAGTCTACACCTTCGAAGGGAGTGAATTTCCCATTCCAGTTCACTCCGCCGATGATCAGGATATGATTCTTGTCAACTTTGGAAACTTCCCGGCAGAGACGCTGATACAATTCCGTGCAGAGGACATACATATCTTCTTTGTCGGCAAAGTAATGAGCGACCGGTTCGTTCATAAAATCATATCCCAGTATTACCGTTTCTTTGCGATAGCGGCGGGCGATGCTGACCCAGATTTCAGTCAGGAGGTCCTGCGAGGCGGAATCCCGGAACAGCCAGGGGTAACCCTCGGAATCGTCTATGTTGTCTCCAGTCTGTCCCCCGGGACAGCAGTGCATGTCGAGGATGAGGCGGATTCCGGCATTACGGCACCAGCCGACGACCTTATCCAACAGGGCGAATCCATCGGAGGCGGGGCCAAAACAAAGGTACTGCTCATCCGTAAACATTTTCCAGTGGAGAGGGAGCCTGAGGGTATTGACACCGGATGATGCCAGAAACCGGATATCCTTCTCTGTGATGAAACCATCCACATACTCCTGCCAGAAGCGGCGCATATATTCCGGCCCTGTCAGTTGGCGCAGCCCCTCGTCAATTCTTGAGGCGGAGCTTGCCTGTGAGGGGAAGTGGAACATATACCCTTCCGGGTTGAGCCAGCAGCCGAGATTGGTACCGCGGATGCGGAATTCCTCACCGGACGCATTCACCACCCTGGTGCCCTCTACGCGGAGGAAATCCCTCCGCGCAAAGGCATCGGAGCATGCGGCTACTGCCGCGATGATTATTGCCAGTAAGAGTTTTTTCATCCTACTTTATGCTGGCGCCAACATTCTTAAGTTCCGGATATCCCGCAGCGTTCCACTTCCAGACATCCGTAAAGTCGAAGCCCATCGCTTCGAAATCTACCTGGGCGGGAGCGGCAGCAAAGGCAGCGCCATCCTGAACAGTGACAGGGTCGCCGGGAACATAAGCGGAGTCGTCCAGATACTTGACACCCCACCACCTGTTGTTGGAGGCTGTGAGATTAGCAGTAGAACCCATAATGGCAAAGCCTGCTTCCTGAACGTGGATATTAACAACGGCATTATTGTTGACTGCCGGAGTGTTTCCATTTTGTTTGGAGACAATTCCTGCCGTCGCCCTGCCATCGCCGTTATTTCCGGAGATTCTAGCTCCAGCGACTACACAGTGTTCGATGGCGCCTTTCGCGGCAGACACTATACCAGCCGAACCTCCAGTACTGGAATTTGTTACATTTGTTCCCTGGACTTTCCCTCTGACGAAACAATCACGCACAGAGCAGCCGACACCGGCAATACCTCCAACGGTATTACCAGCACTAAGTTCGCCCGTAAATGCGCACTGCTTTATTGTGATACCTCCTACATAGTCTCCAGAAACTTTGGATCCCTGCAATGCTCCAAAAATGCCCCCAATCATATTAGAACCACTGCCGGTAATGGCGATATTGCCACTTACAAGGCAATTCTGTATTATGTCATTGGAAGTCTCCTTAACATTGGTTTTCCTCCCAAGTATTCCTCCTATCTTGGTATAGTCGCCTCCTCCAGAGATGGTACCAGCGTATGTGCAAGCAGAAATCGTAATATTATCTGTTTCTCGGATATTACCAAGTATCCCTCCAACCAAATAGGCTTTTGCTACTATCTCGATATCAACATCAATATAACAATTTGAAATTGTTGTCGCACCACTCGCACGTCCGACGACGCCCCCCACGCCGCTATAGTCGGCAGATGTGTTTCCATCCGTAGTAGATGTAGACATAGTTCCGTATGCGGCCACTCCGGAAATTGTTGCATTTGATGCCGTTTGGGCAACGACCCCTTTGCAATTGTCGCTGGATTTATAGTTCCCTATATTTACATCGATAAACTTTACGTTCTTCACCGTACCGGTAAGATCTTTCGTAAAGCATTGAGTAAGCCCTCCTATCGAGTTGCCATCCCCATCCAGAACACCATCAAAGTTGATTGATGTCCATTCGTCAAGAAGGATATTCGACCCCAGTTTGATATAAGCCTTACTTTCTGCCATCTTGGCGGCAAGACCGGTGGCATCGTGGACGATGTAAGGATCGACGGAAGTTCCCGAACCTTCAATAGTGGTAACCTTCGCTCTGGCAAGGTCCACACCGACTGGTTTAAGGGCCGAGCGCTCGATGCTGAAGGGGTTCACTATATCGTAAATGTAGGTGGTGGCGTCTGCCATAGTCACCGTCACCGTGCCCTTATAGTTGCCGGGGGCTATTACCATAGGAGCCTGAGCGCTTGTAGTCTCACGCACGGAGCCGACTGCAGCAGGCGTGTCCAGCGTGGTAGTCACCGTTGATGCATCCAGACCTAAAAGGGCTGTGCTCTCGGGATCTCCGGTAATATCGTAGGTTGCAGACCCGGCAAAAGGTGTGGTGGAAGTGAAACTTACGCTTTTCACGGATCCGGTCTTGCCGGGGTCGGTGGAATAAACATGGAAACGGACCACCGAGCCCAGGTTGAAGAATTCCATATTTCCCTTGGCTGAACCTGACACTATTTCGGGGGAAACCGTGAGAGGTTTAATTGCAGACGGCATGGCATCGGCATCATAGACGCCTCCGGTCACAGTCTGCGAAGTAGGAATAACTACAGGCACAGCAGTTGCAACAGTGGCGCCCGCGGCATAGGGGTAATAGGCCTCGACAACATCGCCAGCAACGATTGGGGTAGCAACGACAACTTCGAGGTATTTGCGGTCGGATGACACCGTGCCGGAAACATTCGAAGACTCTCCGGCATAAATGCCTACGGCATCTCCAGCTTCCCACTGAATGGTATTTCCATCAAGAACGGCACGGGTCCCCGGCTGTTCGGAAGTAATCTTAAAAGTATACTTGTATCCGTCCTGAACGATGTTTTGGTTCTGGAACAACTCTTTGTCGCAAGAGACAAATACTGCCGCAATGAGGGCAAGACCAATTATAGTTCTGTTTTTCATCTCGGTGCAGTTTTAAAGTTCAAACCAAACGTCATCCGACAAAACTTCTCTGTCAAGAATGGCACTTTGACATAGGACATTCAAGGTCGTGCTTTGGCATAGCATTCCGTCGGTTTGGAGGATTATTCCCACAGAGACCGGCCTCTGATACTCTTTTTTAATCATAATGGCTTATTGTTTCAGTTTTATTTTGTCGTTAGGGTTCAAGCCGGCATAGTAAGTGCCAAGGTCGGTGATATTACCGTCATCTCCGAAGAATCTCGAAGTGATGAGACCTATCATGGTGGAAGATGCGCATCCAAACCAAGAGTAGCGGAACACTTCGTTCATCTGCTCGTAAGCCGGAAGCAGCACCTGCATCTGGGAGAGGACGCGACTGATCGTGTAGCTATTGTAGCCGGCATTCTTTGCGTTGTCGTCGCGGGGAGCGAACTCCGTAATCCAAACCTTCTTGCCGTATTTGTTATATACGTCCTTGATTACGGACTGGTAGTTAGTAGTGCCGATGCCGGCATACATATGCACAGCCACATAGTCGCAGCGAAGGCCCTTTTCCTTGACGCCGGCCATAAAATCATCGAGCCAGGCGCGGGTAGGATAAGACGGGGCTGGAGATACCAACTTGATGCGGGGATCCAGATTGTTGCAGAGGAACTCCCATTTCTCCAGGGCCGCCGCAACACTCAGATTGGATTCCTCTTTCAGATCGGGCTCGTTGAATCCGAGCACATAGTAAATCTTCCCCTGTTCGAACAATTCGTTCACCTTGCGGCAGTTGTCGGCGGTGACGTTGTTTGCGCCCCAGAACATCGGGACGAATTCAACACCGTCAACCTCCTGACTTGGCTCCAGGCCCCAGGTATAGTACCAGTTCGCCTTCAACTGCACCAGCCTGGGTGCAAAGTCGCTGGAATTGGTGCTCTGGCAGACTCCACGTTTGGCGGTTGAGACCTCCGTGGGTGCGGAATCCGGCTTGTTGATATCTTCCGGAAGGTCGGAGATCATCTGGGCTTTTGTGCAGCCGAAGCAGATGGCCGCTATTGCTAAAGCAGTAACTATCTTTTTCATATCTACATATTTTTAACCGCATCCGGGCAACCCGCATTTTTCAACTCGGGGTAACCGGCCGGATTCCATTTCCACGTATTGGTAAAATCATATCCCATCGACTCGAAATCTGCCTGGGTCGGTGCAGTGGCAAAGGTATCGCCGTCCTGGTCGGTGCCGCCGGAAACATAGGCGGAGTCGTCCAGATACTTGACACCCCACCACTTGTTGGCCTCCACGGAAAGATTGTCGGTCGAACCCAGAATGGTCTTTCCGTCATTCTGGAGAATCGCCCCTATTACCGCGCAGTTTGCGGCCTTTGGCGTATTCCCATTACGCTTGGAAATGATACCAGCCGTGGAGAAGGACGCAAGGTTGGTTCCGGATATCCTCGAACCGGCGACGACACAGCGGGTAACATTACCCTTTGCAGCAGAAACGATTCCGGCAGATCCGCCGGTGCTGCCGGTGTTGTTGGTCGCCTGGACCGAGCCGCTGACGAAGCAATCCGTTGCCGAACAGCCAACTCCGCAGATGCCTCCGACCGCCGTGCCGGCGCTGACCGCTCCGGTAAAGGCCGTACGCACAATGGTCAGGCCGCCTACATAGTCTCCGGAAACCGTGGCCCCCTGAAGGGCGCCGAACACACCGCCGACCATATTCGAACCCGTGCCGCTCACAGTGATTGCCGAAGTGATCAGGCAGTCTTTGATGATATCATTCGAGGTCTGGCTCGTGTTGGTCTTTCGGCCAAGCACGCCACCGACCTTGGTCGCATTGGAACTGATGTTGATGGCGCCGGCCACAGTGCAGTTTGCGATGGTAATCCCGGAAGAGGCCTTGATTACACCAACCACTCCGCTGGTAGCGAAGTTGGTGCCGGTCACTACGATTTCCACATTGGTGTAGCAATCGCTGATGACGGCAGCACCCGAAGCCTGACCGGCGATGGCGGCAAGGCCTGTATCCCCCGCCGAAGCACCACCTGCGGATATCTTTCCGGACACGCTGACCGAGGAAACGGTGCCGCTGAGATTACTTGCAAGCACACCGCAGTTCGTGCCGCCGGCGGTTATGTCTACATCCGTGAATGCTATGTTGGTGATCTTTCCGCTGAGATTATTTGCGAACGGAACCTTCAGGCCGCTGACTTTATGGCCGCCTCCGTCAAGTTCGCCTGGGTAGGAATCAAGAGTCGTCCACGCGGCAATATCCGCATCTGCTCCAAGCTTCACGCAGGCAGACGGATATGCTCCGATGGTGGCCGCCAGCTGATCGTAGTCAAGCACGATATAAGGGTCGCCTGCCGTTCCTGTGCCGGATTCAAACATCTTCTTGGACGTGACGCTGATGCTGTGAACGCGGGAGCGGACATTATCGGATCCTATTCTCGCGTATATGCTTACCGTCCCGGGTTCGAACCCGTCGGTGCGGGTCAGAGTGTAGTTCCCGCTGGCCTTGTCGTAATTCATCGAAACTCCGGTCGAGCCTGCATCGAACACGATGTCCGCGCCTCCGCTGAGTCCGAGTGCACCGTTGAGGGCCATAATACCTGCGGGGAAGTTCAAAGTGGAAGGCACTTCGGCGAACACTATCACGGTGTCGTCTTTCCCGGCGCCATCCGCGACCGAGGCGGCAATGTAATTGTCTCCCAGAACGCTTACCTCCGAGACATCGGCGCTGATTGCCGCTTCGCTATGAGCGGCGAGCGCTGCGACATAATCCGTTCCCTCAACGCTACCCTTGAGTTTCAAGGAAGAAACGACTGCGGAAGAGCCTGCATAGGCAATGAACGCCGCATCTTTTTCGGTGGTGGACAGGTTGAAGGTAATGGCCTTTCCGGCACCGTCGAGGTTGCCGTTGAAGGGCTCACCTACAGTGCCTACCGGATTCCATTGAGATGAAACCGCGATGTCGGACTTAAGCACATAAGCCTTTTCTAAGCCGTAACGCAGCTTATCGAGGGTCTTTTCATTCGAAACAACCCAAGGATCCGCCACGGTTCCGGCACCGCTTTCGAATGCATTGACCGCCACGGTGTGTTTCTTCTCTTCCCTGGCGCCGAAGGATGCCGTCAGCTTTACCTCTCCGGAAAGGAAATTGGAGGAGGGGGTGAGGGTTATTGTGCCTTCGCCTGTCTGCTTGTCGGAAGAGATGTTGACACGCAGCCCTTCCGGTGCCTCCGCCGAAACCGCCGCCATGGTGGGCGTCACGGTGAAGGAAATGGTAACCGGCTCGAGCAATGACGTTATCTTGTTTTCCGCAACCGAGAAAGTGATTTCTCCGGACGGATCCTGATCCTCAAGCACATTGATTTCCACGCTGGAGATATAGTTTTTTCTATTGTACTTGACATTGATCTGCAGATACGTAATCTTGAGTTCGAGCGGAGTGCCGCTGACTTTGAGAGAAACGGACCCGCTGCCCTTTTCCAGAGTGTGCGTTTGGGGCACTATTTCCATCCCGTTCGATTTGGGAGCGCTGAATTCAGCCGTGCCGCCGGAAGCGTTCTCGTAATTTAGCGTGACGGTGCAAGTCTGCGCAAGGGAAACCCCCTGCACATAGCTGCCCTCGGCTATGCAATGCTCGGTGTCGATGACAAGGTCTTCGACATAATAGGTTTTTTCTTCAGCCTTTTCGCAAGAGGCCATCACAAGCATTCCGAGGCAGGCTGCAATTATATTGATCCTTTTCATAGCTGTCATTCTTTAATCCAGTCCCATACGATTTCGTCGTTGCCTACAGGCGTGTCCTCCGTGCAGAGGATAAACTGCCTCAGCGAGGTTGAACCACCGACATTGGCCCAGGCGTATACCTTCATATATTTCTCGCTGATGGCTCTGATTTCGTACTGGGTCTGCCATCCGGTAAAATAGAAGAAGAATGCGCCGTTTCCGTCGGCAGTGGCAGGGAACGAAATATAGTAGCGTCCTGCATTCTGAATCAGGCTCCATCCCATTCCGGAAGGAGGAGTGCAGTCTACGATATTGTCGTTGGTGGAAGCCTTGTTATAGCTGCCGGCCTGCCAGGCTCCGTCGGAGAGGAGTTCGTTGAGGGCGGTGGCATTGTTCATCGTGCAGCTCTTGCCGTTATTCGAGTAATCCACCGCCTGGCCGCGCTCACTGTTCAGCAGGAAGGTTATCCTGTCGTCGTACATATCACAGCCTTCCTTAGCTCCAGCATCAGCGGTATACCAGACATCTTCGAAATTGTTCTGGTTCAGCAGGAGTATGTGCCCCTTTCTGCCGCTATCCATCTTCCAGGTCTTGCCAGTGCCCCCGATGGGGCCTGCAATAAGCTCGTAGATGGGGTCGTTAAGCAGGAACAGGTTTTCGGTTGTGACAGGCAGGGTGACGGAGACTTCGTTGGTCGCTCCGGTGTCGCCGTACGCTTTCAAGGTTATCGTATATGTGCCGGCGAACGGATATTTTGCCAGTACGGAATTAACACCTGAGGCAGTGTTTCCGTTGCCGAGATTCCAGAAACAAATCACATCGGTTCTGTTCGACCTGATCTGGAAAGTATTCTGGACTTCGCCCGGAGTTATGAGTATCTTCAGGTCGGTCACCTTGTCTTCCGACAAAGCCGGCCGGGGCTCTTGCATACAGCCGGAGAAAAAGCAAGATATTAATAATATTGTGACAATCTTTTTCATAATAATCAATATCCAGGATTCTGTTTCAAACTGTTACGGGACTGGAGAATGTCGTACTGCGGTATCGGCAGCAGGCCCTTTCGGGCTTTGTTGTAACTTACAGCGAAATCTCCTGTTTCAGAGTTGCTCAAGGTATTCTCCGCATAGGTTTCTCCTCTGCGAAGCACATCCCAGTACCTGTGGCCCTCCAGGGCGAGTTCCAGAAGCCTCTCGTCGAAGATCTTGTCCAGGGTGAGGCTCGCTGCGGTGCCGGCAGAGCCTGCGCCAAGGGCGCGCTCGCGCACCTTGGCATAATAGGTAAATGCCTTGTCGGCGGTGCCATAGCGGATTTCCATCTCGGCAGCCATAAGCAGGACGTCCGCCCAGCGGATTGCGGGGTAATTGTTAGGATAGTTGAGCTCCCTGGAACCGGCAGTAGGATTGTTCGCGGTCAGTGGAGTGAACTTGCGGCAGAAATATCCTGTATTTTGGAATCCCTCCGTATACTTCAGCCCCTCGCCATCGTTGTCGCCGGATGCCGGATTGGCATTGATGATGGTGGCCCAGCGGCGGGGATCGCTTGAAGAATAAGCGTTGAACAACTTCTCTGAAACCGTTGCAAATGACCAGCCGGCAGCGTATGGCGCGTTCACATCGCGGATGCCCCATAGAATGACGGCCTGGTTGCCCGTGCACCCTTCCCTGTTGGACCAGTCACCCCATTTGGACTGGGCGGAATACTGGATGGTGAAGACTTCCTCAGAGGAATTCTTGTTGGCAACATTCCAAAGAGGAGCGACTCCTGATGCCGCGTCGCGGGTAAGCGCGCCTGCGAGGAAGGAATAGGATGCGTTGTCGGCAACCTCCTCCACCATACTCATAACTTCGGCTGCGCTCGTCTCGGGAAGACTTTCCACACCATAATATCCTGTGTAGTACAGCCACACCCTGCAGAGCAAAGCCTTGGCGGCGTCGGAAGTGACACGGCCCTTCTCGGAAGCGTCCAGTGCCGGCGAGCAGACCGGGAGCGAAGGATTGCCTTCGGCATCTTTCGAGTTTATCGCAGCCTTGAGGTCCAGCACTATCTGCTTGTATACCTCGGATGGAGCGGCCTGGGTCTGAGCATAGTCGGCCGGAGACAGGTTGTCGAGAATAAGCGGTATGTTCCCAAAGAGGCGGACAAGATCGAAGTAATACCAGGCGCGGAGGAACAGGACCTCGGCGGTATAACGGCCGCGGAGGGTTTCATCCTCGAAACTAGCCTTGTCCACATTCGAAAGGAACTGGTTGCACCTGTTGATGCCAGTGTAATATTTGCGCCAAAGGGCTTCCGGATAAAGATCGGTAACCAGCATCGAGAAACGGTCCACTCTGGAAGTCTGTATGGCATCGGTAGCGCTTGCTCCACCGGCATAGCAACAATCGGATAGAATCTCACTTACCACTTCGAATGCGCAGTTCTGGGATCCGCCGCTTATTGCCTTGGGGGCACTCCACAGCAGCACGTTGTATGCCGCGGTGAGCGACTGATACATATCCTCCTGCGTATTATAATAATTGGTGGCGACCTCGTTCATCGGAGGTGTGAGGTCGAGCAGGCGGTCGCAAGAACCGATTGTGAGAACAGCGGCCGCGCTAATCATTATTGCATATATCTTTTTCATACTGCTGTCAGAATTTAATGCCTGCACCAAGAGTTACCGTACGAGGGCGGGGATACGTTCCCCTGTCTATCCCCGAGCCGAGAATCGATCCGCCGTTGCCGACTTCGGGATCGAAACCGGCGTAGCGTGTGAAGCAGAATGCGTTGTCGACAGAAGCAAAGAATCGCAAGGACTTTGCATACAGTTTTTTTGGCAGCGGAACAGTGTATCCGAGGGTGATGTTCCGGATTCTCCAGAAATCTCCATCCTTTACATAGAAATCCGACGGACGGGTGAAATTCTGGTTGATGTCGCTGGTGGTTACGCGAGGAATGCTGTTCGAAGTATTCTCGCCGTGCCAGCGGTTGATCACCCACGCGCCATAGTTGCTCATCGGCAGATCCATCCTCCTGAGCACGCTGAACACTTTGAATCCGGCCTGTCCGGAAGTGCTCACGTTCAAATCGAACCCATATGCCTCGAGCGAGAAATTGAATCCGAAGGTGTACTTGGGGAAGGGGTTTCCAAGGTCGACTCTGTCGAGATCGGTTATGCTGCCGTCTTTATCCGTATCCTGGAAGATGAAATCTCCGGGAACGGCATCCGGCTGAATCTGTTTTCCGGCCTCGTTGACATACCCCTCGATCTGGCTCTGGTTCTGGAAGACTCCGAGGGTCTTATACCCCCAGTAATAAGACATCGGATGCCCCGCTTCCATTCGGGTGACGGCTCCGGAAAGGCCCTGAACGGTGGAGCCGGAAACATAGCCGGAATCCGTGCCTACGTAGGTAACCATGTTGCGGTTATACGCGATGTTGGCGTCCGCGGAGATGAACCATTTGCCAAATTGGTGCTTGAACTCGATTCCGGCCTCTATTCCAGAGTTGCGGACATTACCAGCATTCCCCAGAGGGGCGTTGTTCCCGAGGAACAGCGGGATGGAACTTGTGACCAGGAGATCCTTCGTATACTTGTCGTAGAGGTCGATGGTGACAGCGAACATGTCAAGGAAGCGGAAGTCTACGCCAAGGTCGGTCTGCTCCGAGGTCTCCCATTTCAGGTAAGGGTTGGGGAGGGTTGTCTGAGCACCGCCGGGGACCAGACTGGCGGTCGGATCCTGCGAGCCGAAAGGATAGGACAGTCCGTAGGTGGAGATGGTCGAAAGGTAACGGAAATCTCCTATGTTTTCGTTACCATTGCGCCCCCAGGACGCACGTAGTTTCAGGGCATTGATCCAACCTGCTCCTGAAAGGAAAGCCTCTTTGTCGAGGTTCCAGCCAACGGATGCAGAGGGGAATATGCCATATCTGTTTTCGGCGCCAAAGCGTGAGGATCCATCCCTTCGCACGGTGGCTGTTGCCATAAAGCGGTTGGCATACGACCAATTGGCACGGGCGAAGGTGGACATTATTGCGGAAGGGTTGCCCGGACCGCCGCCCGCCGAGGCGTTGGTGGCTGTAGCCATCGAAAGCCAGGCGTGCTCTTCGTCATCGATTCGGAGATTGTTCCTGCTGCCGTTCATCGACAGGGAACTCCGCTGAAGAAGCGACCATCCAGCCATTGCCGACAAGGAGTGCTGCCCGAATTCGCGGGCCCAGGAAGCATATATCTCATAGTTGAGACGCACGCTCTTGCTGTATGACTGAGATGCTCCGTTGGCACTTGTGTTTCCAGTGGTGGAATTCAGCTTATACATCGGGGAGTATCCGAACGTATCCGTATAGGTAAGGTCGGCGCTTGCCGTAGACCGGAGCTTGAAGTTCTTAAGGAATGTCAGTTCGGCAAACACTCCGCCCTTCACGGTAGTATAAATGGTATGCCCGAAGGAATAGTGGATGCGCGCGGCGGGATTGGTCACCTCCTGCGACACATACTTGGAAACGCCGTACCCGCCGTACAACTCGTCCGGATTATATGCATCCATCACCGGAGTGAGCGGATCCATATTGAGCGCACCCACAAGAGGGCCCGCAGTCGACGAGTTCTGGGTAACGGACTGTTTCTCTACGTGAGTCACCACTATGTTGTCGCCAACACGGAGAATGTCCTCCGGCAGGAGTTTGTGTTCCGCAGAAAGATTGAGGGTATAGCGACGGAAATTGGATTTTCCTTTCGCCATTATACCGTCTTGGTCGAGATAGGAAGCCGAAGCGCTGAAAGAGGATCTTCCTGTAGCGGTCGACATTCGGACATTGTGCCTTTGGACGGGCGCATTCCTGAAAAGGATGGCTTCCTGCCAGTCGGTACCTCTGTGGAAAGCGGCAACCTGCTCTGCGGAGAACGGGATGGCGGTGCCGCCATTGACCGCAGCCTCGTTTTGGATGATGGCATACTCGTGTGCGGTGAGCAAATCAATCTTTCTGGGCAGATTCTGAATACCATAGGAGTAATCGTACGAAACAGCCCAGGTGCCCTCTCCGCTACGCTTGGTGGTAATGAGTACGACTCCGTTACCGCCACGTGCTCCGTAGATTGCGGAAGATGCGGCATCTTTCAGTATCTCTATAGATTCGATATCATCGGGATTGAGATACTCGATTCCGGAAACCGGCATCCCATCCACGATATAGATGGGGGTCGACGTGCCGTTGGTGCCGATACCGCGCACATATATCTGGACATCGGCGCCAGGCTGTCCGGAATTTGAGAGCACCTGCACTCCTGCTACCTTTCCGGCAAGAGCATCGTCAGCGCGCATAACCCCGGTCTTGTCGAGCCGGTCGCCCTTTACGGACGAGATCGATCCGGTCAGCAGGCTCTTCTTCTGAACGCCATAGCCGATAACGACGAGCTCATCCAGGAATTCGGTATTTGCGGCAAGCACCACATCCAGATGCTCCTGGCCCCGGATAAGGATTTCGGTATCCGCATAACCCATACAAGAGAAAACGAGGGTTTGTCCGTCGGAAACGCGGATGGAATAGCGTCCGTCCAGGTCTGTAACGGTGCCTGTTCCGGCAACCCCTTTCACGAACACCGCAGCGCTCGGCACCGGGCCGGCGTCGTCGGAAACGACTCCGCTGATGCTTCTCGACTGGCAAAAAGCCTGGGCCGAAGCAAACAGCGCCATGGTGGTTACAAACAATAATCGAAAAACCGTCTTCATTGAATATAGTTTTAGCTTGCCGCAAATATAACGGCTAATGCAGCACGTTCTAACGGCTCACCCCCCCTACAAAAACACTACAATTAGG
>Ga0310691_10005144_pt1 | contig 14399 bp, 15 predicted proteins | sample 176DNAGHGlowgp2_FD_203887 | JGI IMG/M metagenome (GOLD analysis project Ga0310691, IMG submission 203887) | Sheep rumen microbial communities from Palmerston North, Manawatu-Wanganui, New Zealand - 1766 DNA GHGlow gp2 (v2) (version 2) | ecosystem: Host-associated > Mammals > Digestive system >... | reverse complement strand
AACTGCTGGTCAAGGCCGCAAAGGACTGTTTCATCGGTAGGCGTGTCGCTGGCATCGTTAACTTTAACGAGGATGACGGCATCACCGTTCAGTTCCTTCCGTCTACCCAGTTCATTTACGAGACTAAGCTTGGCAATCCGAACGTTTTGACCAAGTTCGTTGCGTTCGTCGTTACCAACGACAGCTTGCAGAACAAGAACAAGCGCATCTTTAAGAAGAAGTTTGAGCTGGTAGATGGCGTTGTCTACATTGAGGAAGCCCTGTACGACGGTGCTGGCGTGCTCATCGAGCGAGTCACGCCGCGTCAGAAAACCCTCATGCCAGTCATCCCCGTGGTGGTCATTATCAACGACGGACTCACGGGTGACATGCGTGGTGAGTCTGAGATTGAAATTCTGAAAGACTACGAGCAGTGGTACTCTAAACTTAGCAACGCCGACATTGACGCAGAACGTAAGTCAATGAACCCCATCAAATATACGGTTGATATGGATGGTAAGTCTACTGAGGGTTTGTCAACTGCCGCTGGCGCGTACTGGGATTTGGGTACTGACCAGCAGCTTGACAAGATTAGCGCGTCGGTGGGCATGCTTGAGCCTACGATGTCGTACAGCGCGGCCCTCAAGACCTCCCTTGACCGTATCAAGTCGGTGGGCTACGAGCAGGTAGACATGCCTGACGTTGCGTTGCAGACCATGACGGGTGCCATCACTTCTGGCAAGGCGTTGAAGGCCGTCTACTGGCCCCTCATCGTCCGATGCAAGGAGAAGATGATGACATGGGGACCGCAGCTCGAAGCGATGGTGGACTTCATCATCCGTGGCGCTATGGTTTTTCCGAAGATTGCGCTCATGTACTCGCACACCGTTCTCGTTCCCGTTGACTATGAGGTTCACGTGGAGCAGAACACGCCGCTTCCCGAGGACGAGGTTGAGGACAAGACGATGGACCTCAACGAGGTCGCGTCTCAGACCATGTCTAGGGCCGCTTACATGAAGAAGTGGCGCAAACTTACTGATGACGAGGTTAATGAGGAATTGGAGCAGATTGCACGTGAAAACGAAATCATCAACAACTCATTTGGATTTGAGCAGGCAAGTGCCGGGACAATCGCAGACGATGGCTCTGTTGAGGATGGGGGCGAAGAGCCGTCTGAGGGAGAAGAGCAGCCAGAAGAGCAGCAAGACCACACAGGAGAACTCTCGGAAGTGATGTCATCCCTTGAGTCTCTTGCGCAGCAGATAGGGGCGTGACATGGCTACAACGAAGGCTAGGCCGCGTATGCCGTCCAGCGGCTATCGCAGCAAATACTACGACCCCGCTGCGGCTCACAAGTATTACCTTTCCCGTCGCAAACTTAAGGGCTACAAGGACCGCTACAAGAACTCCAACCGAAAGCGTAACAAGGGTGCGGATACCGAGGACGAGACTGTAGACCAGCGCCGTCGTAAGAAGGACGATGAGCAGGCGCGTCTTGAAGAAGAGCGTGAGCAGGAAACTTTGCTTGAGGAAGCAGAAGCAGAGGAAGAAGAGAACGACGAGAGCGCTAGGATTGTGTATTCGCATAAAGGCGATAAGCGTACCGGCATTCACGCCGCTCGTGGTTGGACTGTAAAAGACGCTCAGGAAGTTCGTGAAGCCGTTTCTGGCCGTTCTGGAAACGTCAACCAGCAGCTTCGCGAGAACCGCGAGAACAAGCAGCTCAACCTCATACCCGATGGCTACGTGCTCACACAGTCCGAGCAGGACGTTGTTGACAGGTACCAAGAGCTTTCTCGTCGTATCAGAGACATGCTTGCTACCTTGGACGAAGCTATGGCAGAGGTCATCGAGATGCAGCTTGACGAGCTGGATGACAAGATGAAGAACCTTGTCGCTGGCATTGCCCGCAAGGAGTCCGAGGTCGGCAATCCTGATAAGGTGAGCGCTCTGCGTTCCAAGGTAGAGCGATATAATCGAGCTGTCGGTGGTATGAATGGCTAGGCCGAAGCCCATAACTTTTGTTGAGTCTGCCAAGGTGCGCGATGCCGAGGTCAAGAAGGACCTTTCTATTGCCACCAAGGGCTATGAGCGCCTTGCCAATCAGATACACTCTCAGTACAGGCGTTATGAGCGTTCCAGTTCGGTCCCGTCTGGGGCCGCCAGAGGGCTTGAGAGCGCCGTTAAGGCTGGGACACGTAAGGTTGCTAAGCAAGTCGAAGATAGCGTCTTAGAATCGCTCTCAGTGGTTTCTAAGGCCGTCGCTCGGGACCAAGCAAGGTGGGTGGCCGAGCTTATGGGGCAGAAGAATCTGGGTGACTACACCCCGTTCTCGTCTGACATCGTGAAGATAGTCTCATCTGGTAAGTTATACAAAGATAAGATGACTCTTTCGGATAAGATATGGCGAGATGCTAAGGATTTGCCAGAAAAGGTTAACTGGATTATAGCTGGTGGCCTTAAAAAGGGCTGGTCCATATACGAGATAGCAATGGCTGTCGAAAGTTATGTTAGACCAAGTGCCGCTAAACAGTGGAACCTGACGAACAAGGACGGGCTGCGTATCTGGCCTGCTCAGGTGGACTACAACGCAGCCCGTCTCGTCAGGACCGTCCTTCAACATGGGTATCAACAGGCCATAAAGGAAGAGCTGGAAGCTAATCCCTTCGTGGAAAAGGTCATCTGGCACGCTTCTGGCCCCAATCCATGCCCCCTTTGTCAAGACCGAGACGGAAGAGTGTACGCAATTGATGACCTTCCGCTTGACCATCCGAACGGTATGTGTACGTTCGAGCCTGTGATGGTCAAGGGTTGGGCTAAGCGTCTCGGTGAATGGCAAGCTGGTGGGGATGATGAAGATATAGATGAGTTCATGGAAAATTATGGCATTGACCTCGAAGAACTTTAGTAAATCTGTTGTCCCAACTGAACCGTTGGGTTATAATTTGGGAGGTTGACATGAATCGTGTCACGCCAGTTTGTCCGAAGTGTGGGCATGAGTTCGCGGTTGCGAAAGTCGGCGATGTAAAACGCATCGCAGAGTCAGCAGAATACGCAGTTCCGTTCCGTCTGAATGGGCGGTTGGTCTACCTTACGCTTCTCACTTGCAACATCTGCGGTGAGAAGATTGTTGTTCAAGCGGATAACGCTAAGTCACTTGAAACGGTAGCCCACATGCGTGATTTGCTAGTTGCTATCGATTTTCAGGTCGATAGTAAATCGCAGCAGCGGTTATCAGAGAGATACAAAGCGTCCAAAAAGAAGCTCGAAACCATTAGAGCTTCGCTTAAGGATGAACTTGTAGGCAAAACAGTCACCGATAAGCACGGTAACGTGATTAAAACGGATGTGCATGATGAATTTGATTTGCGATAAATGTGAAACTCGGTACGCTTTACTCTCTGTGAATAATACTTTGATGCAGCTTGGGCGTGGAGACTATGACGTGACGTGGTTTGCATGTCCTGCCTGCGGAACAGTACATGTCGTAGCGATAAAAGACCTAAAATACTATGACTTGAAAGCTGCCTTGGATAAAACAAAAGAGAAATTGCGCATCGCCATAGAGTCTGGTGACACAGAGAAGGCCAAAAAGTTCCAGTTCGTCGTTGAACACAAGGCTTACTTGGTTTCTCGTCACCTTGAGAACACGATGAGTAAGTTTCACGGAACGTTCACCGCGTTGTCGTTTGAAGATAAACAGCCGGAGCTTGTTTACCTACCGTGAGGATACACACGGACTTGATATTTTAAGGAGAAAATATGCTAAGGAACGGCCAGCAGGACACAGACCAGACCACACGTACCGCAGCGGAGGACCAGCAGCAGCCGCAGTTGCAGCAGCAGCCGCAACAGCAGGCCGCGCCGACTGGTGAAGCGGATAATAGTGGGTCTGTGCCACAGCAGGACCAGCAGCCGCAGGAGCGTATCTTTGGACAGTCTCAAGTCTCTGCCATGATGGCTAGGGAAAAGGCTCAGGGTCGTAATTCGGTGTATTCTGAGCTTGGCATCGACCCTAACGATACCGAGTTGATTGCAATGGTGAAGTCGTTTACTTCCGCTCGCACGAGCGTCGAGCAGATTGAAAACAACCAGAACGTTGAGACTCGTATTCTTGAAGCCGAGCACCGAGCCGTTGTAGCCGAGATGAAGGCCGAAGCTCTTGCGCAGGGAGCAGGACCGCAGTACGTCGATGACGTTGTAACTTTGGCAATGTCTAAGCTTGACGCGGATGACAAGGCAGACTTCAAGACTGTTCTTGGTGAGATTCGCGGCAAGTATCCCTCGCTTTTCAACGATTCTCAGGAGAAGAAAGACGAGTCGATTGGTTCCAAGGGAACTGGCACGTCCGTCAATTCTGCTCAGCAATCTGGTGAGAAGAACAAGGGAGCAGAGTTTGGTACACGTCTTGCCGCACAGCGCCGTTCTCGTTCCCAAAAATCTAACTTTTGGAATAACTAAGGAGGACTAAGCTATGCTTAACAACCCCAAGGTTACCAAGGCTCAGTATGGCGCACCCGTCCAGATTCTCGCCAACGTCGAGCATCAGATGTCTGTGGGCGTTCGCGTTCCTCAGAGCCTTGGTACGGTCAAGGGTGCCAAGAAGATTGCCCTTGCTGGCACCCCCATTTACATTGACTTCGCCGATACCATGAAGGAAGTTAAGGCTCCCGCAGCCGCTTCTGGCAGCGACGCCGCAGTTGAAGCCAACGCCGTGCTGCTTCACGACGTTGACGTGACTGAGGGTACCGCCAACGGTACTGGCCTTTACTTCGGCGTGGTCAACATCAACCGTCTGGATGCGTCCGTTCAGGCCAAGGTCACCGCTGGTGTCAACACCATCGGTGCCGTGTCGTTCCTCAAGCTGTAAGTTAGGAGGTCAGCATGAGTATTTTTGACTTTGTTCAGGCTCCCGCGCTTGCCGCTTATTGGACCGAGCTGGCTCAGGACGAGCCGCCCTACGTCGGTCAGGAGCTTTTCCCCGATGACAAGAAGCGTGGTCTGACCCTTTCTTGGATTAAGGGTGCCAAGGGCCTGCCCGTCGTGCTGCGCAACTCTGCCTTTGACGTTCACGCGATTCCGCGTCCGCGCATTGGCTTCGAGAAGATGCAGACCGAGATGCCTTACTTCAAGGAGTCCACGTACATTGACGAGGAACTGCGTCAGGAGCTTAACATCGTCCTTGAGACGGGCAACAGCCTGTACATCGACGCTGTTATCAACCATATCTTTGATGATGAAACGCAGCTTCTTCGCGGTGCTCGTGCCACCCGTGAGCGCATGCGCATGATGGCTCTGACCACGGGCGCTATCTCGCTGGCTTCCAACGGTCAGCAGTACGACTACGACTACGGTATCCCCGAAGAGCACAAGGGCGATGCCGCCGTTAAGTGGTCTGACACCGAGAAGGCTGACCCCATCGAGGATATGCGTCTCGCCAAGGAAAAGATTATGGAGGACACGGGCGTTGAGATTACCCGTGGCATGATGAACACCGTCACGTGGCGCAACCTGCGTAAGAACGTTGCCATCATCCACGAGATTTTCGCCCTCGCTGGTGGCTCCATCACTTCTGTGTCTGATGCTGCTCTTCGTACCTACGTCCGTGACCAGCTCTCCATTGACATTGTCATCAATGACAAGCGTTACACGGACGAGAACGGTACTACTCAGAAGTTTTTCCCCGACAACACGGTGGTCCTCATGCCGTCTGGCCCGCTCGGAAAGACTTGGTTCGGCACCACGCCTGCCGAGTCCGACCTCATGGGCGGCTCCGTTGCCAACGTTGCCGTGACCGACACTGGCGTGTCCATCACCACCACCAAGCACGTTGACCCCGTGCAGGTCGAGACTATCGTTGCCATGATTTGCGTGCCGTCCTTCGAAGCGGCAGACCACGTCTACATCATGGATACCGAGCCTGCGTAAGGAGAAATGAACCGTGATTAAGATTACGAACGGCCAGCGAGTTATCACGGTCACTAATGGAGCGTTTGAAAGCACTTACCGTGCCATTGGTTATCTCCCAGTCGATGACGTTGCTCGTGTCTCTCAGGACGCTGAGACGGCTCGTAAGGCTCTGAAATCGCATGGCGTGGACGAGACTCAGGAAGAGTCGGAAGCGGCCCTTACAGAGCTTCTGAACGGCTTGGAGGGCAAGCCCGTTGACCAGTGGAGTCGTGACGAGTGCGCAGCGTTCGTCCACGCCAACAACATCGACCTTGGCGATGCCAAGCGTGCTAGTGCCGTGAAGGCAAAGATTAAGGAGTTCATCGCACTCCGATGAGCGTAACTTATGAAGGGAGGTCCGCTGATGGATGATGCGATTCGTTCCGCAATCATGTTCGAGATTCGTGAGCGTCAGGCTCCGTACTTCTCGGACGAAGAGATTGAGTATTACTACAACAAGTTCGACGGTGACTTTGAACGCACGGTGTACGAGCTGTTGATAATCAAGGCCGAGGATTCCACAATCTCCGTCAGCGGACTTTCTACCCGCGATACGTCGGCTTACTTCCGTAAGTTGGCATCCAAGCATCGCACGTTCCACTCTGGAATCTTGTCGAGTGAGTGATGCCTTATGTCAGTCAATAAGGAGTTCGAGCTTTACAAGATTAAGCGTGAGATTGAGCGTAGCGGCACTCAGATAACTTTTTATCGTCCTGTGCTTAACGAGTTCGGTGAGCCAGTGTACGAGGACAAGTCCGATAATCCCGTCAGCGAGGTCGTGTGCGTCGTTGACGGGCTTTATCACGAGCAATCACAGTATGTGAATGTATTCGTTCAGGACGATATCCAGTCTCGTACACGTAAGACACCGATGTTCTTGGCACCGTTCGAGGAAGTTAAAGATATCCGTCCGGGAGACTTCGCCAAATTGTCCTCTGGTCCCAGCCACGTCACGGGTGTCCGTGACATTCAGGGCTGGGGAATCATTGGGGACGTGTCATTCGAGTACATCGACACGGGGGCGAACTTCTGATGGCTAGCTTTCCTAAGTTTAACCCAGAGGGTTACTACGGGGTCGGTGCTTCTGCGCGTACCACAGAGATTCAAAACTCTCTCAAGAACCGTGGTACGACTATCAAGGGCAACCAGTCGCTTCGCTTCGATGCGCGAGAGTGGATTGCCAAGTTCGGGGATGCTTCCAAATGCCGTAAGGCCATGAACGAGTTTGCCGAGAAAACCGCTCGTTCGATGGAGGACTACGCCAAGGGCAACCATCCGTGGCAGAACCAGACTGGCAACGCGGAAGCCATGCTTCACGCCAATGCCGTTCATGCTTCGGTGAATGTGACCAACATTCGTTTGTCGCACGGCGTGTTCTACGGTGAGTACCTTGAGTTTGGTACAAGCCGTATGAGGGCGTTCAAGATTATTAAGCCGACGATTGATAGGTTTTCTCACACGATTCATCAGAACCTTGGAAAGATAATGGAAGCTCAGTTTAGGTAGGTGATGTTGATTGATTAACCCTAACGAGTTTTCACCCAAGGAGTCTCGGTGGCAGGACATAGTGGCGTGCCTGAAAGGGCATGGTATAGAGGTCAAGTCACCGGGTGTCGAGTATGGTGATGTAATCACAAAGTTTGTGGTCGTGAATTACTACGGCGCGAGCAGCTTAGGTTCGTTCAGTTCTGAGCAGGTTGTATACGACATTGACGTGTACGTTCCGCAGAAGCGTTACAGCGAGCTTGAGCCGTTTATCTTTGAAGTAAAACAGGCTATGGAGGATTTGCGCCCGATGCTTAAACTCAACGGGTATGAATCGCCAAGTTATTACGATGACTCCATCAAGGGTCACGTCGTAACGATTGAATATTCCATGTACAGGACCTATAATGGAAGGACGAACTACTATGGCTGATGTTTATAAGTCTAAGGCGCTCATCCCTACCATCGACTGTGAGCTTGTTACCATCGAGGTCGATGGCTCCGAGTTTGGTTTTGACACCGCCAATCAGATTCAGGTTGAGCCGCAGATTGACGAGCAGGATGCCGTCCAGCTCATCATCAAGGGCCGTCTCCGCGCCCAGAAGCCCGCTGAGCGTACCATCACTGGCAACCAGATTACCCTCACGGATAACGTGTTTAACCCTGAGCTGGTTCTGGTCTTGCAGGGTGGCGAGATTCAGTACGACACCGTTGACACCAAGAAGGTCATTGGCTACAAGCCGCCTGTGGCTGGTAGCGCCGACCACGGCAGCGTCTTTAAGTTGAACGCTTACAGCGCCCAGTACAACGCCGCTGGCGTTATCGTTAACTACGAGAAGATTAGCTACCCCAACTGTCAGGGACAGCCCGTTGCGTTTGGCTCTGAGGATGGCGCTTTCCGCGCTCCTGAGTACATTATCGACTCTGCTCCCGACACTGGTGAAGCGCCTTATGAGATTTCTTACGTCGATAAGCTGCCGACCCTTGTGGACCGCGCGTAGTTGACGTAAGATTAGGTTCCCGCTCGGTCAGCGGGACCTCAATCGCGAGCTGGGGCTGGGCATCCAGCCCCGCTCAGTTTTCTAACAAAAATTAAAGTCAGGAGATTCAGATGCAAGATGCCATTTCTTTCCAGCCTGAACAGCAGACTGTTCCGAGCATTACTAGCGTTTCTCAGCTCCAAGAGTACGCCAAGGGTACTATCGTTCAGCTCCCGCCCTTTGCAGACGGCCAGCCGCTCGTGGCTCGCGTGCGCCGTCCCTCTATCTTGAAGCTCGCTTCACAGGGTAAGATTCCGAACAGTCTCCTTTCCTCGGCAAACACCATGTTTACTAAGGGTGCTGGTCAGTTGGATACCGACGATGAGGATATGCTCAAGGACATGTATGATATCGCGGTCGTTATGACCAAGGCGTGTCTCCTTGAGCCGTCCTTCGAGCAGATTGAGTCTGCTGGTCTTGAGCTTACTGACGAGCAGCTTATGGCCATCTTTAGCTTCTCTCAGCGCGGCAATGCTGCTCTTGAGCAGTTTCGTCAAGAGTAAAGAAGTCTTTGCGATAATTAACACAGCCAACCAGTATCACGTGCGACCGAGCGATGTACTCGCCTTAGATGACGAGTACACCGCTCTTTGCTTAGACGAAGCTTGCATGTACATTCAAATGAAAGTAAACGACGGCGAAAAACCGCAGTTTGAGAAGCACTATAAATCTTTCCGCGACATGTACAAGGATTTGTAAGTTAGGAGGTGGTTATCATGGCTATGTCGGCTGGTACCGCAGTAGGCTATCTGACACTTGATGTTTCCCAGTTTGCGTCTGGTATGGCTACTGCTGTTTCTGTTGCGCAAAATGCGTTTTCCAGCATGGGTGGCGCTGCTTCATCTGGTGTTACTGCGCTTGGCGCAACAATGTCTGCTGTCGGTGGGTATCTTACGCAGAACGTCACCAAACCAGTTCTTGATTTGGGTGCAAATATCTTTGAAGTTGGTCAGAAGTTCGATGCAACGATGGACCAAGTTGCTGCTGTGTCTCGTAAGCCCGGGCAAAGTTTGCTTGACCTTCAACAGAACACGCAGATGCTTCGTGAGGAAGCGCTTCGTCTCGGTTCTTCTACGTTCTACTCTGCTCAGGAAGTCGCTGACGGCATGGTAATCATGTCTAAGGCTGGTTGGGACGCTCAAGATATCATGGACGGTATGGGCGGTGTTCTTGACTCCGCTTCTGCGTCTGGTGAGGACTTGAGTACGGTTTCTACGGTGCTTGTGGACTCGCTGACGGCGTTTGGCTTGTCCGCTTCACACGCAACCGATATCGCAGACCTCTTTGCTCAGTCTGCTAATGCTGGTACGCTTGATATCAAGGACCTCGGCAACTCGATGAAGTACGCTGGTCCTGTGGCTAGTGCTCTTGGTATGTCGGTCACGGATACAGCCGCAGCTATCACGATGATGTCTAAGGCAGGCATCAAGGGTTCTCAGGCTGGTACAGCCCTTCGTCGTATCCTTTTGAACATGACGAACCCGACTGAGAAGCAAGCCGAAGCTATGGAGCGTCTTGGTATTTCGGTGGATGACGGTACGGGTCACTTTAAGAGTTTGCAGCAGATTCTTCGTGACGTTCGTAGCGGCGTGAAGAACTTCGATGGTTCCACCGTCGAATTGCAGGCAAATCTTCAAAAGCTTGCTGGTGCATACGGCATCTCTGGTCTTAACGCTATCCTTAACCTTTCGGACCAAGAGTTTGAGCAAATCATTCACGACATGGAATACTCTGGCGGTGTGGCTAAGACCACAGCCCAGATTATGCGTGACAACGTTGCTGGTGCTTGGGATGAGTTCAAGGATAAGGTTGAAGCCGCCAAGATTAAGGTGTTTGACGCGATGGCTCCATCGCTTGAAGCACTTTTGGATAACCTCAATAAGTTTGTCGATAACATCACCAATAAGCTAACGCCCGGTATGATTCGTTTCGGTGTCCAAGTCGCGGCTGTGCTTGCTGCTCTTGGCCCTCTATTGAAGGTTCTTGGTTCAGTAGTTACCACCGCTGGTTTGCTTGGTGTTGGTTTTGATGATGCTGCGAAGTCTGCTGGCGTTGCCGCTAAGGCAGCTTCTACGCTTGGCAAAAACTCCGAGAAAGTATCTTCTGCTCTTGGTACTTTAGGTTCTGTAAGTTCTAAAGCTTTTGGCGGGATGAAGTCTAAGTTTGTTGATTGGGCTAAGTCCGCAGAAGAAGCTGGTGAATCGACAGAAAAAACGTTCAGGAAGATTGGCGATTTCGGTAGTAGAGCTGCCAAGGATATGTCTGGCGCAGCTAGTGCTTCTACTAAAATGGCTGATACAATCGGCAATTCTATGCGTACTGTTGTGCAGGAGACAGACGCAGCCACGGATGGTTTTAGGAATTTTGGTCCTCGTCTAGCTAACGAGTTTGATAAGTCCGTATCTGTTGCAGCACCAGCGATGGAGCGTTCTCTTATTCAGAACGTTGGCGGTGCTCTTACGAATGCTTCTGATGAGATTGCGGAAAGTTTTTCTACAGCACTGGGTACTAGTATTGCTAATGGTATTAGTGGCGTTGCAGATGCTACCATCGTCCAAGCGGTAAGTGGTAGTCTTGTTCCGAAAGCTAACACAGCTCTATCTCGTGCTTCTCTTGATTTGGCTAATACATTCTCTCAGGGATTTAAGCAAAATCTCCTTGAAGGAATGATTGATGTAAGTAACACCGCTGTTGTTACACCAGTGTACGATAATTTGCTTCCCGCTGCTGCTGGTGCTCTTGCTGGTGCTTCTTCATCGTTAGCAACAACATTCACTCGTGGCATGAACCAAAATTTGCTTGAGGGAATGGTTGACGTTACCGATACTGCTGTTGTTACTCCTATATATGACAGGCTCCTGCCAGCGGCAACAACTGCGCTCGGTGACGTTGGTGATAGTTCTGTTCAAGCTTTCTCTGGCGCACTTGCGCCAATAGGTTCGCAAGTTATCCCGGGCTTTGCTGCCGAGTGGGCGGATGATGTTATTGACATTACCGATTCGGCAATAGTTTCTCCGCTTGAAACGCATATGCTCCCGGGTGTTGTATCGGTTCTTGATGATGTGGACGAGAAGTTTGCTACGTCTGCTGCCGCTATAGGTGGCTCCGTTGGCACTGTTAATGGTTTTATTGGTCAAGGAACAAGTCGAATAGCTGGTTACTTCGAGCACGCTGGTGTTAACTTTGTTGACCTTGGCGAAAAGGTTAAAGAAGTTCCTCCCGTGTTTGAAGGCGTTTTTGGTGCCATTCGTTCTGCTGGTAATTCTTGGGTCCAGACTGTTACTACGTGGTGGGAAACAGTTGGCCACACTGAGGTTATACATGCAGCACTTGATGGCCTAAAGACAGGTTTCACGGCTCTTGCTAACGTAACGAAGGTCGTACTTGGTGCTGGTGTTATTGCGGCACTGGTTGCGGCTTTCATTCATCTCATGAACACTAACGAAGAGTTTGCAACCGCTGTTACCGAAGCGGGTAGTCGCATTCATACGGCATTCGTTGACATTGGCGCGTCGGTAACGTCGATTGTTTCTTACTTTAGGCCAATCATAGACCAGTTCCAGCAAGCGTTTGGTTCTTTTGCTATTGCTACTCTCGAAACGTTCAAGTCCATACTCGATTCGGTTGCTAGTTCCTTTGAGGGATTGGCTAGTTCTTTCACCAATGGCTCTATGGATGCCGCAGTTAACAATCTTGGTGCTCTCTTGCAGGGGCTTGCTACTACGTTTGAAACGTTGCTTGGTGCTGCTGAGTCTGCGCTTAGTGGCATAGCGGCTTTGTTTAGCGGCGATATAGAAGGTGCTATTTCTAGCTTCGGAGATGCGTTGTCCGGCATCGGCGATGCGTTCACTTCGCTTGTTGATACGGTTGGTAACTTTGTTGGCGTTTCCCTCGCTAACCTTGCTGACGGTTTCAGGAGCGTGGGTCTTGATGGCATAGCTTATCTTGTCGATGTTATTGCCAATGCGTTTGCAAATGCTGGAAGCGTTATTGATGATTTTAAGCAAAGGGTTGCTGAGCTTGCCGCAAGGGCAGCGCCAGTGTTTGAGCGTTTGGCAAGTTCTGTGGTTGGTGCTTTTAATCAGATTGCTCCTGCTATTGCAGCAGTGGCGGCTATCGTTGGTGGAGTATTACTTGCGGCTTTCGAGAACGCCTTCTCGATAATCGGCGGACTTGCCATTAACCTCGCTTCTGTCCTGTCTGGTGCTTTCAGCATAATTGGTGCTGTCGTTGGTCAGGTAGTTGACACTATTGGTACGGCTGTAACGGTCATAGGGAGTGTCCTGTCGGGCATTTACCACGTCATATCGGCTGTCTTTGCTCTTATTACTGGTGATTTCGATTCTGCTTCCGCTCACTGGGGTGCTGCGGTTGGAGATTTCCAGAATGTCATTAGTGCGTTTGGTAGTTTCTTCGAGAACACGTTTGGTAGGCTCGGAAGCGTACTTAGCGGTTTCGGTGATATCCTTGGCGGTATCCTTGGCGGCATAGGTGATGTTGTTGGTGGCGTTGCTGGATTTATCGGCGACTCCGTTGGCAATATCGCTGAGTTCTTTGGTGTTGGCGGTCAGTCTGCTTCCGACATGGCTGACAGAGTTGAGGACGCTTCTGCGCGTTCTACAACCTCGTTCGGTCAGTGGGCAGCAGAAGCGCAGGTAGATGCTGAAACAGCGGGTGGAAGCTTTGAAGATGTCCGAAAAGAAGTTATGGGCATCAAACGAGATTCTAGTGACATGGCTAGCGGCGTTACCGAGTCGTTGAATGGTTTGGTCAACTCTGCTACTGAAACCGCTTCTAGTTTCGGTGAAGCATGTAACAACATGGTCGCTGGATTCGTTGAAGCTAAGGCCAACATCGTTGATTCAAACGGCAACATTATCGCATCTTTCGAGGATATGGCTGCTGCTGTTCAGGATACGACTGGTAACGCGGCTTCTAACATATTGCAAACAGCGACCTCAACTGGCGCATCGTTGCAGAGTGCTAACGGTGAAGTGATACTGTCTGCTGATGAGCTTCGACAGGCAATAGCGGACATGTCTAATAGCGCGTCGAACAATCTTAACAGTATGTCCGATTCCGGCCAGTCTGCTTTGGATAGGCTCAAGAGTTTGATGGGCGATGCTGGTGATGCGTCATTTGATTTGGCCGATGTTACTGGTAACAACCTTAGCGATATGGGCCTTGACTGGTCGCAGTACGCAACTGGTGTTGAGGGTGACACGGGCGTTGCAACCGCTTCCTTTGAGGAAATGGGTGCATCTATCGATGCCTTCGGAAACAAGTCCAAGGAAGCTGCTGAGTCGGTGTCAACTGCGTTCCAGTCGGTATCCGATTCCATCACGAACTCGTTAACTGGTGCTACCGAGCAGTTTACTCAGTTCGGTACCAGTAGTTCGGAAGCGTTCCTGTCCATCACTGATACTGTCAATAACTTTGTGACCTCTTCGCAAGCGTCGTTTGAGTCGTTTAAACTTAGCGCTTCTACCGTGTTCGACACACTTCTTACTGCCGTTCAGAACTTCTCGTCTCAGGCTTCTGTCAGTCTTGATACGTTCGTTGCATCAATCAGTACGTCGTTTACCAATGCTCAGACGAGTGTTATTAACTTTACGTTGATTACATCGGCGGCGTTGCAGCAGTTCAATACGTCGGCAACGGCAACGTTTACTAGTTTGTCAACTGATATTGCGAATGCTTTCCTGAGTCTCACCACTCAGGTGTTGGCTTCGTTCCAGTCCTTGACTAATGGCATCACGGCGCAGCTCACCGCTGCACAGCTTGCTGTCGAGGGTTGGGTAAACGTCGTAACTAGTTCGGTTAGCCAAGTTGTTGCCAGCGTAAGCGGTATGTCGGCTGAGCTTAATACGATTGCCGCAAGTTGGGGAACGCAGTTCGTAGCGACGGTAACGACAAGTATGAACGCTGCTGCCGCTGCTATGAGTA
>Ga0310691_10005142_pt1 | contig 14403 bp, 8 predicted proteins | sample 176DNAGHGlowgp2_FD_203887 | JGI IMG/M metagenome (GOLD analysis project Ga0310691, IMG submission 203887) | Sheep rumen microbial communities from Palmerston North, Manawatu-Wanganui, New Zealand - 1766 DNA GHGlow gp2 (v2) (version 2) | ecosystem: Host-associated > Mammals > Digestive system >... | reverse complement strand
GCATCAATGGGGTTACCGTCAAAGACAGGATAACCTCCTTTGTCAAGCAGCCACAGGCGGTCGAAAAGTTTATAGACATCACTTGATGGCTGGTGGATGTTGACGATGATAAGTTTTCCTTTGAAGGTCAGTTCCTTTAATAGGTTGATGACCTTTTCTGTATCTGCCGACGACAGTCCGGATGTCGGTTCATCCAAGAACAGAACGGCAGGCTCGCGAATTAACTCCAGGGCAATATTCAGTCGCTTGCGTTGTCCTCCGGAAATGTATTTGTTGATGGCAGACCCTGCCTTCAGGTCTTTCGCTGCATCCAGTCCCAGGTCTTTGAGGGTCTTCATGACACGTTTGTCGATGTCTTCTGCGGACATACCCTCAAAACAGAGTTTTGCCGTATACCACAAGTTTTGGTAGACTGTGAGCTCCTCGATGAGCAAGTCGTCCTGAGGTACGAAACCTATCAGGTCTTTGGCAGCAGGCTCTGAAATGTCGTGTCCGTTAATGGTGATGCTTCCCCCTTGTGGCTTTATGCTGCCGTTCAATAGTGACAGCAGTGTCGTCTTACCTGTGCCGGAACCTCCCATAATGGCAAGAAGCTCACCGTTATGAAGGTTGAAACTTAGGTCATGCATGCCATTATCGCTGTTGGGAAAACGGAAATTGATGTTACGTCCGCAGAATGCTACTTCTTCCGTCTTCTCGCCCTCGTTGCTATAGGCACTTGCTATTGTGGAATAATATAAGGGTTTTCCGTTACTGCTCTTCAGGACACTGCTCTGCAGCCATACCTGATAGGCTCCGGAGAGAACAGGAACATCATTCAGCAGGACCGTATCATCTCCCATATATGTGAAGATCAGAAGTCCTGTAATGTTGTCCATGAGGGTCTTCAGTTCTCCGTCGAATCCTTCTGGATGATGAATCATTACATGAGCAGTAGGCTGATTGGTGACATAAGCATAGAAATCGTCATACTGTGCCTGGGGGATGTTGAACTTCTCCGCCATAGTAGTGAACATGCTGTCTGATTTCAGTCCGTCGTCGCTGCAGAACTCCATGAGACGCAGCAACAGTAACGACTCCTCTTCTGGACGGATCTTTCCATGCAGACTGGAGCAGATGGCTGCCACTGTTTCCTGAGTATTCAGGTTGTCAGTCATCTCATAAGCCCCTCTCATGTCAGTGTATAAATCGAGATATAGGTCTATGTTCCTGATGCCGAAATGATGCCGCAAATAACTAATAAGCATGTCCTTCGCCCATACCTCATCCACTTGCTCTTCCTTTCCGAATAGAGCAAAAAGACTGATAAAACTAGATAATACGACGTCGGTCATGTTCTTATTTGTATTTGCAAATTTATTAAAAATAACTTTTAGTCTCTTCTCGTACTGGTTAAAAATTACTAATGTGCCTTGTTCCTATAGTCCCTGTGAGGCATGTCATTTTAGGTTCTTTCGTAGTGTCAGTACATTCTTTCCATCAACCCGTTTATAAGTGACAGAGTCCATAATCTGCTTAACCAGATGAATGCCTAACCCTCCTATGGAACGTTCCTCCACGCCTAATGTGGTGTCAACGTCTTCTTTCTCCGTAGGGTCAAACTCAAATCCGGAGTCGGTAATAATGAATGTAATGCACTTCTCATCATATGTTGTATCGATATCCACAAGACCTTCTTCTTCTTTCGGATAGGCATAGAGGATGACATTTGTGACAGCTTCTTCCACTGCGAGATTCAGACTGGCGACAAGCATGATGTCAATGCCAGCCTTCTCACAGACAGATTCGACAAACGCAGGTAGTTTATTGAGTTCTTCGACCTCGTTCTTTAGGGTCAGATGTTCTTGATTAGGCTCCATCATGTATACATAATTATTTGCAAAGGTACAAAAAAAATGGTAATCCGTTACAAGATTACCATTTTTTTTTATCGTAGTATTGAATTTATGATAGGAAGCCAAGCAAAGCACCAGCTGCCACAGCAGAGCCGATAACACCGGCAACGTTGGGCCCCATGGCATGCATCAGCAGGAAGTTGTGACGGTCGTATTCCAATCCAAGGTTGTTGGAAATACGTGCTGCCATTGGCACTGCACTAACACCAGCATTACCAATCAGCGGATTGAGCTTCTTGTCTTTGGGCAGGAAAAGGTTCATGATTTTCACGAACAAAACACCACTCATCGTAGCGATGATGAAGGCACCTGCACCAATCATAAAGATGTATATCGTGTTGATAGTCAGGAATTCTGAGGCTTGTGTGGAACAACCTACGGTGAGTCCTAACAGCATGACGACGATATCGTTCAGCGCGGCACCTGCTGTCTTGGCGAGACGGGTGGTCTTACCAGATTCCTTCAGTAGGTTACCAAAGAAGAGCATACCTAGCAAGGGCAGGCCAGAAGGCACGATGAAGGTGGTAAGTAACAGTCCTATAATCGGGAACAGAATACGTTCAGTCTGGGATACCTCTCGTGCAGGCTTCATCTTGATGACACGCTCTTTCTTGGTGGTGAGAAGACGCATCAATGGTGGCTGAATCAGCGGTACTAATGCCATATAGCTATAAGCGCAGACAGCGATGGCTCCCATCAGGTTGGGGGAGAGCTTGCTTGACAGGAAGATAGCGGTAGGACCGTCAGCGCCACCGATGATAGCGATACCTGCGGCTTGGTTAGGTTCGAATCCTAAGGCAAGGGCGAACATATAGGCACCGAAAATACCAAACTGGGCTGCTGCTCCAATAAGCATCAGTTTCGGATTAGCAAGAAGAGCGGAAAAGTCTGTCATTGCTCCGATTCCTAAGAAGATCAGTGGGGGATACCATCCTTGACGTACGCCCTGATAGAATATGTTTAGTACAGAATTGTCCTCATAGAGACCAATTTCCAGTCCGGCATCCGCACGGAACGGAATGTTTCCGAGGATGATGCCCAGTCCTATGGGCACCAGCAGTAGGGGCTCAAAGTCTTTTTTGATGGCAAGCCAGATAAATAGAGCGCCTACAGCTATCATGATGAGGTTACCTGTAGTAGCATTGGCAAATCCAGTGTACGTTAGGAACTCATTGAAGTTTTCTACGATAAATTGCCACATAATATTGTCGTTATTTCGTCATTTCGACATTCTGATATTATCCAATAGTAAGCAGGACGGCACCTTCCATGACAGAATCGCCTTGATTGACGGTGATGGAAGTAACGGTACCTGCATACTCTGCCTCGATGTTATTCTGCATCTTCATAGCCTCCAAAACAACAACGGTATCACCAACGGCGACAGTGTCACCCACTTTGACATTGATACTGGTGATAGTACCGGGCAGTGGAGCCTTCTGTGCATTGCCTGCACCTGCGGTGGTAGCGGGCTGTGCGGCAACGGGAGCGGCAGCGACTGGTGCCGCAGCGACTGGTTTCGGTGCCTCGACCTTTGGTTTCACGATGGTGGGATGTTTGGCAGCATTAATAGGTTGCTGCAGTTCTACCTCGAATGGAATGCCGTTGACATTCACTTTGGCGATGTTGCCCTCTACTTCCTCAATTTCTACTTCGTAGTCAACACCTTGTACTTTATATTGATACTTACTCATATCTCTAATCTCTAAACTTTAAACTCTAAACTTTATTTCAACTCCGGACCCGTAGGAATCTTTGGTGCCTGATGGCTGGTGGGCATAACAGGATCGTGGAAATGGGTCATCTGAGTGTACTCATCATCCCATTCGGTATCACGGTGCTTGATGGTAATGACACCGCTCTCTACGTCATGGACATCGTCACGATACTGCTGAAGAGCCATACCTATGACAGCGAGGTATACCTCACGGTCGATACCCTTGGTTTTCAGTCCTTCCTGCAGGATGACACCCGTCTTGTGACCTACCTCCATCGTCTTCTCTACTGTCTTGGTGATAGGTTTGATAGGCTGGGTGTTAATGACTTTCTTAGCCGTCTCCTGATGGCGCATGAACATGCCGAAGAGCGTGAAGAATATCCATAATAGGGCAAGACAGAGGAACACGATACCCATTGCCATGATTGCCATAGCGATACCATAAGGGTCTTCGCGCTTGAACTTCTCTACCTTTGACTCACTGACGGTTGTCATATTCTGGATACCCTGTGTCACACGGTCACCCGACTTTACTTCCCAGTCAGCGGACGTTCCGTTATTGGAAATACGGGCATACGACTGGTCTGCTTGCAGCACAGGAACAGTCACAGAGTCAATCAACTGGGTGGCGTTACCATTGTAAAGGGCAATCCACGTTGGCTTGGAAGGGTCAACCTTAACAGCAAGATGCAGCGACCCTTTGGTGGGTTGGCTGTTCAGTTGGAATACGAGGAGCTGGCGACCGCTCAAGTTAGTACGTGCATCTCCATTAGGGATAATGCTCATCCGCTTGACACGCTCTGGCACACTCATCGATTTGTCTAATACAGAACGGTCGGTGGTCAGGTACATGCCACGGATGTTATACGTCGAGTGTGAGATATTAGCAATCTCCACCCACGCATGGTGCGTTCCGTATTCATCAATCAGACTCGACTGGTTGTCAGTCAGCACCTCGTTCAGTTTGATGCTGGCGTCCATCTGGGCGTGCATCGGGAGGCAGATGACAGCAAGTAAGCCTAATAGGAATGAGCTTTTTTTCATTTTGTTTTGTGTATTATTATATTATCTAGTATTTTTGGTTTTCCTGGTTATCCGCAGAAGAACAGCACGACAATCTGTGCCGTGAAGATGCGTAGGAACATCGACAGCGGGTATACTGTGGAGTATCCGATAGCAGGAGCCTCCTTGGAACATACTGAGTTGGCATAGGCAAGTGCAGGGGGGTCCGTATACGTACCAGCAATCATACCCATGATGGTGAAGTAATTGAACTTATACCGGATGCGGGCGATAGGTCCTACAATCAGGATAGGAATGACGGTAATCAGGAAACCTGTCAGCACATACAACAGTCCGTCACCTTCCACCACTGTCTCAAAGAAGTTGGCACCTGCTTTGATACCTACACTGGCAAGGAACAGCACCAGTCCGATTTCTCGTAACATCATATTCGCTGAGGTTGTCGTATAGGTGACCAGATGAATCTTATAACCATAACGACCAATGAGGATGGCAATGATCAACGGACCGCCTGCGATACCCAGTCGCAAAGGAACAGGCATGCCGGGGATGGCGACAGGCAGGGAACCGAAGATAATACCCAGGATGATACCGACAAAGATGGTAGCGATATTAGGTGCGTTCAGACGGCGGATGGAGTTACCCATCTTGTTAGCAACACGGTCGACGGCATCCTCCGGACCTACTACCATGATTTTGTCACCCACCTGCATCGGGAGGGATGCAGAGGCGAAGAGGTCTAAGCCATGACGGGTGATGCGGGTGACATTAACACCATGTACACTGGAGAAATGCATGGAGGCAAGAGTCTTACCGTTAATGCTGGGGTTGGTGATCAGAATACGCTTGGATACCAGTGGCTGGTCAGACTGCTCAAAGTCGATGTCGAGCTTCGGACCGATGAATGCCATGATAGCTTCCTGGTCAGCCTCGGCACAGACAATCAGCATCTGGTCGCCCAAGTGGAAAACGGTATCTCGGTTAGGAATGCATAACTCACCATTATGGACAAGGCGTGACACTACAAAGTCGCGGTTCAGGAAGTCATGTACCTGCAGAAGGGTTTTCCCCTCCAGGTATTTATTCGTCACCTCCAAGTGCATCTTGTAAGGTTTCTTGTTGGCTTTGGTCTCATCCATGGCAACCAATTCCTCCTCTTCCTTCTCCAACTTGACTTTACATATATACCTTATTAATATAGTAGCACCGATGATACCTAACACACCAAGCGGGTAGGCGCAAGCATAAGCTGATGCTATCTGTGGGGCTCCATTGGGGAATACTGCCTGTAATGCCTCATTGGCGGCACCAAGACCCGGGGTGTTGGTAACGGCACCATATAATGTACCTACCATCATGGGCAGGTTGATAGGGTCGGAGGTGTTGAAGAAGATGAAGTAACAGACGAACATCACCAGGATGTTCAGCAGGATACCGGTGGCCGCAAGAACATTGAGCTTGATACCTGCCTTGCCGAAGCTCTCGAAGAAGCCCGGACCAACCTGCATACCAATCATGAATACAAACAAGATGAGTCCGAAGTCCTGAATAAATGTCAGAATAGGCAGCGGTGCGGTGAACCCGAAGTGTCCTGCCACAATACCGGCAAAAAGTACAAAAGTTACTCCCAAGGAGATCCCCCAGAACTTAATCTTGCCCAAATAAACACCGACCGCAATAACTATTGCATATAGTAAGGCTATATGCGCAACAGAGTCAGTAGTCGTAAATAAATCTTTTAACCATTGCAAGGATTCCATAGCATGTATTTCTGAAAAACGGTTGCAAAGGTACAAAGAAATTGCGCAATATCCGAAAGTTTGTGCAACTATTTTTCATAAATATGAAAATATTATTAAATTCTTCGGGATTTGAGAAATTATTGTTACCTTTGTGGGCTGTTATTGGCAATCTGCCATATTTACAGGCGGTGAACTTAAAACAACTTATATAATAATACAAAATTATGGCAAACAAAGAGAAACTCTTCACCGAGTTCCAAGCTCCAACCACCCAGGAATGGCTGGACAAGATTGAAGTGGACCTGAAAGGTGCCGACTTCCAGAAGCGGCTCGTGTGGAGAACCAATGAAGGCTTTAACGTACAGCCTTTCTATCGCCGAGAGGACTTGGCGAACCTGAAAACACCTGATGCCCTGCCCGGCGAGTTCCCATTTGTTCGTGGTAACAAGAAGGACTCCAATGAGTGGTATGTACGTCAGAACATCAAAGTGGATGACCCTGTTGAGGCTAACAAGAAGGCACTCGACATCCTGAACAAGGGTATCGACTCCATCGGTTTCCGCTTCGGCGGTGATATGGTGAGCCCAGAGTTCATCGAGACCCTGCTCAAGGATATCCGTCTGGATATCGTGGAGGTCAGCTACCGCACCTGTCCCCGTCATGCCGTCGAGCTTGCAGAGATTCTCGTGAAGTATTTCGAGAAGATGGGTTATGACAAGGAGAAGATTGTGGGTGGTGTCGGTTTTGACCCCATCGACAAGATGTTGCAGAAAGGTAAGGATACCACACCGATGCTTGCCAACCTGCCTAAGATCGTGGAGACCTTGAAGGACTATCCCAACCTGCGCTGTGTGATGGTACATTCCGATACCCTCAACAATGCTGGTGCTTATATCGTTCAGGAGTTGGGCTATGCACTGGCATGGGGTAATGAGTACCTCCAGGAGTTGGTAGATGCCGGCATCGATGTTGATACCGCTGCCAAGAGCATCAAGTTCTATATGGGTATCTCCGAGAACTACTTCATGGAGATTGCTAAGTTCCGTGCCGCCCGCCTGTTGTGGGCTCAGATTGTGAAGCAGTATGAGCCGAAGTGCGACTGTGCATGCAAGATGATTATCAATGCCTCTACGTCAACGTATAACCAGACCCTGTTTGACTCTTACGTCAACCTGCTCCGCTCTCAGACCGAGGCGATGAGTGCTGCCCTGGGTGGTGTTCACTCCATGGTAGTTACTCCGTTCGACGCTCCTTACGAGAAAGCTACAGACTTCAGTGAGCGTATCGCCCGCAACCAGCAGTTGCTGATCAAGGAGGAGAGTCATTTTGACCGTATCGTCGACCCGTCTGCCGGTTCTTATTATATCGAGCACCTCACCGATGCCCTTGCCCAGGAGGCATGGAAGATATTCCTGAAGATAGAGGATGAGGGCGGTTTCCTGGAGGCTGTCAAGAAAGGCATCGTGCAGGATGACATCAACGCTACCAATGTGAAGCGTCATGGTGATGCCGCCAAACGTAAGGAGTTCATCCTCGGCACCAACCAGTTCCCGAACTTCACCGAGAAGAGTGAGGGCAAGCGTGCACTCAGTGCCGCTGCCGGTTGCTGCCATGGTGGTAACTGCGAGGCTCCTTTCAAGAAACTGGAGACTACTCGTCTGGCTGCCGACTTCGAAGACCTCCGCATCCATACGGAGGAAACGAAGGTTCCCACTGCGTTTATGCTGACCATCGGCAACCTCGCCATGCGTCAGGCTCGTGCCCAGTTCTCTTGCAACTTCCTTGCTTGTGCCGGCTATAAGGTGATTGACAACCTTGGTTTCAAGACGGTAGAGGAGGGTGTTGATGCTGCCTTGGAGGCTAATGCCGACATCGTGGTCATCTGCTCTTCCGATGACGAGTATGCGGAGTATGCCATCCCTGCCTTCAAATACTTGAATGGTCGTGCAATGTTCGTCGTAGCCGGTGCTCCAGCTTGCATGGAGGACCTGAAGGCTGCCGGTATCGAGAACTTCGTCCATGTGAAGTGTAACGTGCTGGAGACTTTGAAAGAATATAATCAGAAACTTGGAATCTAATATAGGAGGATTGAATGATGCGTAAACAATTTAAAGATATCGATATTTATGCTGGCATTCATGCTCAAGATGGTGCCAAGTGGATCAAGGACAACAATATTGTGGCTGACTGGAAGACGCCAGAGCACATTGAGGTTCGTCCAGTATATACTAAGGAGGACTTGGAGGATATGGAGCACCTCGACTTCACGGCAGGTATCCCTCCCTATCTCCGTGGTCCGTACTCGATGATGTATCCGTTCCGTCCGTGGACCATCCGTCAGTATGCCGGATTCTCTACCGCTGAGGAGTCGAATGCGTTCTATCGCCGTAACCTCGCCTCTGGTCAGAAGGGACTTTCTGTTGCCTTCGACCTGCCTACACACCGTGGCTACGACCCCGACAACGCACGTGTCGTTGGTGATGTGGGTAAGGCTGGTGTAAGTATCTGTAACGAGGAGAATATGAAGGTGCTGTTCTCGGGTATCCCCTTGAACAAGATGTCTGTCTCCATGACGATGAACGGTGCCGTGCTGCCTATCCTTGCCTTCTATATCGTGGCAGGTCTGGAGCAGGGCGCACAACTCGAGGAGATGGCTGGTACCATCCAGAACGATATCCTCAAGGAGTTCATGGTGCGTAACACCTATATCTATCCCCCCGCATTCTCGATGAAGATCATCGCTGATATCTTCGAGTATACCTCACAGAAGATGCCTAAGTTCAACAGCATCTCTATCTCTGGTTACCACATGCAGGAGGCTGGTGCTACCGCTGACATCGAGCTTGCCTATACCCTTGCCGATGGTATGGACTATCTGCGTACGGGTGTTAATGCAGGTATCGACGTGGATGCCTTCGCACCTCGTCTGTCCTTCTTCTGGGCTATCGGTATGAACCACTTCATGGAAATAGCCAAGATGCGTGCCGGTCGTCTGTTGTGGGCGAAGATTGTGAAGTCATTCGGTGCCAAGAACCCGAAGTCTCTCGCACTGCGTACCCACTCCCAGACTTCTGGTTGGTCGCTCACTGAGCAGGATCCTTTCAATAACGTAGGTCGTACCTGTATCGAGGCTATGGCTGCCGTACTGGGTCACACCCAGTCGCTGCACACCAATGCCCTTGATGAGGCTATCGCACTGCCTACCGACTTCTCGGCTCGTATCGCCCGTAATACCCAGATATATATCCAGAACGAGACCAAGGTCTGCAAACAGATCGACCCATGGGCTGGTTCTTACTATGTGGAGACCCTGACCAACGAGCTTGTTCATAAGGCTTGGGAACACATCCAGGAGATTGAGAAACTGGGTGGTATGGCAAAGGCTATCGAGACCGGTCTGCCTAAGATGCGTATCGAGGAGGCTGCTGCCCGTACCCAGGCTCGCATCGACTCTGGTGTACAGACCATCGTAGGTACTAACAAGTATCGTCTGGAGCATGAGGATCCTATCGACATCCTCGAAGTCGACAATACCGCTGTGCGCAAACAGCAGGAAGAGAGCCTTGCCCAGGTTCGTGCTACTCGTGACGAGGCAGCTTGTCAGGCAGCCCTCAAGGCTATCACGGAGTGTGTCCGTGACTTCCAGGAGGGACGTAAGAGTGAGAATAACCTCCTCGACCTTGCGGTCAAGGCAGCCCAGTTGCGTTGTACCCTTGGTGAGATTTCAGATGCCTGCGAGAAGATCGTAGGTCGTTATAAAGCAGTAATCAGAACAATTTCAGGCGTGTATAGTTCAGAATCAAAGAACGACAGCGACTTCGAGTTGGCTTGCAAGCTGACCGACGAGTTCGCGAAGAAGGAAGGTCGCCGTCCCCGTATCTTCATTGCCAAGATGGGTCAGGACGGTCACGACCGTGGTGCTAAGGTCGTTGCCACCGGTTATGCTGACTGTGGCTTCGACGTGGATATGGGACCGTTGTTCCAGACTCCTGCCGAGGCTGCCCGTGAGGCTGTTGAGAATGACGTGCATGTAGTCGGTGCCTCTTCGTTGGCTGCCGGTCACAAGACGCTCATCCCTCAGCTCATCGAGGAGCTGAAGAAGCTCGGTCGTGAGGATATCATGGTCATTGCCGGTGGTGTCATCCCCGCTCAGGACTACGACTTCCTCTACAAGGCTGGTGTTGCCGCCATCTTCGGTCCTGGTACCAGCGTGGCAAAGGCAGCCGTTGAGATGATGAAGATTCTGCTCGACGAGGAGTAAGTTTTTCCTCTCAATGATATAAAGAGGACAGTTCGGTGTTGAACTGTCCTCTTTATTAACTACTCATACTGCGGGGTGTTGTCACATGGCAAGCGTTAATTATTACTAATTATATGAACTGATTCTTGCTGTTTTGGGAAACAATTGCTTATTTTGCATTTCATAAAATATGAAACGTAAAATATGAAATCATGGCGACGTACAGATTAGATAATCCTTTTCCCGAATACGGCTACTTTGGCTCGGAATACTTCTGCGACCGTGAACAGGAAACTGAGCAATTGATAGAAGCATTGCTCAATGGTAGTAACGTAACGTTGATGGCTCCACGCCGAATCGGAAAGACTGGGCTGATTCATCATGTCTTTGAGCGCATGAAAGCGAAAGACAAACGGGTGCAGTGCTTCTATGTCGATATCTTCTCTACTAAGACATTCAACCAAATGGTGGAGTTTATCGCCAATGCGGTAATGGGAAAACTCGACACCCCTTCACAGACCCTCAAAAGAAAACTAAACAACTTCTTGTCTGCTCTGCGCCCAACGGTGACACCTGATCCTATCACGGGTATGCCGGCCTTCAGTTTTACGATTGCTCCAGAAGATGCTCGCCAGACATTACAGCAAGTCTTCGAGTATATGAAAGAGTCAGAACAACCATGCTATCTTGCCATTGACGAATTTCAGCAGATCAGCACCTACGGTGAAATAGGAGCCGATGCTTTCATACGTTCCATTATCCAGTTTGTACCTAACGTACATATTATCTTTTCAGGCAGTCAACAACACTTATTGGCAGAATTGTTCATGTCACCTAAGCATCCATTCTTTAACAGTTCCCAGATCATGGTTATCAAAGAGATTGATATAGACAAATATCGAGATTTTGCGAATGGATTCTTTGTCAGGCAGAAGCGGGAGATCTCTGCTGATGTCTTTTCCTACCTGTACCATATAGTTGATGGTCAAACCTGGTATGTTCAGAAGATTCTTAATCGACTCTATCGTCATCCAAAAGAGGAAATGACCGAGAAAGCTGTACTTAATGCCATCAATACTATTATAGCCGAACAGGAAATCAATTATCAAAGTAATTATCATCTGTTGACGGAGAATCAAGCCAGGCTTTTGACGGCGATCGCTATTCAGGGAGTTGTCAGTGCTCCTACATCTTCAGAGTTCATCCTTCGGCATCGTTTGCCTGCTCCTAGTAGCATCAAGCAGGCAGCCAGTGCTTTGATAGAAAAAGAATTCCTGTATTACGATCCCCAGAGGGGCTACATGGTTTACGACCGCTTTTTCGGCATGTGGCTCAAACGGCTGGCAAGGTGACGTGGCAAAGGCAGCTGTTGAGATGATGAAGAGAATCTGCCAGTCGTATTGCTTTGTAATTTTTGTCAAGAAGTTTTACGAAAAGAACATGCTGTTTCCTGAAAAACAATCGGTGGTGAGAAGTTATTTGAAACGCATCCCCATGTTGTAGAGGATGAAGGAGTAGATGTCTGCCTGCTCCTCCAGGATTTTCGCCAGGGGCTTGCCACCGCCGTAGCCATTTGCTTCTCTGTCATCTGAGCTTTTATATTTGTCTCTAAGATTCCTTTTCTTATTGGATAATATGCAAAAGTACAAATAAGTTTTCAATAAAAAAAAGAAAAGCAACAATTATTTGGCTATCATGGGCGAGAAATCGCCACTCGGAATGGACAGGGCGGGGGCGTGAGCCAAAAATGGGAGGGATTCTTGCATACGTTCAATTTTTTTTGTACTTTTGCCACCGCTTATAATATCATATAGTTATGGACAACAAATCAAAGAAACTCACACTCGTACTATGGACAGTCACGCTTGTTTGCGGTCTGACGAGCGTTACTTCATGTACGGACGATGACAATGCTCAAGACGGCGGACAAGGGACTGCTGCCGAAGGTATGAATATTCAGGAGAAGTCGCAATTCGACAGCTATATCGATATGAAGACGTATGCCGGCGACGACTTCTACAACTATGCTACAGGAACGTGGCGCAGTAACAACCCGCTGAAGGAGGGGCAGCATCAGAATGGTACGCAGTCGGAGCAGGAAGCGTTCTCGAAAGCTTTTTTGGCAAAGATAGTGCAGGAGACTGCTGACGGTTCGACGCAGGACCCTCTGCTGAAACAGTTGTATACGGACTGGAATGCGATGACGATGGACGCAGCGAAGCAGCATCTGAAGGCCGTGCTGAAGAGTATTGACGACGTAGCCACGCTGGAGGCGATGACCGAAAAGATGGCCGAACTGGTGGGCAGTGGCTACTATTTCCCCTTCGGTCTCTCAGTGGATGTCCACAACCATATCGTGGTTCCTTTAGTGAAAAACCCGATGCTGCCCAGCAAGTCGCAGGTCAGACTGCAGGAAATCTCTGGTCTGACAGACAGCGAAATGGCACAGATCATGGCAACGGTGAATAAAGTGAAGCCGATGCTTCCCGAAGATGATGACGACGATGCCGGCAATAATGCCAATGCCGCCCATCGTATGCTGTTCCGTTGCCACCCGCATCCCCGTGCCACGGTGCACAGTATTGACAATCTGCACCGTGCAGCAGGCAAAAACCTCGTCAGGGATGTCCTCGCAGCGATGAATCTTGGCGATTTTAAAAGTTACCATTCTGACGGTGTAGCGGAATCAGGCGAGAAACTGGCAGAGTTGCAGCTGGACGAACTGAAGAATGTGATGAAGTATGTTGTGATGGCGCGCGACGCTGACCTCATGCCTGCTTCCAGTGCTGCCGATAACGATAAGCAGCGACAGACCGCTATCCGGTGGCTGGTGAAACTGGAAGCCTCGCCGCTTGTATTCTATCTGAGCCACCTGTTCGATAAGACCGTTAGCCCAGAAAACCGCGAAGCCACCAAGAAGATGGCAGACGAGTTCCGCACGGCCTTCCGGGAGCGCATGGAGAAGCTGACATGGTTGACCGATGCCGGCAAGGCAAAGGCCCTCGAGAAGCTGGAGGCCATGCGCGTGGTGCTGGGATGGCTGGATACGGAGCATCCGGAATGGCTCTCGAAGACCCCTCAGTCAGGCAATTTCTACGACGACGTAAACGAACTCTTCCGTCAGTCCTTGGAGGTCAGGAAACAGCTCATCGGAATGCAAACCGACGATGCCTTCATGTATGCGCTCTCCGTAGACTTCCCCTCGTACGAACCTAACGCAATGTACTCCCCGGTATGCAACATGGTGGTTATCAACACCATCAACATGACTGCTCCCACCTATCGGGGCGACAAGAGCGATGCCTACAACCTGGCACTGCTGGGTGCTGCGATAGGACATGAGATGACTCACGGATTCGACGACAACGGCAGCAAGTTTGACAAGACGGGGCAGGAGATTGCTTGGCTGGATGCCGAATCCAATGCCAACTTCGAGAAATTGCAGCAACTGCAGATTGATAACTTCGACAGGTTGACCTACTGGCCCGATTATGATTGTAACGGCAAGCGCACCCTGACTGAGAACATAGCCGACCTGGGTGGACTCTGTATTGCCTACGACGTGCTGATGAAGCGATTGGCAGCGCAAGGTGTCACGGATGCCGAACGCGACTTCCAGGCTCGTGAGTTCTTCCGTGCTTTCGCCTTTTCATGGATGGAAAACATCGACCAGAAACAGGCCAACAAATACCGCCTGCAAGACATTCATGCTGCGGGCTGTCTGCGTGTGAACGGCAACGTCTATCTGATGGACGAATTCTATCGTGTGTTCAACATCACGAAAGG
>Ga0310691_10005141_pt1 | contig 14404 bp, 32 predicted proteins | sample 176DNAGHGlowgp2_FD_203887 | JGI IMG/M metagenome (GOLD analysis project Ga0310691, IMG submission 203887) | Sheep rumen microbial communities from Palmerston North, Manawatu-Wanganui, New Zealand - 1766 DNA GHGlow gp2 (v2) (version 2) | ecosystem: Host-associated > Mammals > Digestive system >... | reverse complement strand
GGGTGTGGGAGAAGAGAAAAAGGAGGCGAAGACGGGACAAGCACTAACCCGAAATCGCCTCGCTCCGCCGCGTCACTCGGCACGGCTAGGACTTGACTTGGACACTAAATAGTTGGGCAAGCCTCATTAGGGTAGTTTGCTTCGTCGTTGACCTCATCCACGGTGAGGGTGACGATGTTGTAGCGGTTGCTGCTGAAGCCTCTCTTGAGGCGGAAGGTCATAGGACTGTCAAGGTGTGCTGGGTGTGTCATCCATTCGGGCGAACTAGTCCTATGCTTCACGAAAGCGACCGCCTTCTTCATCGTAGAAAAGAGGTATCGGCGGGTGCAGAAATGGGTGGTCTGCCCTTCTTCCCAATCGGGAATGCCATAGAAGGTGACTAAGTAGAGTACGATTTTCTCTTTCATAGGGCGTGTCTCCTCACTTGGTTGCTGTGTCTGGGGCTGGCTGAAGCCAGAAAAGGACGTTCTCAAGGCAACGCTCATAGCCTTTGAGGAACATCATTTCATCGTTCTTGATACCCTTGCGGTTCATCTCCTCCTTGGTGGAGGCAAGGCGGTCGGAGAGCTGCTTGCGGAGCTTGGTCACGTCAATGGTGGGTGTGTTCGGCATAGTCCTGTCCTTTCCGTTGGTTGGTTATGGGGAGTGGGGTTGCCCGCCACTCCCCTTTGTCGGCGTTAGTCAACGATGGAAATCTTGTACCTGCTAGTCCACGTGCGCTTGTCTCCGAAAGCGGTGACATAGACGGCATCGTTGTGGAATCCCATCGTAATCTTCTTCCATCCTCCCCTAATGCAGTAGGCTTTCTGCTTCTGCGCGAATTCAACCGCCTTGGAGACGGCTTCTTCGTCGGAATCGCAGATAGCGACCGCACGAATGTTGTAGATGGAATCCGATTCCTCATTCTCCTCGGCGAGGTTCTGCGAATCCTCGATGATAACGTACTTTCTCATTTTTCTTTTCCTTTCTTTGTCCTTGTCCTTGTTGATGGGCTTGTTTGCCCTTGACGCCGCATAGTATATCATATCGGCGGTCGGATTGCAAGGGGGGAATTGAAAAAATGAAAATACTGCTAGATGTGGTCGGCAACTACCTCTACCCCGTGTTCAAAGTCAACTTCAACGGACTTGACGATAGAGATGTGGGCCACAATGAGAGACTTCCCCTTGAGGTTGCGAGCCATTGTGTAGGCATTGCCATGTACAAGAAAGATGTATGCCTCTTCTGGCTTTGGCGTGGAATAGTAGCCTCCTTCGCCGTCATATCCCGAGAAATAGTGGCCTCCCTTTGGATTGTAAATTACATAACCTTCTATTTTCTTTGTTTCCGTAAGGTTCTTAGCCATTGCTTGCTATTCCTTTATCGCTTGGTGGTTGAAGTAGAAAAGGGCGAGAGTAGAGTCTCCGCAGAAGATGTCGAGCCACTGCCTGTATGGAATGTGGGCTGGGACGTATGGCTTCAAGGAGGAGGGTTTGGCGGTTACGTCCGTTCGGGCGGTCGGCTTAGCCTTGTGTTGGGGATGAGCCGATGCTTGGACTCCCTTTGGGCTAGGCGTTGAAAAGTCGAAGAGCAAGCCCTGTTCCATGGGCTTAGGCTTCTCCTCCCTATCGGGCGCGGCATCCCAACACGGGTCTTCGTCTGGCGGTTCTTCGGGTAGAGAGCCGAACTCCTCTAGGAACGGGTCTTGTTGCATCACAGCTCCTATGCAGAAATTGTCTATCATGGCAGCCGCTTGGTTTGGCGTCACGAAGATTGCCCTACGACTCCTTCTTGAGCGAAAGCCTCCTAACGGCCTCATTGATTACGGCATATCCCTCTTGGATTTCCGTCTGCGGAATGAACTCGTCGGAGTCTATCTGAATGTCGGAGAGCTTGTCGCAAAGTTCCTCATTGGTTAGGCTTTGCGGCATCACCTTGCACCACTCTCCGTTTCGGCACACTTCAATCTCCATCGACATAATCCTCCTTCGTGGCCTGTCCCAGGAGCCGTCTTGCCATAGCCATCTTAGGCGAGTTCTCCGTAAGGTATTTGCGGCATCCGATACATAAACCGCACGGTCGGAACTGTCGCATCTTGAGCCAAATAGCCTCATTGGAGTCCGTATTGACGTTGCCGCACGACGGACATAGCCAAGACTCGCTCATGTGGACGTTCCCCACGCAGTCCACCATTGGGGTGCAGAAACTGGTCTGCATGAACATCAGATTGAAGAAGTCCTTTGGATTGGCAGCCTGCGCCAAAGTGAGGCAAGCCGAAAGGCAAGAGTTGTGGTATGGCGAGGCTTCGGCTTCGGCTATGGCCTGTGGGTTGTCCTTCGCCCTGCCTATGTCCTTCATCCCCCTTATGTCGGTGGTGTCGAGAAGGATTTTCCAACTTTCGTATTTTGCCCTGTTGGATTCGTACTTCTCAATGGTCTGCCTATGTAGCCGATACCACTTTGGATTGGTGTAGAGCTGTGAGCCACAGTAGCCTCCAAGCCTTGTCACCTTCTCCAACGCCCATTCCTTCCGCGGGTCTCCCATGAACATCCCGTTGGTGCAAAGAGAGAAGTTGAGGTGGGCATGTGAGATGAGACGGCAGATGTCGAAGAGTAGTGGATGTTCCGTAGGCTCGCCTCCCGACACGATGAGAAGCCGCGCCCCTCCGTCCTTTGCGAAAGCGACCGCCTTTTGGCAAGTGTCTATGGACATCATCGGGCCGTTGGGGTCGGCATTGTCCATGCAGTGCGGGCAAGCCATACGGCATCTGTTGGTGATTTGGAGAAGCATATCCTACTCCTTTATGGAAGCATCACCTGTTAGTCTCCATTCCCCGCTCACTCCTCATTTTCGGCATCGGCATCATCCCACAAGACCTCTCCGCCTACGGAAGAGCCGATTCTAGCCCGTTTCACGGGTTCTGGGGCTTCGGCGGGTTCGGGTCGTGTAGTTGTGGTGGTAGGTTCGGCGGAGGGCTTGGAGGGCGGATTTTCGCCGTCAAGGGGAAGTTCAAGGTTGGGCAGGGGGTTTGAATGCTCCCTAACCTTCCTCTGCCTAGTCCTAGCCGTCCGTTCGCGGATTTGGATATAGCAGGTTTCGGCATCGGTGTCGGCATTGTTCCACTTCTTCTCCACGTCGCCGATGGCTACCGTCTTAACGGGTTGCCTAGAGAGCGTGAGGCGAGTGGAGCCAGCCTCTGCTGCGAGAAGGTCTTTGAGACGCGACAAAACGGCGTCGATGAATTCGGGATTGCCCGAAATGCGAATGCCGCAAGCACCGAAGGTAGAGCCTCTTGCATCGGCGGCGATTGGCGTGAAGTGAGGCAGAATGGGTTGGTCTGGGATTAGGTTCTGCCAACGGCGGAGTGCGTCTTTCTTTTCCATTGTTTTATCCTTTCCTTTAGATGTATTCCATTATCGCATCACTTCAATGCTCACGCGGTGTCCGAGACGGACGTTGGCTTTGAAGTTCTCGATGGCTTCGTCCTGGTTGTCTGTGAGGAAGGATGACTCCTTCCCTCCGTCAACTGGCTTCCACCTAACGATGTATTCGGTCTTGTCTTTCATCACATGAGTTCCTTTCTTGCGGCATTGATGACGTGGTCAAGGGTTCCGTTCCCTTCGTGTACGGAGATGGCGTCGAAACGATATGCTCCCGTCCAATTGCGGGCTTGCATCCACCTAGCCGCTCCCGCTTTGAGCGAGGTAAGGCGTTGAACGCCCTTTTGTGACTTGAATGGCTGCATCGGGAAGAATCTCCCCTTGAATGGCATGACGGAGAAGAAGATAGCAACGCCTTTGTCATTATAGGCGATGATGTCCACGCCACGTGTGGGCTTCACCTCTGAAACCTTGTAGCCTTGCCTTGTGAGGAAGGCAACCGCCATATCAATTCGTTCACTTCTATTCATTGTCCTTGTCCTTGTTGTTATGCCCTTTTGCGGGCTACGGCAGATAGTATAGCAAATCGGCGGTTGGGTTGCAAGGGGGGAGATAAAGATTTTTACCTCCCCCACAAGCCTAAACCGCTATTGCGCCTTCACGTCTTCGCAAATCCGCGCAAGAAGCCTCTCCTTCATAGCATCCGTTGTGCGTACCGTCCTAACAATCTTGTTAGGGGAGTCAAGATAGGTGTAGATTGCATTTGCGGCGGTGAAGAACTGCTCCCTCTGCGCCATAGTTCCGATGTGTCCCGTCTTGAGCGAAGACAGATAGCGGAAGAAAGCATACTCTACGGAGTCTTTCTTGAGGTCCGTGCCGTTCAGAACCCTCGATGCGAAATCCCACACGTCCGTGGAGTTCGGGCGGGCATGGGCTACAATGGCGAGTACCGCCGACATTGGGGCGAGGAATCGGACTACTCCCTTCTTGGAGTGCGACAAGGACACGGCATTGTCAACCTCTTTCCTGAAAGCATTGTACGTGTCCATGATTTCAATGTGGCTTGCGACCAAATTGAGGTTCTTCCCAAAGCGGGTTTTCGCAATCCAACGGCTAATAGCCACAGAAGCAGTGCCGTTCGGTATCTCATTGTACTGAAAGATTTGTCCCGCAGGACTCATGCGGCTTGTGTTCATCGTATAGAAGACCCTATCTCGGTCTTCGCCGCTAACGGGCAACTGAATGATGATGAGTTCCATGTCGGAAGGATAGCCAGCCTCCTTGATTGCGGTAAGGCGGTGCTGCCCATCCATAAGATACCCGTCCTTGTCAATCTTGATGACGTCGCCATTGAACATCCAATTGTCGGCCTTAATGTCTCTAAGGATGTGTTCGACTTCGTTCTTGTTGATTTTCCTGTTTCGCTCATTCTTGGCGAGAAGGGACTCAACTAACTTCTTCGTCACCTTCACCACCTTGATAGACACCTTGTTTGTCTTGATTTCTTTCATCTTGTTTCCTTTTTTTAGGGGGGGGTTATAGATTTGGTTTTACCACTTGATAGAGAAGCCCTCTACCACAAACCACAGTTTCACTAGAAACGCGATAAGGGCGCACAGCACCACGGCCGAGACGGCTTCCACGATGTTGTTCTTGCGGATTTCCCTTTCGCGGCGAAGGTACTCTTCGGGGTAGATTTGGGTTCTATAGACTTCGGCAATGTGCCGAGCCTTTCGCTCTTTGAGCATCTTGAAGAAGTTGAACATAGTTCTTTCCATTTCTTTGTCCTTGTCCTTGTTGTTACGCCCTTTCGTGGGCTACGGCAGATAGTATATCAAATCGGCGGTTAGGTTGCAAGGGGGGAATCGTGAAAAGTTTAAGTTTTTTTCCCGAGAGGGGTCGTGTGCTTCATAGGAGACCATGGAATTGTCTGGCAACGGCTCATTCCCGCTTTGGGCTAGGATGAACTAAGGTGAGGCTAGGATAGTAAAATGCCGCCTCCCCTCGATAGCAAGTGAGGGGAGACGGCTGGACTTGGACCTTTGGACACATCGTTAATAGTTCACCCAAATGAGGGTGCATCCCTTCACGTCCGCATAGGCGGGACATTCGGACTTCGCCTTGGAGATAGCCTGCAGTGCGGTTTCCGCTTCAACCCTCACTTCCTTTGTGGCGGTTGGATTGGCGTTGTTTGAAAGCATCACGGAATAGAGCATCATTGAAGAGCCTCCTTTTCGGTTATAGACGGGCCTAGCCTTGTCCACACGGCGAGTTTGCCGTTAGGGTCGTGCTTCGCATTGGTGACGGCATAGAAGGCTATCGTACCATCCTCCGTAGGTTGCGCAACCAATGTGGCATCATCCGCAATGCCCTTGTCAATGGCATCTTGGATAGCGGATTGCATTTCTCTAATAGTCATCTTCTCATGCCTCCTTGGATTATGCGCAAAGAACCTTCATCGTCTCAGCGGGGATTACAGCCCACTTGTCCTTGCCTTCCTTGGTGTGCTCAATGCTAATGCCGTATCCGTGGTGTGTCGCAAGACAATAGGCATCCACAAGGGTGTCCTTTCCGTAGACCTCCCAGTTTCTAGTCTTGTCGTTGTACCGCTTGAGATCCCTCTCAGTCACTTCGTCAACGCGGTAGAGGATAGTGCTAAGACCTTTCGCCACATCGTCCTTGTTGAAGATGTAGTCGCCAACTTTGATTTCAACTTTGTAATCCATTTTTTTGTCCTTTCTTTGTCCTTGTCCTTGTTGGGCCTTGTTGCCTCAACGCCGAGTAGTATATCAAATCCACGGACGCCTTGCAAGGGGGTAATGTAATTTTTTTTATTTTTTTTTGCAAGGGGTTCTATCGGGCTTCCTCTAGGGTCTTAAGGTAATCGTCTAGGGCATCTTCAAACGGCGAATCGGACGGGGTGGGGGAGACTGTGCCAGACGGCATCCACCTCTCCCCTTCAACCCATTCCCAACAACCATATGCGGTGGTTCTCAAAATCCGTCCGTGCTCCGTCTCCCTTATAACCGAGTTCCGAAGGTCGGGAAGGGGCAAATGCTCCGCCGCGACGTTGCACACCTCTTCGTAGGGATGATGTCCCACAAAGTCGGTGAACGGCATACCTCCGTAGAAGTAATCCTCCTTGTCGGACATTTCGTAGTAGAGTACCCCGTCCACCACCGTTGCATAGGCTTTCCTCCCCTTTCCGTGCCGCTGCTGCTCCTCAAACTCACGAAGGTATCGGGCGTAGGTGTCGGGGTCAACCCTCCCTTGGAGAAAGAGGGTGTCTAGGTTCATCCCGTTACCGCTCTTGCGGCTATACCCCGTTCTCCTAAAGTCCTTCCGCTCCCCCAATCCCTTTAGGGATTTGTGGCGGTAGTAGTATTTGCGGACTGCGCCGCGGGAAAGCCCCATCCGTTCGGCTATTTCGGTGAAGGTGAGCCTATGCCCTTGATAGAGCACCTTCCGAGGCGCATTGCTAGTCTTTTTCCTCTTCCGCATCGATCCCCATCCGCAGAATGTCTATGTGGTATCCAAAGCCTCCTGGGGCACGGCGCATAATCTCTAGGAAGTCCTTGGCAAGAGGGATTGGCACGATGATTGAGTCTCCCTTCTTGACGATAGGGTGTTGCTCAACGTATTCTATGAAGCCGTCCGTTATGTCCCGAATCATAGCCGATCCTTTCCTATGCGACCTTGGTTGCGGCGATTTCGTCCACGGCATAAGCCTTGGCGAAGTTGGGGTAAATTCCTTGGAGAGCCGCAATCTCCACGGGAATCTGCCGTTCTCCGTAGGCGTCCTTGAAGGTGGCATAGCCCTCCTCCACAAAGCATCGTGCGGCAAGTTTCGTGCCGATTCGGCCGTCTGGGTAGATGAGGAAGAAGTCGGCAAGAATGATTCGGTTTCCCCATTGGTCGGTGGGCTTGATGACGGAGCGTGGCGTCATGGTGCCTCCGAGCATCCGAGGGAAGTCCGGGGATGAACGGAGGCGGTAGGTCGCTCCGATGCGGAATCTCACAATGAATGGGCTTGCTTCCGTCATAGGTATTTCTCCTAAAAGGTGAATGGGGGACGGAGAGGAGAGTTAATGGAACTCCTCTCCGCTCCCCAAAGTGATTATGCGACCTTAGTCGTGCGGTAGGTGTCCCACATCCAATTGAACTTGGCGATGTCGCCCTTGAGGTTTCGGGCAAGCCAGTCGATGAGAGCCACTTCCACCTCGTCTTCCGTCACGGTGAAGAACCCCATGCCGTCGCCCTTGCCGCAGAGGGCGCGGATTTCGGCAGAGGGAATCTGTGCCGTGAGCCACTTAGGCCCGTTGAAGTTCGGGTCTTTGTACTCAATGCGGGTGAAGTCAATCTCCAGACCCATAGACGAGCCGAGAGTGATGGTTTCGTTGGTTGTTTCCATTTTTGTAGTCCTTTCTTTGTTGTCCTTGTCCTTGTGGGCTTCTTGCCCTTGACGCCGCATAGTATATCACACTTGCGGTTGGATTGCAATGGGGTAATTGAAAAAAGTTTAAGATTTTTCTTGGGGCATCAAACGGGGTAAAAGCAGCCTAGTAGGGGTACGGATGTTCCACGTGGAATCATTAGGTGGAATCGTAGGTATGAAAAGGGCTACGTGGTATCTCTCCCCATAGCCAGCCCTGTGCATCTTTGTGTGCGTTGAGGTAGGGTATCAAATCAAGGGAAGCCCGAAGTCATCGGAATCGCCCTCAAAGCCGTACTCCTTCTTCACGGCATCGTACATCACGCGGCAGAGCTTGCACGCGGCTTCGTTCCGAAGGTCGTAGCACTGCGCATCGTACTTCTTCGCCATCTCCCGAATGAAGGGTAGGATGATTTCCCCCGTGAACTTCTGGTTGAGGGTTCTGTGCATCGAGAGCATCTTGTCCACGATGTAATCCGAACTCTCGCCGCTCCCGAAGGTGTTGATAGCCCGCTCAAGGGCGGTTGCCGCCGTCCGTGCATTTTCGGGCGGGTTTTTCTTCTCATACCAATCGCTCATATCGTTCATAGCCTTTGTCCTTTCTTCCTTGTCGGTTCTTTATGCCGTGTTTAAATCGCTTCGTACCGCTCCTTTATGAGCCATCCGTAATCCCCGAACACCTTAAGTGCTTCGTCCGTAATGGGCGGCATATCCCCCCTCTTGAAAGGTGTAATCTTGACATCATCAACCACTCCGTCAACGTCCTTCCAAGTCCGCTCCTTGCCGTCCGCAAGGCACATTTCAATGGTTGCCTTGAGGTCTTCCGTTGCCTTGTCCCAATCCTTAGAGTCGCAACAAAGCCGCTCCGCGACGCATTGAAGGTCATCGGAAATGAAGTCTCCGTCATCACCGCCAATGACTGGGCCTATCACGGGTTGCTTGTCAATGATATGCTCTTCGTAATACTTGCGGTAGTCCGCATTGTCTTCAAACGGCTCCTTGTAGTTGGGGCTATACCATTCCGTAAAGCACCCTTCCAACTTCACCGCCACAACTTCATTGGGGTCTTTCGCATTCATCGTTTTGTCCTTTCTTTGCATTAGAACGGGAAGAACTCAAATCCCGCATTAACGAGACCCGCCGTATCTCCCTCATTGTCCTTGTTTGCTTCAAACTTCCCGCCATTGCCGAAGTTGTAAATGTCCCATACCGCCTCACCGTTGCCGATGTCACGATAGACATAGACGAGAGTCCCGAAGGGAATGTCCACGCCGTCCACCGTTAGGTCCGTGAAGGAATTGGTCTCATCGCAATAGCAATTGGCATCGCTATAAGACGCTCCCCCTTCCATGGTTTTTTTGATTTCATTGAAGAAGGCTTCAACCTTCAAGGCTTCGCCCTTGTCTTCTGTCATCATCATCTTTTTCATTGTCTTTGTCCTTTTCTTTTTTGTCCTTGTCCTTGAATGTCCCCCCACGCGGGGGAACGGCACATAGTATATCAAATGTGCGGACGGATTGCAAGGGGGTAATGAGAAAAAAAATAAAGATTTTTTCGGCGGCTCAAGACTAGCAAATCCGCTAGGGTCTCATAGCGGATTTTCTAGGGCTTGCGAGTGGACGGCGGTCGGATTGTGGCGGGGATGAGCCGCCGCCTCCCGACGCGGAATGCAATAAGGGCGGCGGGTATGTCTCCCGTCGCCCTCCGTCCGCTCCGTCCGTATGTGTTAGGCTCTCTTCCGAGCCGCATTGGCGGCGAGCATCAGTTCCGAGTCCTTCTTGTAGCAGAGTTGGAAGATAACGTCCTTCACCTCCGCCGCGCGCTCCGCCTTGCTTGCAACCCATTCGGCGGTGTCAACCACAGTGAGAACGTAGTTGTCCTCTAGCCCCTCGATTTCCTCCTTGAGCCGCTTGACGGCAGCCCTGTCGAACTTGTTGGACGGCACGCGGCAGTCCTCAAAGAGATACGATTCGGCGCAAGGCCCGAATCCGTAGCCGTGCATATAGGATTTGCGGTTGCGTCCGTTGCCCTCCTCACACCGAATATCGGGGAAGTAAGCCATAGGCTCCCACCTGTCCGTGTCGGGGTCTTGCGACATGAAGAAAACCACGCGGGCGAAAACCTTGCCCTTGACGTTTCCGTTGTTCGTGTTCGTGTTCATCTTTGTTGTCCTTTCGGTTGTCCTTGTCCTTGATTGCCAACCCCACGCGGGGTCAACGGCGCATAGTATATCACATCGGCGGTCTCATTGCAAGCGGGTAATTCAACTTTTTTTCAACTTTTTTTTTCTAGGCATTTCCGAGGGCGCGGAGCCGCACGGCTTTTGAAGCCTAGAGCCTTGTAAACATTGGGCTTGGACGATATCGGCAGGGATGAGCCGCCGCAGATTCGGCGCAAATGAAAGGGGCGGACGCCGTAGCATCCGCCCCAATGAGCCTACCTTTCGGGATTCTGTCACGCCATGAACTTCCTCCTCTCCTTCGCCCTCCGCCTCTTCAAGCCCTTGCACACGACCTTCCTTCCGCCCTTCGTCACGTACACCCACTTGGAGAACTCCGCCGCAACCACCGCTCCCCTCTTGCCCTCCTTTAGGAGACGGCACATAGTCGAGCGCTTGAACGTAGCCCATCCGACATTGTAGATGAAAGAGACCACAGCCGCCTCCTCGCTTGCCGTAAGGGGCTTGCCCTTGATTTCGGTTTTGAGCTTCTTGGAGATTTCACCGCATATGCGGGCAAGTTCCACGGATGCCTCCGCCTCCGTGAGCCGCCTCTTGCAAAGCATCGCCTTTGAAGTGAAGCCGTATCCTATTGTCCTCTTGCCCGCCGCGTCGCTATATGCGGTGGACTTGAAGCCCTCCACGCCCTTGATGAACGCCGTCGCCTTGTGAGAGGCTTGCGCCGTGAGAGCCGCACACGCGGAGAACATCGCTATCAGTATCGTTTTCATAGTATTGCCTTTCCTTGTCTTTGTCCTTGTAAGGCTTGCCGTAGTTAGGAGAGGCGGGGTTTTCCGCCCCACCTCCCCCGTCCGCATCACGCCGCCTTTTTCACGTAGGCTTTAGCCTCCTTCTCCGTGGGAAGCGACGCGACGCGCTTCTTGCCCTTGTAGACGCGCCACTCCATCCATTCATCCACGGGGTCGCTCACTAGTTCCGCCTTGATAGTGTAATCGTTCTTTGCTGTCCTGTTCATTGTCTTGTCCTCTTTATGCCCTTGGGACTTGGGGGGATTACCACAATCCGCTTTGTTGCCCTTGTCCCTCGGACGCCGCATAGTATATCAAATCTTCGGACGCCTTGCAAGGGGGGTAATTAAATTATTTTTCACATTCCTTCAGTGGGGCAGAAGCCGTCCGCCCACGTGGTGAGTTGGACGGCTTGCGGGCAAGTGGTCGGGATGAACGAACGCCGCCGCTCCGCCACATCTAGAGCCGCATCGCCGTTCGGCATAGGCAAAAAGAAAGACGGCGGATTTCTCCGCCGCCATTCTCCGTCCTCGCCGTGTGCTAGGGCATCACCATTCGTGCTTCATGTAGATGTTGGGGAACTTGCGGAAGTATTGCCGCGCCTTGTCCCCAAGCCTACCATTCACCATCACCTTGCGGACGCGCCACTTCATCGGCTCTAGGAAAGCCCCGTTAATGCAATCTCCCTCCCACGTTCCATCCTCCTTTGGGTCTTCTTTAGGTGTCGTGCGGGGGTCGAAGTCCACTCCGCAACGCTCACACCAAGTAGTGCCATCGTCAAGGAACACGTCGGGCATATCCGCGAAATAGCCTACCCACACCTCGCCATTGTACCATTCCTCCTGTTCGGGCTGTCCGTCAAAGCAATCCTCATAGAAGTTGCTACGCATCGCCGTTGCGAACTCGCTAGGCTTGTAATCGGCATCGTCCTTGCCCTTGAACTCTAGCAGATACCCCGTGACGGGCTTGCTTTCCATCACGAATATCTTTGCATCAACCTCAAGGTCGGAATAGAACCTTCCCCTTAAAGTCCGTCCGCTCACCTGCGGGTCGTGCCAGTCGTAGCCGAGCCATTCGTTAAGGCTTGCGGTATCGGGAATGATACCGAGGTCGGCATCCGCCCTATACTTCGCAAGAGCCTCATAGAGTGGCTTCTTGCCGTAGAACTCTTTGTTTGTCATCGCCATTTTCTTTGTCCTTGTCTTTGTTGTCCTAGTAGCATCCCCCACGCGGGGGAAACGCCGCATAGTATATCACAACGGCGGTCTCATTGCAAGGTGGTAATGAAAGATTTTAGAAAAAAGTTTCATCGCCCCATCTCCCTCAAGACGTCGCAGACGGAGAACACCCTGTTCGGGTATGCGGATGACAGCCTGTTGCAAGCACTCCTGAACTCTTCGACTTCGGCCGCAAAAGCGGACTTCACGAACTCTAGTTGCCTAGAGTAGGCCGCAGCCTCCATGGCATCTAGGCTGCCCAAGTAAGCAGTAGCCATCGCTTCACTTCCCCACAGTCCAAGGCATAAGCCGCCCATCGTCCTTGCTTGCGATAAGGTAGAGATACGCTCCCGCCTTGACAATGAGCGCTTCTCGTCCCCAATAGAGATTCCGCATCCCCGTCACGTTTCCGTAAGGCCCCGTGGATGCTTGGCAATGCTCCTCCAGCCACCGAACCCATTTGGCGGCATCGGGCGTTGTCTTCTTGTTGAGGACGATTGTACGCCCCTTCTTTGTCGTGTTGTTTCCCATTTGTTTTTCCTTTCGTTTTCAAGCCGATTTGACGCGGCACTTCGCCTTGAAGATTTCCTTCACTCCCGCCGACATACGCTTTGTCGTGAGCAGCATCGCTTTCCTAGCGGCACTGACGGGGCAATCCTCGCCAATGCAACCGCCCATTGAAGCATTGTTGCGGAAAGGGCAAGCGGCACAAGCCTTGCCCGCCGTCTCGGCGAGTTGCGGCTGTGCATAAGCCGCAAACTTCGCCACCTCGGAACTCCACTTCGTAATGTCTTCGGTGGAGTTCCACTTAGCCACACGCTCAGCCGTTTCCTTAGTCATTCGGAATCGCCGCCTTCTTAACGTAGATTTCCACCACGGAGAGACGCCCGTGAAGGGGGTGGTTAATCTCTCCAAGGGCTTCGTCCCTCTTGTCCTTCACCATTTCCGCCGAAATACGTGTTGCATAGAGAGCCGCACGGTTCAGGTTAGCCGTGAACTTGCTATGGTCTCCCATGCCATCAGCAATTAGGAAATAAGGGCGTTGGCAAGGCATATTAGCCGTGCCGAAATGGGCAATGCCGTAATGGCCAGTCCAATAGAGCTTGTCGTTAGCCGCCATCTTACGCCACCTCCTTTCCGTGTTCTTTGAGCCACTTCTCCGCCGTAGCGCCTCGGAGTTCAACGCCCTCCTCCTTAAGCACTATGATTCCTTCGTTCTCCAGCCAAGCGCGGAGATACTTGTCCTCCTGCTCCGACAGAGAGCATTCGACGGAGAAGTAATCCTCCTCGCCGTTGTCTATGTTCGCTCCCATTTCGTTCAGCGCGACGATTTGAAGGTTGGTGAGGTTGAGTTCCATCGCCATTGCCTGTAGGTTGTTGTGTTTCATTTCTTTGTCCTTTCGGTTGTCCTTGTTTGTCGTTGACGCCGCATAGTATATCACATCCCCGCTTGCCTTGCAAGGGGGTAATGAAAGATTTTTGCATTTTGTTTCGGGGGACAAGAAAGCCGCCGACCTCGGGGGGTGGTGGGAAGTAGAGAGGTCGGCGGCAAATCGTATTGCTTACACTATAGGCTAATTGGGGAAGTTGGGGAAGCCCTGCCCATGCTCAAGAGCCTCCTTGTTGTAGTCCGAAATCACTCCCTTTGCAACCGCCACGTCCAAAGCCTCCTCTTCGTCAATGCCGGGGATGACCATCGGCGTTCCGTCGGGGTACTTAGCCGTCCCGTTGCGCCACCTCTCCGTCCACTCAACCTTAGCCATCGTGAATGTGTAGTAGACAGCCTTGTAGGTCGCGGCAAACGGATTGAGAGCCGCTAGGACAATGCCGTACAAAAACCACATCGGGCATAGGAGAAGCCGCTTACACAAGCCTACATCCCCCTTGTGGAGACGAAACCTTGCCGCAGTCTCCACGAAAGGAAGCAGAGGGAAAAGGACGGCGGAAACCACAAAGAGGAAAGCCGCCCTTAAAAGCCCCTGCAGCACAAGGACTTCAATCCGCACTAGGGTTATGGCGGCACTTTCGGGCTTGCTGTCCATCGAGAGCCTTTACGTGTTCGGCACGTCCACCGTGATAAGTTCCGCAAGCCAATATGCAAATGCGGCATCCGTACTCTTACGTCCCGTTGAGAAGTCCATCACCTCGCGGGACTTGGGATGTTCCTTGCACCACTCCAGGAACTTGTCGAACACCTGCTGCACGTCGAACCCCGCTCGGTGATAGGCATAGGAGCGCGTCATAACCGCCTTTTGAGTGTGGACTCCCTCATATGAGGGTATCGGGCTTGGAGCGGGCTTGGGCGAGATTGTGGTTGCCGTGGGGGCGCTTGTGGTTGCCGCTTCAGGGGTTCCCTTTATCGGTTCATCCTTTTCCCAATTACCCTTGGGCGGTTCATCCTTGGGCTGCTCCTCTTCCGCCATCGGCTC
>Ga0310691_10005138_pt1 | contig 14411 bp, 15 predicted proteins | sample 176DNAGHGlowgp2_FD_203887 | JGI IMG/M metagenome (GOLD analysis project Ga0310691, IMG submission 203887) | Sheep rumen microbial communities from Palmerston North, Manawatu-Wanganui, New Zealand - 1766 DNA GHGlow gp2 (v2) (version 2) | ecosystem: Host-associated > Mammals > Digestive system >... | reverse complement strand
CAAATCTGTCATATCCGATCCCACCGATAACCTCGCCATTATCGTCCTCAATGACAAAGTATTTTCGTCCATCGTTACCGTAATGATCACTGAGATGCTCCAAGCCTTCATCAAAGTAGACTGTCCCAGGAATGTCAAGATCAAACTGTTTCAAATTGTCTCTGATGATCGAAGCCACTGCGGCATCATCAGTCTCTGTTATTTCTCTGAATTTAAGCATACTCACCTCATTATAATTTAGGTACAGTGTATGACAAGAGGAACTTGTGTACGGGAATCACTTCAATGAAGCAACCTTTTTTTTCAATGACTTTCTCCTCTTCATTAGTGACTATTACCATTCTTTTTACGTCTTCCGTTTTTTCAAAAAATGAAAACAGACTCCTTGTCTCCCTTTCCTCTGCGTTTCCCAACGCATACGCCACCTGAACCGCCAGTCCTTCATCCGGAATATAAAAATCTATATCTACACCTGTCTGTCTGGATTTGAAATAATATACTCCATCTTCATACTTACGTTTCAGGAAGACCGCCACCGCATTTTCCAAGAGCGCTGAAGGCTGATCCACAAGAAATAACGATAAGAGCCCATTATCATAAAAATAAAATCTCGGAACACTCTCCTTTTCGGCAAATTTGGAAACATAGTTTTTCGTCCTGAACAAAAGATATGCATTCTCAGCAAAAGACGCATACTCTATCATCGAATCAGTGGATGTCTTTATTCCTGTAGCTTTTACATTTCCTGCAAGTGTATTAAAAGAAATCTCATGCATTACCGTCTCAGCGATCTTTTTTACCATGAGTCTCAATGCCATCTTGTTCTTTACCTGCTCACGCTCAATAATGTCTCCGAGAATCACCTTTTCATACACGCTCTTAATATACTCTCTTTTATTTTTAAAACTCAGAACCTCAGGCAGCCCGCCTGAAAAAACATATTCCTGACATGCCTTTCTGATCTTCGCTGATTTTGAAGTGGTCAATATCGCCGCTTCATCATGAGCGATCTTTTTATGATCCAACACTTCGCTTAAAGAAAACGGCATGATCATTTTGGAAATATATCTTCCTCCCAATACCCTTTCCATTTCTGAACTGAGCATTTTGGCGTTACTGCCCGTAATATAAACGTGTTTTTTCTGATCAGCCATTCTTCTTGCAAAATGTTCCCAACCATCTATAACTTGAATCTCGTCAAAGAAATAATAGATATCCCCGGCATCCGTCAGCTCACATGCTGTTTCCACGATGTCGTTAAAATCTTCCTTTGTAAATCCCAATAATCTGTCATCCTCAAAATTTATATATATTATCTGAGACCAGTGACAACCTTCACTGACAAGTTCTTTGGCAATCTTATACAAAAGAGTGGACTTACCGGATCTTCTAAGGCCGACCAATATATAATTGACATTTTTTTCAAGTGAATAATCTCTTGGGGTGATCTCTGCATTCTGAATAACCTCTATCTGATCATAAATCACCTGTTTCAGTATGCTGTGATTCATATTCAAATCCTCCAGCTGCAAACTATAGGGGTAGCACTACAACGCACATTGATTTTATCGTATATGCACGACAAAATCAATATGTTTTTGTAGCGTTTGCACGGCAAAATTTCCGTAAGAAGCAAAAGACAGGCGAAGTGCCTGCCTTTTGAACCCTTTTATACTAATTTAGGTACCGTATACCTTTAATTTGTTAAGTCTGTAATAAAAACGTAAGGGTATACGGTCCCAGTATCTGTATAATCGGTAATCTTCCGTTCAGATGACTGCTTTTTCCAGACGGTCCAGCGCTTCCACCAGCATTGATCGCGGACATGCCACATTAAACCGTTCAAAACCTTCTCCGGATCTGCCGAAAATATATCCGGCATCCAGCCACAAAAACGCACGCTCCCTGATCAGTCTGTCCAGTCCGCTGTGTGACAGATCAAGGGCTCTGAAATCCACCCATGGAAGATAAGTTCCTTCAGGATGGATCATATGAAGGAGCGGCATTCTGTCCCGGATCCTTTGTTCCATATATAGGATATTTTCATATATGTATACCACCAGTTCTTCCACCCAGTCATCACATTCCGTGTACGCAGCCCTCATGGCGTTAAGCCCCATGACCGATACCTCTGCATAACCAGCCCGGTTACACTCTCCGACAAATCTTTGCCTCTTTTTTTCATCTTTTATCACAGCCTCCGCGATCTGTAATCCGGCCATGTTAAAAGTTTTGGAAGGTGATGTAAAAACAGCCGAATTATTTTCAAACTCCGTTGAAATGGAGGCAAAGGGAATATGCCTCTTTCCTTCATAAACAAAATCAGCATGTATTTCATCAGCAAGCACATATACACCATGAGCCAGACAGATCTCTCCAAGCCTAAGCAATTCCTCTTTTGTCCATACGCGTCCCACGGGATTATGTGGAGAGCACAGAATATACAATTTTACGTTATTTTCTTTTATCTGCTGTTCAAATAACGCAAAATCAATCTCATAGCGACCAGCCTTATCCTGCTTCAGTTCATTCCTTATAAGCTTCCTTTTGACACCAGTTACAATGGAAGCAAAGGGATAATATACCGGTTCCGATATCATGACTGCATCATTCTCTTCGGAAAATGCGAGCACTGCCATGGTAAGCGCAAAACAGACCCCCGGCGCAAATACTATATACTCCGGTTCAGGCGCATACCTATGCCTTCTCGAAAAATAATTCGAAACGTTTTTTTTGTCTTCATATCCCGCTACGGTATATCCGAAAAAACCTCTGTCAGCCGTTTCATGAAGAGCATCGATCACGGGCTTTGGTGAACAAAAATCCATATCGGCTACCCATAACGGCAGTTCTCTCTCATCATGACCCCGTTCTTTATGAAAATCCCACTTCAGGGAGTTTGTATTCTTTCTGTCATATACACTATCAAAATCATATCTCATAACCCGGCTCCCAACTTAAACACGCGGTCAAATTCCGCTATCAGATCTTCGACTCCCTCCAGGCCCACCGACAGACGAAGCAGTCTGTCCGTGATACCGACTCTTTCCCGCATCTCCTGCGTCAGTTCCGCATGTGTCTGTGTGATCGGATAAGTCATGAGCGTTTCCGTACCTCCCAGACTTTCCGCAAAATATATAAGTTCTAAATTGTTCAATACCGTTTCCGCAAATTCCCTTGAAGGCACCTCAAAGCTTATCATGGCGCCAAACCCCCTGGCCTGGCTTTTCATTATCTCATGACCCTCGTGCTCTGTAAGACCGGGGTACAGCACCCGCGTAACATAAGGAGACTCATTAAGATACTTTGCAAGAGCATGCGTATTCTGTTCAGCCCTCTCCATGCGGACTGCCAGTGTACGTATCCCGCGCAGCATGAGAAAACAGTCAAAGGGAGCCATTCCCGCTCCTGTCGTAGTCAAGATCCTTCGAAGCGAAGCCGCAGTCCTTTCATCATTAAGCATCACAAAACCGCCAATGGTATCATGATGTCCCCCAAGATATTTGGTCCCGCTGTGTACCACGATATCGGCTCCCAGATCCAAAGGATTCTGAAGATAAGGCGATAAAAAAGTATTGTCAATGATCAGTTTGACCCCGCTTTCCTTTACTATCCCCGCCAGTTTTCGTATATCTATCACCCTCATCATGGGATTGGTAGGCGTTTCAGCATACACAGCCACTGTGTTATCCCGTATCAGTCCGGAAATATCATCATTTACAAAATCCGCGATGGTAAACTCCAGGCCATATCTTTTACATATATCATTAAAGAGTCTGGTGGAACCTCCGTAAAGGTCCATATCCGCAATTATATGTGATCCGGGATCAAAGAGATTCATGACAGCCGTGATCGCGGACATTCCGCTGGAAAAAGCTATCGCTTCTTCCGCATTCTCAAGTCCTGCCGCGATCTCTTCCAGTTGGCTTCTAGTAGGATTAGACTGTCTTGTATAATCAAAACCACTACTCTCCCCCAGTCTGCTCCTTGAGAAAGTCGCAGTCTGATAAATAGGAAAACTGATGGCATGATACTGATCCAGCAATCCCATATCCACAGCCTGACATCTGGTTTCAAAACTTACGTTCCATTTCATGTGTTTCTCTCCTGTAAAAAACCGGCTTATAAGTCCTGTATTTCCTCAAATAATATAATCCTGTAAACCTCTATCCTTCTCTCTCAGTATCGAAAGAATAACTTCATCAGTCTTTATCATTCCGGGATCAGCTTACTAAATATTATAATCAAAATCCTGCAGATATCTTGCAAGAAAACGTCTGGTCCTTTCCTGTTCCGGCTGTGTAAACAGCTTATCGGGAACCCCCTGTTCCACTATCACTCCCTGATCCATATAGATCACCTTTGTTGAAACATCTCTTGCAAAAAGCATTTCATGAGTCACTATGATCATGGTGATCCCTTCTTTTGCCAGAGATTTGATGGTATCAAGTACTTCCCCTACCAATTCAGGATCGAGTGCGGAGGTAGGCTCGTCAAAATAGATTATCTTGGGTTCCACCGCAAGTGCGCGTGCTATCCCGACTCGTTGCTGCTGTCCACCGGACAGTTCGCAGGGATAATAATAAAGCCTGTCCTTAAGTCCGACTTTCTCAAGAGCCTGCTCTGCTATCTCCCGCGCCTTATCCTTGGGCATATGTCTGCCGGCGGTAAGACCCAGCATGACATTTTCCAAAGCGGTCTTGTTAATGAACAGATTATAATTCTGAAACACAAAAGCCGTTTGAGAGCGTATATTTCGGGACAGTTTGCCTGAATGCGCGGCCAGATCTGCCTTTATCCCGTTAAGCTCCATGGTTCCCCTGTCCGCATGCTCAAAAAACTCAAGGCATCGGAGCATCGTTGTCTTTCCGGATCCGCTTGAACCCAGTACGGACACCACGTCTCCGCGTTTTACCTCAAAGCTCACGCCCTTTAGAACCTCATTGTTTCCAAAGCTTTTATGAAGATCATTTACCTTTAAAATAGTTTCATCCTTCATGCTTTTATGTGCCTTCCTCTGCGAAATACAGTCACTCTTTTTTCCGCCAGTTTAAGAATCTGTTCCAGTATCACTATTATCAGGATATACAGCAAAAATACGCAGACATACGCTTCAAAATAGCGAAGCACTCCTGCCCCCACCACCTTTGCCCGTCCGGTGATCTCCATGACCGACATGATGAATGCAAGAGACGTTGCCTTGGTAAGTTCTACCAGCACATTTCCTATCACAGGCAGTGACGCTGCAAGAGCCTGAGGAAAGATCACATGATACATGGTTTTGATCCTGCTCATTCCTACCGAAAGCCCTGCTTCCAGCTGTCCTTTGTTCACGGTCTCCAGGCCTGCACGTAAGGCTTCAGCCAGCGAAACCGTGGCAGATAAAGACAGTGCAAAAAATGCATACCATATCGGATTGAGTTTATACACATTATATGTACTTCCCATTTTTTCAAATAAGGAAGCCAGGAGATAGGGCGTGACATTGTAGATCACATATATCTGCAATATGACCGGAGTGCCGCGTATCAGTGACATATATAACCGCACCATCGATGAGAGCAGCTTCACCCTGCGATAGTTGATCCATGCAAAGACTGTGCCCACAAAAAATGAAAGCAGAAAGGAAACCAGGACCAGTTCCAATGTCACAGGTATGTATTTGGCGATATCCGGCAGGGATTTAAGGATAAAATCGTAATCAATCTGCATGTGAATGTTTTTTCCTTTCCCAGGGTGTAAGTATTTTTTCCAGATATGCAAACAGACTTTCCTGCCCCAATGTAAGAGGCCAGTATATCAGAGTAAGCGCAATATACATGCTTACGGCGTAAGCATTCATCTCTATTCCGCTCAGATAATATGCCTGACCTAGTACATCACGAAGCCCTATGGTATATGCCAGCGCACCTTCCTTTATCAGCATTATCGTAGTATTGCCTATATTCGGCATGGCGTTACGAAGCATCTGTGGAAGAATGACATGCCGGAAGATCTGAAGATCAGAAAGCCCTACCGAGAGCCCTGCTTCTTTCTGTCCTTTTGGTATGGCCGACAGCGCGGCGCGTATCACTTCGGATGAAGATGCTCCTATAAATACGGAAAAAGTAATGCATACGAAGGTAAGTACCGGCCAGCCTTCCATCCACTCGCCCACTTCCCCGCCTGTTATCACAGGCAGTCCGTAAAATACCAGAAAGAGCATTACAATAGAAGGCGTACATCTGACTATGGTCACATACACGCTTCCCAGGGCACGCAGCATGGCGTGCCCCGAATTCCTGAGCCTGTATATCAGTACTCCCAGGATCGTTCCGAATATCAGTGACAGTATCACATAAGCAAAAGTGGTACCCAGTGCAGGTAACGATCCTGTCAGATAATAAATGATCTTTTCAATACTTACCTTCTGCATATTGATTTACTTTTCCAGTTCCGCATCGAGATCGAAGGGATTAAAGCCATACCACTTTGTTGCAATTTCCGCAAGCTTGCCGTTCTCCCTGAGTATGCCCAGCTGTTCACTTACCGCATCGGAGAATTCCTTCTCTTCCTTTGCTATCACAAAATATGTAGGGCAGGGTATCACAGCCTTGAAACTCAACTGATCGGCGTACTGGTGATAGCTTCCGTCCTCAGCCGTTACCAGCTGTTCATAATATGTTGCAGGGAAAATAGCAGTGTCAAACCTTCCCTCAGCCACAAAAGCTATGGCGTCCGTCCACAGACTGTTGGGGTCGGAATATGTAAAATCAAGCTGCTTATCCGTATGCTCACGGTTATATTTTTCCAGCTGATAAGTCAGACCGTCACCTGCAAGTGAAGGCGTGAATACCTGTCCGGCTTCCGCCGCCTGGTCAAGTGTGAGGATATCGGCATTCTCCTTTCTCTGTATCAGTCCCAAAGGTGATGCACCTGACTGGTTTTCGGGCAGATTATAATTTTCTGCTCTCTCATCGGTATAAAAAGCATTGCTCAGCACGAGCTGATATTTGCCTGTTGAAACGCCGGTATAATTTGAAGTCTGATCATTTCCTTCCACATACTCAAAGCTGTAATCGGTCAGAGCTTCGTCAATAAGACGTAATACCTCAATTTCATAACCGTCCCATTCTCCCTGATCATTGATAAACTCAAGGGGATACTCGCTTGATTTTCCCACTACCTTGATGACCCGTTCCTGTGCAGCCTGATCGCCCGTCTTATCGGTCTGATCACTTGTCTGAGCATTTACTGTTACTTCCTGTGCTCCTTTGCAGCCAGTAAGACCCAGAACCGCAACTGCTGCCAAACTCAATGCTGATATAAGTATTTTTTTCATGATTATTTCTCCTCTTCTTTTGTCATTATCCTGCAGAATTCTTTATCGCCTCTGCCCGTTTCCTTTTACTCAAATATAATGACAGCAACAACAGACTTTCATAAATTTCTCCTCCTTTCTCCAATACGGAGATACCGTTTCTAAGCATCACACGTGATGCTTTTACTCCGATCGTTTCCAATATCAAATATTCACAGTCTCCTATCAGTTCCGCCAGTTCCTTAAGAAAGCCTTCATCAAGACATTTCCTTCCACTGCCCGGTTCGCATTTTTTATCGCATTCCTTTTCCCGATAGGAGCCGCGGATATCTCTTTGCTCAAAAAAGACAAAACTATTGCTTTCTTCGTCATACCGGTAGATATCGATCCTGCGCAGTTCGCTGAATCTTACATCACTCGTTATTCCGTTATCCGTTCCCACTGCCACTGACAGCGGCCTTTGCTGCACTTCTCTCACGTTCCGTCTCTCCATGTGTCAGATTGCTTACGGGATGTTTGTCAAACACACCCGTATATATGTCTTCCATCAACCGCAATCCTCCGTTATAACCCACATAAGTTTTGTTAAGTATCACACCGTCCGTTACCGGCACGCTGTGGTATATCAGAATGTTATCGCTTTCCCTTGCCAGTTTTTTATCCCAGCTGCTGCCCACTATCAGTGATTTTGTCTGACGAATGTTTAGCCGCTGTCTGATAAGATCTCGGATGATCGCATTATCAGGTTCTGCGATAACCCTGCCCTTCCATTCAGGATCCAGATCTTGCAGATTTTCCTCTATCAGTTTCTTTGCATCCTCGGTAGGCACATCTATGTCATAAAAAGCCTGAGGGATCATACCCAGTTCTCTTGTACAAAAGCGTGCTACTCCGAGACCATATGCACTGTCATCTATAACATAGAGATCATATGGAAGATAAGCTGCGTAATCCGAGAAAACATCTCCCAGGGACACAAAATATCTTTTATAACGTTTCTCCTCTGAAAGGATAAACCTTTCCGTGACATTTGGATCAAGCTCCAGGGTTTCGGCCACCTTTCTCAGAAATTCCGATGTATCCTTTAAGCCTACCGGCAGTACCGGCCAATGCAGATACGGCGTTTTAAAACGCTTCTCTAAAAGCTTTGCGGCTCCCAGTCCCACCCAGGGAGAAAGCACTATGTTAAGCTGGGCATTCGGTATGTCTCTCCATTCGGATAAGCCTTCACTTCCGTATCCGAAGAGGATATTGACTTCAAGTCCTATACCGGTAAGTATCCTCTTTATCTCCTCCAGATCTCCGCGCCAATAAGGATTCTGGTTGGGGACCACCGAAAAGACATTTACCAGACCTTTACGGACATTTACTTCTGCGCCTTCCAGCAGCTGATCGATTATGCCCTCTATTACGATGTTATGACCTTTATAATTATTTCCCCGAAAACCGGATGTATCCACGCCTATGGCGGGATGCTCCAAAGTGGAATGATCTATAGCCACCTGCTTTACATCATCACCGACAATGCCGGCAGTACAGCCTGCAAGTACCACAAACAGATCGGCTTTCATCACCTTGAATGCACCGTCAAGCAGTTTTGCCAGTTTCTTTTCCCCTCCGAATACCACTTCGGACTGGGAAGAATTCGTACATGCTATCTGTCCTCCTCCTGCATATCCCTCACCCTGATAACCGGAGCCATTGGCCAGATAAGTGAACTGTCTCTGTGAACACCCGGGGCCTGCATGTATTACCGGGACTGCTCCCGGTATTCCCAGTACCGACTGCTGTGCACCAAGGGCGCAGGTAAATTTTGCTTCCTGAATTATGGCACTCATAAATAATCTGCCTCCTGTTCCAACCACCAATCCGTATAAGGAAATTCGTTATATTCCGCCAGCGTACCCAGCAGACGTTTTGCCTTTATCAGATCTCTGATCCTTCTTCCCGTCAGCAACAAGCCGTCATACCCCGCACTTACATTTATCTCACCTTCAAAGATGCTGGGGATTCCAAGTTTTCCCGCCAGTATCGTCATATTCATATGTCGTACTATCAGAAAATCGGGTTTTACTTTCTTCAACTGTTTGATCACTTCATAAGGCTGTTTATTACATACCGTAAGTTCTATATCTCCGGCCACATCTATCATCTCTTTTAAAGTAGAATCCTCCGGATCCCTGCCGTCTACTCTCATATCATGATGCAGCGTTGTCATACCTGCTATCTCCACTCCCAGATCCGATACCAGACTACCCAAATTATGTGCATAGGAATCGCCTGCATAGATGTAAACCCTCAACCCTTTCAATTCTTCTTTGAGAGCCTTTAGCTCCGACTCTATCCTGGCGTGCTCGGAAGCGATCATCTCTTCCACGATATCCGTTTTTCCCGTGAGCCTTGCGATCTCCCTGTACCAGGCGTCAGTCCACGCTATACCATAGGGTGAAGGAGCCTTGACCTTTGGCACTCCGAACTCTTCCTCAAGCACCGTAGTCACATAGGTACCCAGAGTTTCGCACACCTGGGTGGAGCAGGCTGCCTCCGCCATGCCCCTTAAGCTATCTATATCCGATAAAGGAACCAGATAATTGGGTCTTAACCCCAGCTTTTTAAGCATCGGCGTAAAGGTATCCGTACCCAGAAAATTAAAGATGTTTACCAGATCCGGCTGCTTTTTATCGCTTTTCTTTACTATCTTTCTGAGTATCCCATGATATCCCGCATCAAAACCGGTTGACCATGCTTTTGACTTAAAACCCTCGCAAAAAACAGGTACTACGGGTATTCCAAGTTCGTCCGCCATTTCATCGGCAACACTCTCTATGTCATCTCCCACAATGCCGGCCGCACAGGATGACTGTATAAAGATACAGGTCGGTGTAAAACGGTCATTGGCCAGTTTTATCGCATCCCTTAACTTTTTCAGTCCGCCGTATATCGTATCCTTTTCACTGATATTACTGCAGACACTCCTTACGTCAAAGGGCTCTATTCCTCTTGCCTTGGCGGCATTATGTGTGGCTTCGTTCTGTGCAGGTATATTTGCAAAACACCCCATGGGTGAATGATAGACCACCGCCGATCCCCGTATATGATTCGTCACGGTACCTGCGCACATCTGAGCGCAGTCACTGCACTGTGTGAAGCAGCGGTCCTTTGAAGGCTTCTTAAGCTGTCTGGATACTTCCTGCAGTTCGCTCGCCTTACCGTGGAAAAGCATTATGGACTTAAGTCTTGTATCTCTTATCTCCACCTCAGCTGTATTTGTTCCGTTTGCCATTGCTACTCATCCCTTCTTTTACTTCAGATCTTATAATCGTCGGCCAGATCCATCATTCCGTATTCCATCAGTATCTCTTCCAGCCTTTCCTGTGTCATGGGTGTGGGTATCGTGAAATCTTCATTCTCGATGACGGCTTTTGCCAGATTCCTGTATTCGTTCGCCTGATTGCAGTCAGGCTTATACTGAATAACTGTCTGCTTATGGATTTCCGCATGCTGCACCACATTGTCTCTCGGAACAAAGTACAAAAGCTTGGTTCCCAGTTCTTTTGAAAATGCCCTTAACAGATCCAACTCCCTGTCCACGTTACGGGAATTACATATGATACCGCCCAGGCGTACACCGCCGCTTCTGGCATATTTTGCTATACCTTTTGAAATATTGTTGGCCGCATAAAGCGCCATCATCTCACCGCTGGCCACTATATATATTTCTTTTGCCTTTCCTTCACGTATCGGCATCGCAAAGCCTCCGCAGACCACGTCACCGAGCACGTCATAAAATACAAAATCCAGATCATCAGTGTAGGCACCCAGATTTTCCAGCATGCTTATGGAAGTGATTATTCCACGTCCTGCACAGCCGACCCCGGGTTCGGGGCCACCGGACTCCACACATCTTGTCCCTCCGAAACCTTCTTTCATGATGCGGTCCAAAGAGACATCCTCGCCTTCCTCACGTATGGTATCCAGAACCGTTTTCTGAGCCAGACCGCCCAGCAAAAGTCTCGTCGAATCTGCCTTGGGATCACAGCCCACCACCATTACTTTTTTCCCGTGTTCCGTCAGTCCGGCGGTCAGATTCTGTGTCGTTGTTGATTTTCCGATACCGCCTTTTCCATAAATCGCAATCTGTCTTATTTCGCTCATTCTCTTTTTCCTTTCTGTATGATCAGCTAAACAATGCCTGTACCTTACGATACTGAACCATCCTGTGAACCGCTTCCTCTATCTTACCGGGAAGCTCATAACCTTCTATTCCGTATTCTGAGAGTATCCTCAATGCCCCCGGTCCTATCCTTGATGCGATCAGGCATCTGCAGTCACCAAAAGCCGATGCATTGTCATAAAGCGCATCATCATCGTGAAAGCCTCTCATACATGAGCATGCCGGCGTAAAATTACGCTCTTCCTTAAGGACTATGTTCTCATCCTCAGTGATATCAAAGACCAGGAACCGCGAAGCTCTCCCGAAGTGTTCGTCCACATAAGTTCCTCCGGTTGATGCAACCGCAACAGAATATTTCTCATCCATGTGAAAACGTCTCCTTTTGATCTATTCTTCTCTGATAAAGCCGGTCGCCGCAATCCGATACTCCCGGAATTCCTGCCGCATCCGCACGGCAATGCTTACAATGGCGAAACACTTCAATATACTTTGAAGCACTTGTCCTTGCCTCATCTATCTGCTTACATCCCGGCGCTTCATATCCCGCCAGTTCATACTGCGGTATCAGCGGAATGATGTTATACATGACCGCTCCCGCTTCCGAGACAGCCTTGGCTATCGCCTCTATATGATCACCGTTTATCTCAGGCACCAGTACCGTATTAACTTTTACCGTCATCCCGGCATCACTTACTCTTCTGATGCCCTTCAACTGATTTTCTATCAATATCTTTGCGCCTTCTTCCCCGTCATAACGTTTCCCGTGATAGATAATGTATTTATTCAGTTTGGCCTCTATCACCGGATCCACCGCATTGACGGTAACCGTCAGCGTATCTATACCCGTATCGATAAGTTCCTCTGCCCTTTCATACAGCAGCAATCCATTTGTGCTCATACATTTGATCAGCTCCGGATGTCTTTCATCTACCAGACGCATGGTCTCTATCGCATGATCGCTTGCCAGTGTGTCACCCGGTCCGGCTATACCTGCCACCTTTATTTCGGGACATATTTCAAGGGCTTTATCCAGTATTCCCATACTCTCTTTGGGCGTCAGTATTTTGGAAGCCACTCCCGGCCTTTCTTCATGGTCATTCAGGACCCTCTCACAGAATCTGCAGGCGATGTTGCAGCCGGGACATACGGGAAGGTGTATCCTTCCTGCATTGTTCCCATGAGCTCCGAAGCAGGGATGGGATTTTTGCAATTGTTCAAAACTGTTACTCTTCATATCATTAATTTGCAAAAAGCGGTGTTGACAGATAACGATCTCCCGAATCAGGAAGCAGCACCACTATGTTCTTGCCCTGATTCTCTGATCTTTGTGCAAGTATCACAGCCGCCTTAAGGGCTGCGCCTGAAGATATACCCACCAGCAAACCTTCGCTTACAGCAAAAGCTTTGCCCTCGGCAAATGCATCTTCATTTTCTATCGCGATCACCTCATCATATATCCTGGTGTTCAGCACTTCCGGTACAAAGCCTGCGCCTATGCCCTGTATCTTATGTGCGCCTGCCTGCCCGGTAGAAAGCACTGAGCTGGTCTTAGGTTCCACGGCTACCACCTTCACATCAGGATTCTGCTCTTTCAGATATTCTCCGACGCCGGTAATGGTACCTCCGGTTCCCACTCCTGCCACAAAGATATCGACTTTACCGTCCGTCTGTTCCCATATCTCAGGACCGGTGGTTGCTTTATGTACTGCAGGATTCGCGGGATTGACAAACTGTCCGAGTATCACGGAGCCCTCAATCTCTGCCTTAAGTTCCTCTGCCTTTGCTATCGCTCCCTTCATACCCTTGGCACCTTCCGTAAGCACCAGTTGTGCACCGTATGCCTTTAACAGATTCCTGCGTTCCACACTCATGGTATCCGGTAAAGTCAGAATCGCCTTGTATCCTTTGGCAGCGGCGACTGCCGCAAGACCTATACCTGTATTACCGCTGGTGGGTTCTATGATCGTCGCACCCTTTTTGATAAGGCCCTTTTTCTCGGCGTCCTCGATCATTGCCAGGGCGATACGATCCTTTACCGAACCCGCAGGATTCAGATATTCCAATTTACCCAGAATATTAACTCCGCTGATACCCGCCTTTTTGCTGTAAGCGTTCAGCTTAAGGATCGGTGTCTGTCCTATCAGTTCCAATGCACTTTCATAAATTTTACTCATCTCTTTATCCTCCTTCAGGTATAAAAAAAGCCCAGGCTCACAAAAGCCCGGGCAAATCAGACACAAGTTTCCAACACTTAACTTTGATCAAAAGGACGCAACGAACCATGATCAGGCGTCCCGGTCAAATGATCTGCCCGGTATACTGATTTACAACAACACATGGTACAGCATCGATTGTTAATAAAAGCTAAATACATGTTCGTTCTCCAATACCTGTTTTTGAAACAACTGGATTGCATTTTATCACCATTCACCTACTATGTCAATGGAGTTTTTTATTTTTTTTCAAAAATTTAATATTTCCGTGTCTTCAGCGATCCGCATCGCTTTTTATCTAAACAGGTCATCTGTAGTTACAACAGCCTGTATTCTTCCGGAATATGCCCCTTCCTTTAATCCGTATGTTGTTACCAGCACTGGATGAATCGAATGCTTCGTTTTGGAAATAGTTTTTTCCATTCAAATATCAATTCATTATCCCTATAATGCCTACATACTTCCGCATTTTCCGGCGTGCATCCCATCTGATGATTATTATCCGCAACATAGAATTTGATCACGTACCCGTTTTCTAAAACCTTTTCCCTATCCGCTGCTTCCAAAGATAACTTTGATAAAATGCCTTTATCCAACTCTTCCATCTGTCGCTTATGTTCATCTGTTCCGTAATAATTCATAAATATCTCCGATTATCAGATTTATATCTGACAAATTTAATTTCACTCACAACCATTTTGGCGTATAGGTACAGTAACAAAGC
>Ga0310691_10005134_pt1 | contig 14423 bp, 14 predicted proteins | sample 176DNAGHGlowgp2_FD_203887 | JGI IMG/M metagenome (GOLD analysis project Ga0310691, IMG submission 203887) | Sheep rumen microbial communities from Palmerston North, Manawatu-Wanganui, New Zealand - 1766 DNA GHGlow gp2 (v2) (version 2) | ecosystem: Host-associated > Mammals > Digestive system >... | reverse complement strand
CGTGGAATACTATACCGATACGGATTCTCTGGGGTATATGACACGAAACGGCATTATCACCGATGACATGCTGAAAAACACCGAGACCGTGCGCGGGGTGGAGTGTATTACCGTACATCCCACATTTCTTTATGAAGGACTGTGGAACCTTGCGCTTCTTGCCTTCCTTTTCTTTTACAGGAAAAAGAAGAAGTTTGATGGGGAGCTGGCGATGCTCTATGTGGCCGGCTACGGCATCGGCCGTGTGATCGTGGAATCCTTCCGAACCGATTCGTTGATGATTGGGCCGCTCAAGGTGAGCCAGGTGGTCGGTGTATGCTGCTTTCTGCTCGGAACCGGTGTCATCATTATGAATCGGATGAAAATACGGCATGGAAAGGTGCTTCCTGTGCATACGGGCGTGGAGCATAATGAGGAGGCAAAGAAAGCTGAAAAGACAGAAGCTTCCGAAAAGACAGATGCTTTCGAAAAGACAGATGCTTTCGAAGAGGCGGAAAAGCCCGGAAATATAAGACGTGAGAAGTCTGAAGAGGAGCGGGATGAAGCTGCCGGAAACAAAGAAAAGTCTTGATTTTAGAGTGTTTTATTGATACAATTTGCGAGGTCAAAGGAGAGATGTCCCTATGGACGGCCGGCGGTTATTGAATCCGGGTTTCCGGGGCAATCTTCATGACAAATAAAGATGTTTCCGCATAAGTATTGCGGAAGATGCAGGAGGAAATAGAAAATGAAAAAGAAGCTTTTGGCACTGGGCCTTGCGCTGACCATGTGTTTTTCACTGGCAGCCTGCGGCTCTGACAAGAAGGACGACAAGAAAGAAGAATCAACGCAGGAGTCTTCTTCCGGTGATCTGGATGCCATCAAGGCAAAGGGAACCATGGTGATCGGTGTTACCGATTTTGAACCCATGGATTACAAGGATGATAACGGCAACTGGATCGGTTTCGATGCGGATGTTGCCGTTGGTTTCTGCGAGAGCATTGGTGTAGAGGCTAAATTTGTGGAAATTGACTGGGACAACAAGATCCTGGAACTGGAAGCAGGTACCATCGATTGTGTATGGAACGGAATGACGCTGACCGATGAGGTGACCAGCTCCATGAATTGCTCCAATCCCTACTGCAATAATGCACAGATCGTTATCCTGCCGAAGAGCAAGGCTGACAAGTATAAGACGGTAGATGATATGAAGTCTCTTACCTTTGCGGTTGAGGCAGGCAGTGCCGGCGAGAACGAGGCAAAGGCATGCGGTCTGAATACGACTGCAGTGACCAATCAGGCAGCTGCACTGATGGAGGTTGCGGCAGGTACCTCTGACGGTGCGATCATCGACTCCCTGATGGCAGCTGCGATGGTTGGCGAGGGAACCAGCTATGCGGATCTCACTTATACCATCCCGCTGAACAGTGAAGAATATGGCGTGGGCTTCCGGAAGGGTTCCGATGTGACAGCCAAGCTGAATGAGTACTTCATTTCCGCGTATGAGGACGGTAGTCTGCAGAAATGGGCTGAGAAATATGGCGTTCAGGCGGCTCTGATCGATCAGACGACATTCAAGAAGGGTGAGTAATGCCTTCGGTTTTCCCGCAACATGAGATATAGGCGTAATTTGGAAAGGAACCAAAGTGGATAAGTTTTTTGACCAGCTGCCAATTGTATTAAAGGCGCTCAATTCCGGCTTTTTGCAGACTATGAAGCTGTTCTTCGTTACGCTTCTCGGTGCATTGCCGCTTGGGCTCCTGATCTGCTCCGGATCTATGGCCAAATTCGGGCCGGTTCGGATGCTTGTGCGTTTTTTTATCTGGATCATCCGGGGAACTCCCCTGATGATTCAGTTGCTGATCATCTATTATTTTCCCGGTCTTGTCTGGAAAAACAATATTTGGGGTACCGGCGAGGGCGGCCGTTTCTTTGCCGCTTCGGTTGCGTTTATCATCAATTATGCCTGCTATTTCTCTGAAATTTACCGGGGCGGAATCATGAGTATTCCGGTCGGACAGGATGAGGCCGGCCTTGTTCTGGGTCTCACCAGAAAACAGATCTTTTTCCGAATCAAGCTTCTGCAGATGGTGAAACGGATTGTTCCGCCTATCACCAACGAGGTGCTGACGCTGGTGAAGGATACCTCCCTTGCCAGGATCATTGCACTGCAGGAGGTGATCTGGGCAGGACAGGCCTTTATGAAGGGATCGCAGGGAATATCAGGCGAAATCTGGCCGTTATTCTTTACGGCAGTGTATTATCTGGTATTTAACGGCGTTCTGACGATCCTGTTCGGTCGGTTGGAAAAGAAACTGGATTACTTCAGGTAGGAGGTGCGGCTGTGTCAATACTAACAGTGGAACATATCAGCAAAACCTTCGGTAAGACAGAAGTCCTGAAGGATATATCATTTACGTTGGAGAAAAGTGAGGTTCTTTCTATTATCGGTTCGTCCGGCAGCGGAAAGACCACACTGCTCCGATGTCTCAATTTTTTGGAGCGCGCCGACAAGGGAAAAATCATGGTCGGTGAGAACACGGTGTATGATGCGGAGAATCCGCTGTATCAAAAGGAATCCGTGATCCGGAAAAACCGCATGCACTTCGGCATGGTTTTTCAGTCCTTTAATCTTTTCCCGCAATACACAGCGTTGGAAAATGTCATGCTCGCGCCGCGGCTTTCCGCGCAGCAGCAGGATGGCTATAAAGAGAAGAAAAAGGAAATACTGGAGAATATTCGCCGGGATGCGGAGGATGTTCTGGGACAGATGGGGCTTTCCGACAGGATGGGTAACTATCCGCACCAGTTGTCCGGCGGACAGTGCCAGCGGGTGGCGATTGCCCGTGCACTGGCTATGCGGCCGGATATCCTGTGCTTTGACGAGCCGACCTCGGCGCTGGATCCCGAGCTGACCGGAGAAGTCCTTCGTGTCATTAAGGAGCTGGCGGAAAAGAAGATGACCATGGTAATTGTAACCCACGAGATGGCTTTCGCCCGGGATGTGTCGGACAAGGTGATTTTTATGAATGATGGTGTATGCCTGGAACAGGGTACGCCGGATGAAGTCTTTAACCATCCGAAAGAGGAGAGGACGAAACAGTTCCTCGGAAAACTGAACAGCTGAGAACGGAACGGTTCTGTTTTCAATGATTGATTGGCACCGCGGATTCCGCGGTGCTTTTTTGTGCGAAGATGATGTCATTTTTCATAAAGAAAAATAAAGGAATCCGGAGAGCCGGGGATCGGGAATGTTGATTTGCTGAACAATGTACGAAAAAGAAAAAAGGTATTGTGCAAATGATACGAAAAAAGAACAAAATTTCTGTCGACTATGTATGCGCCCCATTTCTTGCTATTAGTGGCGTAAAGGAGTAATATAGAAGCGTAGTGGTGAGAAATCCCATCAATTCCCATCAAAGTGGGAAAAAGTGGTATAAATCAAGCTGAAATTCGAGGAAAGGAGGATATTTGCAGGATGTCTGCCAGGCTGAAAGGAACAGCAAGACATAATATGGATGCCAAGGGCAGACTCAGTATTCCGGCCAAGATGCGTGACGGCATCGGCAAAGAGTTCGTTGTAACACGCGGTCTGGAAAAATGCCTGTATGTATACTCCTCAGAATCCTGGGATGTTTTTACCGAAAAACTGGATGCGCTCGGCGACAGCAAAGCAAATGTAAGAACCGTAAAACGTTTCTTTCAGGCAAATGCTGAGGACTGTGAGCTGGATGCGCAGGGAAGAACCCTGATCCCGCCGGAGCTTCGGAAAATGGCCGGTCTGGAGAAGGAAGTCGTGATCGTCGGTAACGGTAACAAGCTTGAAATCTGGAGCGCAGAGGAGTGGGATAAGCTCTCCGGCTCTGAAGAGATGAGCAGTGAGAACATCCAGAGTATTCTGGACAATTCGGATTTTGATTTCTGATGATGGTGGAAGAGAAAAAACAGGAATTTCAACATGTACCTATCATGTTTGAGGATGTGATCGAAGGCCTGAAGATCCGGCCCGACGGCATCTACTGTGATGGAACGCTCGGTGGAGGCGGACATTCCTCCGGTATTGCAGAGAAACTCGGCGCGGATGGCAGACTGATCGGCATCGATCAGGATATCGAGGCGATAGCTGCCGCAACAAAGCGGCTCAGTGCCTATCCTCAGGTGACCATCGTGAAGGATAATTACCGGAACATGAAGGCTGTTCTGGAGACACTCGGAATCCGTCAGGTCGAAGGAATCCTTCTCGACCTCGGTGTTTCCTCCTGGCAGCTGGATAGTGCGGAAAGAGGTTTTTCCTATAGGAATGATGCACCGCTGGATATGCGGATGGATCAGTCGGGAAGCCTCACAGCAAAGGATATCGTCAATGGTTATGAGGAAAAAGAACTGATCAGGATCCTCAGAACCTACGGGGAGGAACCCTTTGCCGGAAGGATTGCATCCGCAATCGTCCGGGCAAGAGAAAATTCCCCCATAGAAACCACAACAGAGCTTAGCGAAATTGTGAAGGCAGCCATTCCGGCAGCCAAAAGAAGAGAAGGCGGGCATCCCGCCAAGAGATCTTTCCAGGCAATCCGAATCGAAGTCAATGGAGAGCTCATGGTCCTTTCAGAGGCACTCAGTGATTTAATCGGTCTCCTCTCGCCGGGAGGCCGGCTCCTGATCATTACATTCCATTCTTTGGAGGACCGTATTGTAAAGCAGGCGTTCAAGGAAGCTGAAAACCCCTGCATCTGTCCGCCAAACTTCCCGGTGTGCACATGTGGAAAAAAGCCGCTGGGAAGAATGGTGACCAGAAAACCCATAGAACCTTCGGAAGAGGAAAAAGAAAAGAATCCGAGAGCAAAGAGCGCAAAGCTCAGGATATTTGAGAAAACGTGAGGGAAGAATAGTGGCAAGAGAGTTGAGAAATATGTATTATGTAGATGGCAGCACAGTAAGGAGAGTAGGCTACAGGGAAGCGTATCCCCAGGAAAGGCCTGCCTATCCCGAAAGGCCCGTCCATCAGCCGAGAAAACAGCCCGTAACATACAGGAGGGCTGCTATTCGTGCGGAGAAATCTCTTGCTTTTGATCTTCGCTACACGCTGCTTCTTACGGCAATGTTTGCAATCATGATCGCTTCCTGTATCGTTATGCTTTATGTGCAGGGTGAGGTCAACAGCCGTGAGAGACGGATCACTTCCCTGCAGCAGCAAATTCAGACAATAACGGCGGATAATGCTGCCTTTGAGAATAACCTGAATGGCATGTATTCTCTGGAAGATATTTATAAGATTGCCACAGGGGAGCTTGGTATGGTATACTCTCAGAATGGTCAGGTAGTTTACTATGATGGCCAGATGGATGATTATGTGAAACAGTACAGCGATATCCCGGGGGCAAAATAAGCCGCCGGGGTAACCCTATGGAGGGGTGGTTTCTTGGGTAAAAAGAAGAGAAAAGTATTAATTAAGAGGATGCGACAGCATCTTCTTTTCTTGCTTATTGCGTTTACTGCTATGATAGCAGGTCTGATCGGCGTAGTTGTGAAGATCAATCTGCGGGACGGCGAGCGGTATTCGGAAAAGGTTCTGAGCCAGAAGTATTACGAGAATAAGACTGTGCCCTATAAGCGCGGTGATATTCTGGATTGTAACGGTTCTATTCTGGCGACCAGTGTAAAGGTATATAATCTGATCATTTCCCCCATGGATATCCTTGAGACGAAGGGCGGTCTGGAAGCGACAGAGGCAGCGCTCAGTAAGTTTTTCGGGGTCACCCATGAAGAAATGAATAAATTCGTGGAGAATCCGAATTCCCAGTATGAAATCGTCCGAAAACAGGTGACCTACGACCAGATGAAGGAATTTACAGCCTATGAGGACTCCAAAGAAGGACGTGGAATCGTTGGCGTAACGTTTGAGGATCAGTATATCCGTGTCTATCCCAACAATGAGCTGGCCTGCCATGTTTTGGGCTTTGTCGTAAGCGGTAATGTGGGAATCGGCGGTCTGGAGGGCAGCTATGATGATGAGCTGAACGGTACGGACGGTAGAATCTACAGCTACCTTGGTGAGGATTTCACCATGGAACGTGAGGTGGAGACGCCCAAGGATGGCTACAGTCTGATCACTACCATTGATACGGAAATCCAGCGGATCGTGCAGAATAAATCCGATAAGTATATGAAAGAGGTCGGTGCGAAAAATATCTCCGTCCTTGTCATGAATCCGAAGAATGGCGCTGTCCTTGCGCTGTACAATTGTCATCAGTATAATCCGAATGATGCCTATTCACTGGCACCGGTGAAGTACCAGTATGATGAAGAAAGATTTGAACAGGATCTGGCGCCTCTAACCGATGAAGAATTTAAAAATATCCGGGCCAATATGACGGATGAGGAAAAGCTGGATGCCTTGAATGCGCTCTGGCGAAACTGGGTCATCAGTGATAACTTTGAACCCGGTTCCACTTACAAGCCCTTTACCATCGCAGGCGCACTGGAAGAGGGGATTGTGACCCCGGAAGATCAGTTCTTCTGTGACGGGCATCAGATCGTAGCGGACTGGGATATCCACTGCCATCTGCACAGTGGCCACGGAATGGTGACGGTGTCCGAAGGACTTGAACAGTCCTGCAACGACTGTCTGATGCAGATTGCTGCGTTAGAGGGTCCGGCGACCTTTGATAAGTATCAGGTGCAGTTTGGGTTCGGCAAGAAGACCAATATCGATCTTCCCGGTGAACCCTCCGAAGAGTCCATGTATTACATGCTCTATCATAAGGACACACTGAATGTGACAGAGCTTGCGACATCCTCCTTCGGACAGGGCGTTACCGTGACCATGATGCAGCTCGGAACAGCATTCTGCTCCCTCATCAACGGCGGTTACTATTATCAGCCGCATGTGGTAAAACAGATACTGGATTCCGACGGAAATGTGATCGAAAACTTTGACAAGACACTTGTACGGCGGACGGTTTCCACCGATACGGCGGATAAAGTGCGGAGTATGCTCCTCAACGTAGTAGAGGAGGGTACCGGAAGCAAGGCCATTGTGGAGGGCTACTCCATCGGCGGAAAGACCGGTACCGCAGAAAAGCTTCCGCGAAATAACGGCAAGTATGTTCTTTCCTTTATCGGTTTTGCACCGGCGGACGATCCGCAGGTTATGGTCTACTGCGTGGTGGATGAACCGCGGGTGGATGACCCTGCTTTCAGCTCGGCCGGAACGGTTCTTTTCAACATGATAGCGGAAGAACTTCTCCCTTATATGAATATTCATCGGACAAAAGAAGTGGAACATGATGGAGAAGGTATGGACGAAATCGCCAGTCCCGTATATAATGGGGATGCACCGCAAAATGATGTAGCCGGTGAAGAAACAGAAGAATGGGTTTCGCCCGAATCTCCCGAAGGCGGAGAAACGGATGACGGATATTCCGAAGAGGATGGATATCTGGAAGAGGTTCCCGATGATGAAGGATGGGGCGAAGCAGATGAGGACTGGTGAGGAAATGAAAATGAAAGAATTTGAAACACTGCAGGATAAGTATGTTATGGTAGCCGGAGCCGGAAGAAGCGGCGTTGCTTCAACGGGACTTCTGATCCGGAACGGTGCAAAGGTCATGCTGTATGACCAGAATGAAAAGCTGGATGTGGAAAAGCTGCTTTCCGGTTTTTCGGCTCCGGAAAAGGTTTCGGTTGTGACCGGTGAGTTAAAGAAGACGGATCTGAAGGATGTAGACCTGATGGTCATCAGCCCGGGCATCTCCCCGAAGCTTCCCTTTGTGAATCTTGTGAGAGAAGCGGGGATTCCCATCTGGGGCGAGATTGAACTGGCCAGCTTTTATAATAAGGGCCGGATTGCTGCGATTACCGGAACAAACGGAAAAACGACAACGACAACACTGACGGGTGAGATTTTCCGCCATGTGGCACCTGAGAGCCTGATTGTGGGCAATATCGGCCTGCCCTTTACGCAGTTTGCCGATGCAACGAATGAAAAGACACTGGTAGCGGCTGAAATCAGCTCCTTCCAGCTGGAAACGGTATATACCTTCCATCCGCATGTGGCTGTGATCACGAATCTGACGCCGGATCATCTGGACCGGCACGGCAGCTTTGAGAACTATGCGGCTCTGAAGTTTGAAATCGCGAAGAACATGACGAAGGACGATGTTATGATCCTGAACTATGATGACCCTGAGGTCAGGGCCAGAAAGGATCTGGTGAAGAATGCCAGAGTCGTCTGGTTTAGTCATGTGACCGAGCCGGAGGAGGGCGCTTTTGTCAGAGACGGTAAGATCATCGTCCGCGATCAGGGAGAAGAGCATGAGATCCTTCTCGTGAAATCCATCCGTATCCTGGGTGAGCATAACCTGGAAAACGTTCTGGCATCCGTCCTTCTGACCTATTACATGGATATCCCGAAGGAAATCATCCGTGATGCGGTTATGAATTTCATGGGAGTGGAGCATCGGATTGAATTTGTCAGAAATGTCAACGGCGTGGAGTATTATAACGATTCCAAGGGTACCAATCCGGATGCGGCCATTAAGGCGCTGAAGGCTATGAAGACCACAACGCTTCTGATCGGCGGCGGTTACGATAAAGGAAATACCTTTGATGAATGGGTAGAGTGCTTTAAGGGCAAGGTCAGATATCTTGTTCTGATCGGTGCAACGGATCCCATTATCACACGCTGCTGCAAGGATCATGGCTTCCATGAGATCATCCATGTGGAGACGCTCAAAGATGCGGTGATCTTCTGTTACAACCATGCTATGCCCGAGGATGCGGTTCTTCTGTCCCCGGCCTGTGCAAGTTGGGATATGTTCAAGGATTTTGAGGAACGGGGCAACCTGTTCAAGCAATATGTAAACGAGCTTGAGGAGAAAGAGTTTGAATAAAAAGAGCCGTTTCCTTCGGGGAACTTACTTTGATTATACAACACTTTTTTTGACACTGTTCCTGACAGGCTTCGGTCTGGTCATGCTCTACAGTGCCAGCTCGTTTGAAGCGCGCCGTGATTACGGTGACGATGCCTATTATTTTCGAAAACAGCTCATCATAGCAGTCGGCGGAATTATTATCATGTTAGGTATTTCTTTCTACCGATACCAGCGCCTGAAAATGTTTTCCATCCTCCTCATGCTTCTGGCTGCTGTGATGCTGATCCTTGTCCTGTTCATCGGTGTGGACAACAACGGTTCACACCGGTGGCTGGGCGTGGGCCCGATCACCTTCCAGCCCTCCGAGGCGGCGAAGCTGATCCTGATCATTTATATGGCGCATGTCTGCACAACAAGATCGGGCTATTTGCATACCTTTGTCGGTACGATCCGCGTGGCGTGGCCGGTAATCGTAATCGTCGGTCTGGTTGCGGTTTCAAACCTTTCCACGGCCATCATCTGTGCGTTGATCGTAGTAGGTATATGGTTCGTTGCGACACCGAAGCCCCTGTACATCGTACCGGTGCTCATTGTAGGTGTTCTGGGCGTACTTTTCTTTGTCAACAACCAGTCCTATCGTGGTGATCGTATTACCGCATGGAAGGATCCGGAAAGCTCGTATCAGACCATGCAGGCGCTTTATTCGATCGGAAGCGGCGGCTTATTCGGAAGAGGTCTGGGACAGAGTATTCAGAAGAAGGGTTTCATTCCGGAGTCCTATAGTGATATGATCTTTTCCGTTATCTGCGAGGAGCTTGGTATTGTCGGTGCGGCCGGTATCCTTCTGATCTTTGTCTTTTTGATCTGGCGGCTTCGCCTGATCGCCGAGGGGGCGCCTGACAGGTTCGGCAGTCTCATTGTCTGCGGTGTGATCATTCACCTGGCTGTACAGGTTATCGTTAACGTGAGCGTTGTAACGAATGTCATTCCCAATACCGGTGTCACCCTGCCGTTTATCAGCTACGGTGGTACCTCGATTCTGCTTCTCTTTGCGGAGATGGGACTTGTTCTGGCTATATCCCGGCAGATTGTTCCCCGGGGAAGAGAAGAGGTGGCGGTATGATAAAGAAAATCGTGCTTGTTGTCCTTCTTTTGGCTGTCATTATCGGATTTTTCTATGTGAGGACGTTTACCGTGAAGGAAATCGTGGTGAACGGCTGCAATATGTCCGATGAAGAAGAGGTGCGTGAGGCTGTAAAGAGCTTCATCCCCGGTAACAATACACTTTTTCTTTATGTCAAAGAAAAGTTCTCCAAGGTGAAGGATGTTGCCTTTGTGGCCAAGCTGGATATCAACATCGACTGGAAAAACCGGGTGGTTGTCGATGTGTATGAAAAGTCACTGGCCGGCTGTGTGGAATATATGGAGCAGTACATCTACTTCGATAATGACGGCCGGGTTCTGGAAACGGGAAAGGAAAAGATTCCCGGAATTCCGATCATCAGCGGTCTCAATATTTCCAACTGGCAGATCAATGAAAAGCTTCCGGTGGATAATGCGAAAAAGTTCGATCTGATTCTGACCATCACTCAGCTGATTGAAAAATATGAACTCCGGATCGACGGCATCACCTTTCAGGGAGAAGAGGATATCGTCCTGCATGTGGACGGTATCAATGTCGAACTCGGAAACGGGGATAACCTGGCGGTCCAGATGATGAATCTCGGAAGCATTTTGGACGGATTGAAGGGAAAAAAGGGAACTCTTTACATGAAGGATTTCAATTCGCCGGAGTCCATGGCCAGCTTCAAGAGTGAATAAAAAGAAAACGGATAATAATCTGTTTTTTCAAAAATATCAATTATTTGTTGATTATTTTTTGAAAAACAGCTATTATAAAGGGTAGTGTGTAAAAGTATACTTACTTTAAGGAGGGAAAAACCTTGCTTGAGATTAAATCCAATGACGAAAAAGCGCCTGCTAGAATACTGGTCATCGGCGTGGGCGGTGCAGGTAACAATGCTGTGAACCGCATGATCGACGAGAACGTAGAGGGCGTTGAGCTGATAGCTATCAATACAGATAAACAGTGCCTGTCTCTTTGCCGGGCAACCACAAAGATCCAGATTGGTGAAAAGCTGACTAAGGGACTTGGTGCCGGTGCCAGACCGGAAATCGGTGCAAGCGCAGTAGAAGAGAACAGAGAAGAGATCAACGATATCATCAAGGATGCGGATATGGTATTCGTAACCTGTGGTATGGGCGGCGGTACCGGTACCGGTGCGGCTCCCGTTGTGGCTGAGATCGCGAGAAACCTGGGTATTCTTACCGTTGGTGTAGTTACAAAGCCTTTCTCGTTTGAAGGGAAGCCGAGAATGAGCAATGCCGTAAACGGTATTGCCAAGCTCCAGGAAAATGTGGATACGCTGATCGTGATCCCGAATGATCGTCTGCTTCAGATCTGCGACAAGCGTACCAGCATTCCGGATGCCCTGAAGAAGGCCGATGAGGTTCTGCAGCAGGGTGTTCAGGGTGTAACGGACCTGATCAATAAGCCGGGTCTTATCAACCTTGACTTTGCCGATATTCAGACAGTTATGCGTGACAAGGGTATTGCCCATATCGGTATCGGTAAGGCAAGCGGCGATAACAAGGCTGTGGATGCAATCAAGCAGGCTATGGATTCTCCGCTGCTTGAGACAACCGTAAACGGTGCTTCCGATATTATTGTGAACTTCTCCGGTAATGTGGGTATCGTGGAAGCTTACGATGCTATTACCTACCTGACAGAAGTTGCGGGCGAAGAAGCCAATATCATCTTCGGTACCGTTGATAATGATATGGTTGGCGATGACGTAAGCATTACCATTATTGCTACGGGACTTGAGGCGAAGGAAGACAGCAAATATGTAAAAGCGTCTCAGCCGGCTCCGGCAGCAACCGCACCGAAGCCGCAACCGCAGGATACAGCGATTAAGACACCGACCTTCAGTGGCTCTAAGCCGAGAACGGCCGCTGTTCCGCTTCAGTTTAATTCTGCACCGGCCGCTGCACCGGTTCAGCCGGCAGTAGCTACACCGGTTATGGATACACAGCCTGAAATTCCTTCTGCAACATCGGAGTTCCAGCCTGCTGCAGCGCCGAAGACCAATTCACAGAACATCAAGATTCCGGATTTCCTGAAGAGAGGATAAGTCTCAGACAGCTGATTACGGAATGTGGTCTATTCTTTATAAAATAGAAACAGAATGAAAACAGCCGGGTGACTCATCCGGCTGTTTTTAGCAGGACGGTAATCCGAAAATGGAATTTGCTAAAGGATTCTCTGATGTATGATAATATGCGGGTATTCGACATTTTCGGAATGACAGGAGCTGTAATTTGGATAAGCATGTTAAGGTCAGTGTGGTGATCCCATACTGGCAGGATCAAAAAACAATATATGCAGCGGTAGAAAGTGTCCTCGGACAGACGGAAAAGTCTCTGGAGGTCATCATCGTGGATAGCGGCGGAATGAATGAAGGAATTCTTCCCGACGATTCCCGGATCCGCGTGATTTCCGCCGGAAAAAGACTTTCGGCAGCGGCGGCCCGGAAAACGGGTGTGATGACGGCGAACGGCCGCTATGTGGCTTTTTTGGATGCGGATGACATGTGGCAGAAGGATAAGCTTCGGCTGGAAACGGATTATATCGAGCGGAAAAACCGCATGGGCGAACATCCGCTTCTGGTATATACCGGGCGGCAGCTGGTTCGGGAGGATGGCGAAGTAACCGGCCGCTACATCCCGGCGAAACACATTGTTAGATATAGGGATCTTCTCGTGACAAATTCCATCAGCTGTTCTTCGGTTTTAATGCGGAGAGAAACAGCGGAAGGGCTGATCTATCCGGAGGGAGAGCTGCATGAGGATTATGCGGCATGGCTGGCTTTGCTGCAGGACGGAGGATATGCAGCCGGAATCGATCGGCCGCTTCTTCTTTACCGGATGCGAAAATCGAGCCGTTCGGGGCAGAAGACGCAGTCCGCACGTATGCATTGGAAAACGCTTCGGTTTCATGGATTCTCCTGTTGCAGGGCGTCTCTATGTATGGTATCCTATGTTTTGCATGGTATAAAAAAGTATTATTTCTAGAGGTAATCGCATGGAAGATTCAAGAGCAGACCTGCTGCTTCGGCGGCTGGCGGAACTGGAGCGTAACGCGAAGGAATCCCATACAAATAAAAATATGATCCTGGTTGACCGGGAGGAATTACGCTATCTGGTGAAAACGCTTTCGGAGGTTCTTCGCCAGGAGATTAAAGAATACAGAAAAGTGAATGATATTCGTGCCCGGATCATCCGGGATGCCCAGAAACAGGCGGAGGATATCAAATATGAGGCGGAAAAATCCGCCAGCAGGATCCGCGTTACCCGGCGCAGACCCGATGAACCGCCCGGATTCCGGGTGCAGGAGCTTTCCGATGAGGATAAAAAAGCGCTTCGCACCGCAAACGATATCTACGCAGCATCTCTCATTTATACCGATGAAATGCTGACGGAGGTGGATCACCTGGTCAATGAAGCATACCGGAATATCGATCGGGAATACAGCCGGATGAAGGATACCCTTGCGGAAAAAATTGCGGAGATTTCCGATAGCAAGACCGAACTTATGAACCAGCTGGATGACCTGTCTAAGATGGAACGCTACAGCCAGATTCTGGAGATCGGGCACCTTCTTTCCCACGAGCTTTACTACGAAAAGGAAAAGGCCCGTGCGGAGGAAAAAGAAAAAGAAGCGCAGATGGAAATTCTTTTTGATGATGATGACAAAAAAAAGAAGGAAAAGCGCCGTCCTGCCATCAAGGAAGATCGCAGCGAAGTAAGGATTGAGACCAGAAAAGCAGAGAAACCGCAGATCCGTGTGATGGACAGATCCGGAGAGGTAAAGAAAGATGATGAAGAAGATTGAACCATACATCAGGGCGGTCAATTATTATGAAACGGATCAGATGCATGTAGTGCACCACTCAAATTATGCAAGATATATGGAAGAGGCGCGGCTCGATATGATGAGTCAGATCGGTCTTTCCTATGATAAGCTGGAGGAAATGGGAATCATCATCCCGGTTCTGGAACTCCATAATGTGTTCACGCACGCCATTCATTACGGAGATATAATTTCCATCCAGCCCTCTCTGACGAAACTCACACCTGTCCGGTTTTCCATTCACTATGAGTTATATGATGCCGGAACGGGAGAATGGCTTAATCGAGGCGATACCAGTCATGCTTTTGTGGACAGGGATTTTCATCCGATGAATGTGAAAAAACGTTTTCCGGAGGTTTATGAAGCGTTGCTTTCATGTCTTGCGGAAGAAGAGAAGGCGTAAATAAAATCCGAAAAAACATCCGGTACCTCACAGGCGAATCTGTTTCGCCGGTGAGGTACCGGATTATTTGTGCGAAGGCGAGTCATCAGGATACACATTTATGTGGTATCCTGTTTGACGAGCCCGCATCACCGGGCAGGAATGCTTTATCCTGCCCGCGTGCGAAGGCGAGTCATCAGGATACACATTTATGTGG
>Ga0310691_10005133_pt1 | contig 14424 bp, 14 predicted proteins | sample 176DNAGHGlowgp2_FD_203887 | JGI IMG/M metagenome (GOLD analysis project Ga0310691, IMG submission 203887) | Sheep rumen microbial communities from Palmerston North, Manawatu-Wanganui, New Zealand - 1766 DNA GHGlow gp2 (v2) (version 2) | ecosystem: Host-associated > Mammals > Digestive system >... | reverse complement strand
TGAAAAGATAAAAAACACGCTAGTTGTTATCCAGTAGGAGAATAGTTAATACTATTCTTTTTTTTATTTTTATGTTATAGTTATTTAAGAATAGAGGTAATAGTATGGAAATGATTTTACACTTAAATGATGATATATTTGATTTAGTTAAATATGGAAGTAAAAATATAGAAATAAGATTATATGACGAAAAAAGAAGAAAACTAAATGTAGGCGATACATTAATCTTTTATAAGAATGAAGATGAATCAAAGAAAGTAATAGCTACAGTAGAAGAATTAACTATATTTGATAATATAGAAGAGTTAGTAAATAATTATGATTTAAAAAATATGTATTTTGAAAATAGTTCTAAAGAAGAATTAATTAGTATATTTAATGAAATATATTCACAAGATAAACAAGAAGAATTTAAAGTGTTAGCTATAAAATTTGAAAAGAAAGAAAAATCTTGTGGAGTAGTAGTATTTGATAATAATAAAGTTTTATTAGTACTTCATAATAATGGACATTGGGGTATGCCTAAAGGACATGTTGAAGAAAATGAAACAGAAGAAGAAACAGCTATACGTGAAGTATTAGAAGAAACAAATGTTAATACTAAGATAATACCAGGATTTAGAAAAGTAATAACATATTCTCCAAGAGAAAATACTATGAAAGATGTTGTATATTTTATAGGAGAACCAACTAATACAGATACAAAACCTCAAGAAGTAGAAGTTAGTGAAAGTAAATTTATTAACGTAGAAGAAGCAAAAGATCTAATAACATATAAAGAAGATAAAAGTGTATTTGAAGATGCAGTTAAGTTTTATTATAAATAGGAGGATATTATGGCAGTAATTGGAATACCAGTAAGATATGATTATGATAGAGATATGAATAATAGATCAATAATCTATATATTTGAAAGTTTAAGAAGAACTATTCAAAAAGCAGGTGGAGATATTAAAATGATTCTACCTATACAAGATGTTGATTATATGAAAACAGAATACTCTGATTTTCCAGAATTAACAGAAGAAGAAAAGATTAAGATAAATAATGAACTTGATAAATGTGATGGATTATTATTACCTGGTGGTATCAAATATTCACCATTTGATATGTATATACTTGATTATGCTATTAAAAATGATATGCCTACACTTGGAATATGTTTAAGTATGCAAATGATGACATGTTATGAAAATAATAATAATTTAGAATTAATAGAATCTAATATTAATCATAATGAACCTGATAAAATTCTTTCTCATTTAGTTAAAATAGATAAAGAATCTAAATTATATAAAATAATTGGTAAAGAAGAAATAATGGTTAATAGTATTCATAAATACCATGCAAATGAAAGTAATATTTACAAAACTGTTGCCTATGCACCAGATGGAGTAATAGAAGCAATAGAACATCCAAATTTAACATTTAACATAGGATTACAATGGCATCCAGAAAAAAATTATGATGAAGATGAAAACTCTAGAAAGATAATAGATGAGTTTATAAAACAAGCTGAAAATAGAGTTATATAAAGCAAGTAAAACTTGCTTTTTTTATGATTTTGTGGTATAATATAGCTACTTTTTATGAAGGGGGAAATGTCATGAAAGATTTAAAAATAGTAACATTTACATCAACAAGAAAACATGGGCAAATGAATCCTGCTCCAGCTTTCTATCCAGAAGGTATGGAAAAAAATGAAAGAAAAAGATTAATGAACATAAATAAACAAAGTTTAATGGATGAGATTGGCTTAAGTTATAAAAATATATTTATACCAACTCAAAAGAATAATGATAAAAGTCCAGATTTATATGAAGATGGTTACTGTTATACATTAACTAAAGAAGATGCTGAAAAATACGATGATTTATATGAGTTTGATAAGAATGCAGACATCGTTAAATTAACACCTGATAATAAAAATATAGCTATAGCATATCCAATTGCTGACTGTGCTGTAGTTAAAGCAGTAAACTTAAAAACTAATGAAGTAGTTATGGCACACTGTGGTGGTGAATATATCGATAGATATTTACCAATGCAAACAATAGATGCATTAGGGGGAAAAGAAAATGATATTAGAGTTTATATTTCACCATTTGCATATAGTTTATTCTACGCTGATGCCACCAATTTAAATTGGGCTAATAATGATGATGTATGGAAAAAATATAAAGAATATAAAGAAAGTGATGGTAAAACATCAGTTAAAATTAATATCATAACTCCATTATTAGAACAATTACAAAATCGTAAGATAAAATTAAAACATATTCATTTAGGTGCAGATATCAATCATACTGATATGTATTATTCAAATAGTAGAAGATACACTGATCCAACATTTGCTGGAAGATGTTTATCTGGTATTGCTATAATTGATAACGATAAAAAAGTAAGAGAAAGTGATTATGTTAAAGTAATAAGATAATAGGGGAAAATTCAAATGAATAATAAAGTAGGAATATATTGTAAACTAATTAATAAAATGATGAATGAATATGAAAAAAATGGTATAGAAATACCTGAAAGAAGACCACTAGTTGAAAATACATCTGTAACAACATTGTGTGATATGATTAATGTTTTTTCTGATAATAGTACAAGTGAATATAATTCAGATAATGATATTGAATATACTAAATCTGATGCATTACTTCACAGTATTATGTATGTTGATGGTTTCTTAGTATGTGATGTAGAACATTATAAAGGATGGGGTAAATATAATCTTGAAACTACAGCAGAATGTGGTGGAGGAGAAACTACTAAATATCTATATATGAGTTTTGTAGGTTATGATTGTAATCTAGATAATCCACCAAAAAGGATTGATAATGTTATATTACCAGATGAACAAGAAAAATTAAAAGAAATCATTGAAGAAGCTAAAATGCTAAAAATGGAACGCACAGCACAAATACGAAGAGAATTTGAAGAAAAATTTGATAGAGAATGGAAAGAATTAGTAGCAGAACTAAAACTATAAGTAATATGTAAAGTTGATAATAGAGATATTGTCAACTTTTTTATTTTGTAATAAAATAGTTATAGATAGAAGGATGTGATTATATGATAACAATCTATGCAAGTTTTGCAGTTATGTTTGTTTATTTAATTGTTAAAGGTAAGAAAGCACTTCATATGCTACAACAGAATCTATATAATGAAAATAATAGATATATAAAATGGATGAAAGGTAATTTAGAAGTTGTATTTTTAAATTTAGATTTTATATCTGCTGTACTTTTCATAGTCGCAGCAATTTTAAATAATAAAACTAGTGATATATTAATAATTGTTGCATTAGTAGTATATTTAATTGATGCTATTAGAATCATTAATAAAAGAAAGAATGAACAAGTAAAGAAACCTTTAGTTATAACTGCTAGAGTAAAAAGATTAATTGTTATGATAAGTATTTTATATTTAATACCTGTTGTATGTATTTTCTTATTTAAAGATTTAAAATATTTATTATTAATGGTATTAAGTGTATTAGTATTCTTTGAATTTATAATAGTATTAATAGCTAAATTCTTTAATAGACCTGTTGAAAGATTAGTTTATTTAAAATTTTATCATCAAGCACAAAGAAAACTTAAATCAATGACTAATTTAAATGTAGTAGGTATAACAGGATCATATGGTAAAACAAGTTCTAAAAATATCTTAAGTGATATCTTAAATATTAAATATGTTACTCGTCCAACACCTAAGAATTTAAATACTGAATATGGTTTAATGATAACTATTAATAATCATTTAGATAAATATGATCAAGTATTTATTGCTGAAATGGGTGCATATGTAAGAGGAGAAATAAAAACTCTATGTGATATGGTTCATCCTAAGTATGGTATTTTAACTAAAGTTGGTACTGCACACTTAGAATCATTTAAATCAAGAGAAAATATTCAAAAAACTAAATTTGAACTTATTGAATCACTTCCATCTGATGGATGTGGTGTATTAAATAGAGATGATGAATGGCAAGTATCTTATAATTTAAAGAATAACGTTAAGATTCTTTGGATTGGTGTAGATACTAAAGATGAAGTGGATGTTAGAGCTACTAATATTAAGTGTAATAATAATGGTTCTACATTTGATGTTATCTTTAAAGGAGATAAGAAAAAATATCCATTTGAAACTAAATTATTAGGTAAAAATAATGTATATAACATCTTAGCTAGTATAGCTTTAGGTAAAGAACTTGGAATGAGTATTAGTGAACTACAAGCAGGTGTTAGAAAAGTAAGACCTGTAGAACATAGACTAGAACTTAAAAATCTTGGTGGTATGTATATGATAGATGATGCATATAATTCTAATCCAGTAGGTGCAGCTATGGCTGTAGATGTACTTGGTATGATGCCTGGAGTAAAAGTAGTAGTAACACCTGGTATGATTGAATTAGGAGATAAACAAGATGAATATAATAAAGAATTCGGAAAGCAAATAGCTAAGGTGGCAGATCATGTAATCTTAATTGGAGAAAAGATAACTAAACCAATATATAATGGATTAATAGAAGCTGGTTATAAGAATGAAAATATTCATATACTTAATGATGTAGTAGATAGTTATCCTTTAGTTAGAAAATTAGCAGGTAAAAAAGAAGTATATGCTTTATATGAAAATGATTTACCAGATAGTTATAACGAGAAATAAGATAAATATTGACAGTTTTATAATCTTATGTTAATATAATAAACCAATAGGGGATGGTGCCATGTACAATACATTGCTGTTTGGTTTATGTCATATTAATAATAAAAAACTTATTTTAAATATTTAAATGCGTAAATATGGGTGTTTACGCATTTTTTTTGGAAGAAGAGGTATAATGAAATATTCTGCACTAATTGGTAATCCAGTTGAACATTCAATATCACCAAAACTATTTAATACATTGATGGAATTAAAAAATATTGAGTATTCACATATAAAAATAAAAATAAATAGTAAAGAGGAATTAAAGCAAAAAATTGATGAGTTATTTGACTTGGGTTTTATTGGTATTAATATAACTTGCCCATATAAACGAGATATCTATAACATTGTAGATACATATGAAGATAATGCAAAAAGTATTTACTCAATTAATACTATATATAAGAAAAATAATCAAATTATTGGATGTAATACTGATGGTTTAGCATTATTAAAAGCAATAATAAGTAAAAAGAAAATTAATAGTAATACCAAAATAGTTATATTTGGAGCAGGAGGAGCAGCATATTCAATTTTTTATGAAATATCCAAAATAACTAATTTAATTACTATAATTGATCAAAATTTTAATGAAGCTAAAAGCATGGTTGACTTAATAAATAATAATGCAAAATATTATGATTTGAATGATATTGATAATTATATCAATAATATAATAGAATCAGATATTATAATTAATGCAACTTCCGTTGGTATGTACCCTGACAATAATAACATGATATTAGAAGAAAAATATTTTAAGATGCTTACTGCAAAAAAAACTTTTGTTGAAGTAGTATTTAATCCCAATGAAACTATGTTTATAAAAACTGCTAAAAAATATAATCATGATACAATTAGTGGTTTAGAAATGTTAATTAATCAAGCAATCTTAGCATTAGAAAAATGGACAAACATGAAAATTGAATTAAAACCTAGTGAACGACAAAAAATATATGATATTTTAATAGAGGAGTTAAATAGAAACTATGATTAAGTATATATATAAGGGTTTACCATATAAACCAGAAGAAGGGTGCTATGGAATTGCATCATCTATCTTAGCGACAGTCGACAAAAAAAATATTTTGTTTGATACTGGTGGATACGGTGCTCGAAAATTAATTTTTAATTTAATAAAAGATAATAAAATAGATGCAGTAGTAGTATCTCATTTACACTTTGATCATTGTACTAATTTGGATTTATTTATAAATACTAATGTTCCAATCTACATATCAAAAAAAGAAATATTAGAGTATAAAAATAATATAATTAGTGATATTGATTTGTATTTTCCACTTTTGAATTATATTAGTGAATTAAATATTATTGAATTATCAAAAGAAATAAATATAACGAATAATAGTAGAATAGTATTTACACCAGGACATACATTAGGACATATATCTTTGGCTATAGATAATCAAAATGATAGAATAATTTTAGCTGGCGATGCAATAAAAACCTACAATGAATATAAGAATATAGATGTTTGTGGTAATGCCGCCGATAAAAAATTACATATTCTAACTAAAAGAAAAATAATAGAAAATTATAATCATATATATCTAGGACATGGTGGAGACATAATAAACGGTGAAGAAATTAATAGAGGTAAAATGTATGAATTCTAATAAAAAAATTGCTGTATGCTTACCAACATATAACGAAAGTGAAAATATTGTATTAATAACACAAAAGTTAGATAGATATCTAACCAAGTATTCAGATAAGTATAATTGCATAATAGTTAACGCCGATAATAATAGTATAGATGGTACAAATCAATTATTCAAAGAAACTAAAACAAGTACAAAAAAAATAACACTATTATCAGGAGATAAGGGTAAAGGTAATAATTTAATCAACTATTTTAATTGGTGTAAGGAAAATAATATAGATTATGGAATTACAATTGATGCTGATGTAACATCTATGACTTCTGATTGGATAGATAAATATTTAAAATCATTAATTGTTGATGGTAGTGATTATGTTGCACCTATATATAGGCGTAGTAGATATGAAGGAAGTACAACTAATCACTTTGCATTTCCAGTAGTTTATGGTTTTACTGGTAAGTATATAAGACAACCAATAGCAGGGGATTTTGCATTTAATAAAAAATTCATAGATATTATTAATAAACAAGAAATAAATGATTCAATTAAACAATATGGTATTGATATATTTATGACATTAACTGCATGTTGTAATAATTTAAAAATAGATCAGATTGAATTAGGAAAAAAGGTACATAAACCAAGTTATACAAAAATGGAAAAAATGTTTGTAGAAGTAATGGATGCAGCATTATTCGTTATGAATAATTATAATATTAATAGAGAATATAGCGATGATATTAAAATAAATGATTGTTTTTTAAAAACAAGAACATTTAAACATAAAACTCAAGCAATTGAAATGAATAAAAAATATGAAATTAAAAATATTGATATAAATAAACAATGGATTAATCAATTAGTAACAATAATTAATGATGTAAACAGTATTGATAAAACAAAATATGATAGCATAAAACAAGAATTTATTTATAAAGCAACTAGTTTTTGGTTGGATGCTGAAAGAATAAGTACTATTGAATGTGAAAATAGAATAGTTAATCAAGCAAAACAAATAAGAAAAATTATATTGGAGGGGGAATAAATATGAATTTAATTATTAATAATGACTATTTTAATCCTAGTAATAATGGGATAGAAATAATTGAAAGAAAAGGATTAGGACATCCAGATTCACTAGCTGATATGTTAGCTAAAGAATGTTCAAGAGTATATTCAAAATATTGTATGGATAATTTTGGATGTATACTACATCATAACTTTGATAAATTATATATTGGTGGTGGATGTTTTCGATATGAAAATGGCAAAGCAGTTATGTATGATAAAATAAAAATTAAAGTAAATGGTAGAGTTAGTAATACGATGAATCATCAAAAAATAGATGTAGAAAAATTATTAACACCAGTTATAAAAGAGTATATTAATCATATATTACCTAGAGTAGATGTAGAAAATGAAGTATTAATTGATGTTAACTGTACACAAAATACTAAATTAAATAATTGGTTTAGTCCAGAATCAAAAGATGACATACCAGATACAAAAAAACTTTTAGCAAATGATACATCACTATGTGTTTCACACCAACCTATGACATTGTGTGAAAGAATAGTGCATGAAACAGAAGAATTCTTTTGGAATTTTGATGATAAATATCCAAAACCAAAATTTAATAATATAGGACAGGATATAAAAGTCATGTTATCAAGAATAAAAAATGATATAAACATAACTATTTGTATGCCTGTATATAATGATAAGTTTACAAATTTAGAAGAATATTCTAATATAGTCCTATATTATGAAAGGTTAATTCAAGATTATATTATTGAAAAAGAAAAAGATAATCTTGGTAATAATAAAATTACTGTTTCAGTTAACAGAAATGAAGATGGTAGTGTTAGGATGTATTCACTAATTAAAGGAAGTTGTATTGAATGTGGAGAAGAAGGTGTAGTTGGTAGAGGTAATAATTCAAATGGATTAATACCAGCATTTCGTCAGCATACAATGGAATCACCATTTGGTAAGAATGAAAGATATCATACAGGTCGAGTATTATCATATCTTGGAAATAATATTTCCTTAAGAATATATAATGAATGTAAAATTAGTAATTCCATATATTGTTTAACAAGAAACAACAATTCTTTAATGAAACCATTCTTATTATACATAAGTGTTGACAAACAAATAAGCAATACCGAAAAAGAAAAAATTAATGATATAATAAATGAAGAATTAGATGAAGAAACATATTTAGTAAAAATATTAAATGATACATCTATTTACTAGGAGGAAAAATGATAACAAATATTGAAACATGTGGAACAAAGATTTCATATGATTCAGATCTGGATGTTTACGATTACTTAATAAAGAATCAACAAACAATTGAATTGCCGGATATTAAAATAAGTAGGGGCGAATGTGGAAAGTATATTGTTAGATATCGTGATTCAGTAGATAAAAAAATCAAATGTTATAATAATGAGATTCAAATTTTTTATCCAAAAGAAGAAATAAATGAAGCAACAGTAATCTACCCAGCATTTGCTTTAATAGAAAAACAGCTATTTGAAAATAATATGACATCATTTCATTCAGCTTGTGTTACAAAAGATGATGCAGGAATATTATTGATGGGTAAAACTGGTAGTGGAAAAACAACAACAGCTATAAACCTTTGTATAAATTATGATTATATGTTAATGAGCAATGATAAAACAATACTACATAGTGATAAAGATGGGCTTGTTGGTGTTAATGGACCTAAGTTTGTATTTTTAAGATATGAATCAATAAAAAGAAATATACCAAAACTATTATCAGTATTTGAAGGAAAAATAGTTGATAGTAACTATGTTCATGATAAAACTAATAATATTGATACATGGTTACAAAAAGTAAAAGTACAACCATCTGAATTAGGTATTAAAGAATCTGCAAATAATATACCAATTGAATCAGCTTTTCTATTGCATGTTGATGAAAATCAAAAAAACTTAGTAGTTAGAAATGCTGGAAATTTGCAAAGTACATTATATATAACTGAGTGTTTAAATAAAATGATCCGTGCACTAGAAATAAATGTAAATGATAAGTATTGTAGACCTATTGGTTATATTGATTCATATGATAATGAAAAAAATTTTGAATTCAAGCAACAGATTACCAATCAAATAATTGATGATTTGAAATTAATCTATATTAGTGGTAATATAAAAGATATTAGTGATTATATAGATGATAATCACAAAAAAAAGGTTAAAAAGAAGAAAGAGGTATAATTATGAATAAGGAAAAAATGGAATTAGGAAAGAAAATGGATGCAGCTGTACATTATGCTGCAAAGAATTTACGTGAGACAGGACATAATAGTAAGCCGGTTTTATCACATAGCTTTAGAGTAGCAGACTTATTATATCAATTAGATTATAATGAAAATGTAGTTATTGCAGCTGTACTACATGATTTAATTGAAGATACTGATGTAGTGTATGAAGATATTGTAGGAGAATATGGAAAAACTATAGCTGATATAGTTGCTGCTGTAAGTTTTGATCCACAAATCGAAGACTATTTAGAACAGGCTAAAAAAATGTTTGAAGCTTGTGTAGAATATGGAATTGATGCAATTGTTGTAAAGTGTTCAGATTTAATACAAAATATTGATTTTGTACAGTTTGTTGAAAATTTAGATAAAAGAAGACAATTATTATCAAAATATGAGTTATTCTTGGACATGACATCAAATATAATTGGTGAAACAAAATTGTATCAAATACTACAAGAAAAATATGAAAAATACAAAGAGTTAGGTAATGAATAAAGTTTTAAGATTAGAAATAACAGATAAATGCAATTATAGATGTGATATGTGTTGGTCAAAAAAATGGAAGCATAAAGATTTAGAATATTTTGTACTAGAAAAAATGATAGCTGAATATGCAAAAATAGAGCCAAATGGTTGCATTGTTTTAACATCTAGAGAACCACTTCTAAGTAAAAATTTTATACCAATATTAGAATTAGCTACTAAATTAAATCTTGATATAAAAGTTTTATCTAATTGCAGTTTATTATCACCAAGTATATGTGAAGCTATAATCAATAATAATGTTAGTTTTATTAGTACATCTATACATGGTACACGTGAAGAACATGATGAAATTGTACATGTAAAGGGAGCATATGATGCAACAATCAAGGGATTAGAATTATTAAATTCTTATCGAAAAAAATATAATAAAAATCTTGAAATACGTGTTACTACATTATTTAGAAAATCACTACTAAACAATATAAATAGTATTTTAGATTTAACTACCAAATTAGATTTAACTTTAAGAATTCAACACATGATGTGGCATCCAGTTGAAATACAAAAATTAAATAGAGAGTTAATTAATGAAAAATATGGTTATGTTGATGATATTATCGATGGGTTTCCAAATAAAACTGATTTAAATGGTAAAGAGGCTTTAAAATTACTAAAAACTATTAGAGATTTGAATAAAGAATATCATAATATACAAGTCTATCCTGAATTATATGATGATGAATTAATATCATGGTATGATGATACTACTAGAGTAAATAAGAATAATTATTGTGATCATTCTAGTAATTCAATTAGGATAAGAGCAAATGGAGATGTCACATTTTGCCAATATATTGATAAAACATTTGGTAATATAAATAATCAAACACTTGATGAAATTATATATAATAATAAAGAGTATAACGACATTTGTAAAAGCTTTGAAAATGGTGAAATGTTACCAATATGTTATAGATGTTGTCATTGCAGAAGTAAAATTAAAAAATTTAAAAATAATGAAAAAATTTAGTTAGGGGGATAAATAAAATGGTAGATGAAAAAAGATTAACATCCGAAAAAGAATATTTAGAGAAAGTGAAAGAAAATATTTTAGGAGAAATCAAAAAAATCGAAATTGAAATGGTTGAAATACCAAAAAGATATGTTAAACGTTATAGTGATGTTGCAGGTGGAGATGAAGACTTAATTCAAACACTTTTAAGAAATGCAGAACATAGAAAAGAAAAACTTGTAAGAATGCTTAATAATTGTTATTTTGGCGAATTTGCTTTTACTGATGAAGAAGAAAAGAAAAGAAGGGTACATTATATAGGAAAAACTTCTGTTTTTGATGAAGAAAGAAGCCTATTAGTTACAGATTGGCGCGCACCTATTAGTTCATTATATTATGAACAAGAATTAGGAGATGTTGCATATGAAGCTAATGGTAGTGAATTTACTGGTACAATGGATTTAAAAAGCCAAATTAGAATAGAAAATGGTAAACTATTAGATATAATAGATACGAGCATAATGACTAAAGATGAACTTATTTTACCATATTTAAAAGTTGCAGCAACTGATAGAATGAAAGATATTGTTGCATCAATTCAACAAGAACAAGATAAGATAATTAGAATGCCAATTAATAAGAATATAATTGTACAAGGTGTAGCTGGTTCAGGTAAAACAAGTGTTGCTTTGCATAGGGTTGCATATCTATTGTATCAGGCTAAAAATTCAAAACCTGAACAATTCTTAGTAATTGGACCAAATAATTGTTTTAATGATTATACATCTAATGTACTTCCTGATCTTGATTCTGAAGGTATTAAACAAATAACATTCAATGATTTATTAAATCAATATAAATTAAAAGTAAAAGTTATAGAAGATAACGAAAATAAAGATATCTGTTCTTATAAATGTTCACTAAATTATAAAAAAGCTATAGATACATTTATAAATGATTTATTTAAAGATATAAATATTGAAATTAAAATTGATGATATTGTTGTTTTACCAAACAGTACAATTAAAGAATACTTAAAGTCAACATCTGGTAGTTTTAAAGAAAGAATAAATATTGCTATAAATAAAAGCACACAGTATCTAAAAAATCGTGCTGACGATATTGTAGAAAAATTAGGTAATGAATTAAAAGCAAAATATCCAGATCAACCTATTTTTAGTAAAAAACTAGAAATTAAAAATTTATTACAGAAAAAAACTAGAGAGTTAGTAAAAAAAGAGTTCAGTGTATTTAATTATGATGTCATGGATTTATATAAAAACTTTGTAAGTAATCTAGAAAAATATGAATATGATCTTAAACTAGATGATTTATTAGATTTAGAAGATATTACTTTAAAGAATTTATCAAAGAAGAGCATAACTACTAGTGATATACCTGCAATCTTATATTTAAATTTAATTATTGAACCTAAGAATATTAGAACTGATTATTTGCATGTAGTTGTAGATGAAGCTCAAGATTATGGATTGTTCCATTATGAAATATTAAAAAATATATTTACATCATCAACTTTCAGTATTTTTGGTGATATAGCTCAATCAATATATGCATATAAATCTGTTAAAAACTGGAATGATTTAAATAAGGATGTATTTGATTCAAAGGCTGCTATTATGCATTTAAATCAGTGTTATAGAACTACCAAAGAAATAACATTAGAAGCTAATAAAGTATTAGGTAAATTATCCTTACCAACAGCAAATCCGGTATTGAGAACAGGAAATATAGTTAAGTATATACATAATGGTAGTTTGAAAAACGAAATAGATGATTTATTAAAAGAAAATTATAGTAGTGTGGCAATAATTTGTAAAACTGAAGAAGAAGCTAAAGAAATATTTACTAAAACACATTCTATATATAATAATATTAAATTAGTAAAAGATAGTGATAAAACATATAAAGGTGGTTTATGTGTTGTAGATGTACCTTCTTCAAAGGGACTTGAATTTGATGCTGTTATAATTAATGATGCAGGTGAAGAAAACTATAATTCAAATGATATTACAGATCAAAAGAAACTATATGTTGGTATGACACGTGCTTTACATGAATTAAGAATTTGCTATAATGGTAAATTATCTGAAAGTTTAGAAGATAGTAAAGAAAAAATTAAAACTATGTAGTATTAATAGAAGACTTTTGTCTTCTTTTTTTGTATAAAAAATGTAAAATGTATAGAAAAATATATAGATTTTTATAAGAATATGTTATAATTTATATAGAATAGAGGGATGAATATGAAAGATGTAAGTATTTTAACTAGTAACGGAGTAAATGTAGATAAGGCACTAGAGTTGTTTGGTGATATGGCTACTTATGATGATACACTTAAAGATTTCTTATCTGAAATAGATACTAAACTTGCTAATATTAAGAAATACAAAGAAACTGGAGATATGGCTAATTATGCTATACTTGTTCATAGTTTAAAGAGTGATTCAAAGTACTTTGGTTTTGAAAAACTAGCAGAACTTTCTTATAATCATGAAATGGAAAGTAAAGCTAATAATATGTATTATATTACTGATCACTATGATGAATTAATGACTGAAGCTAATCGCATTTTATCTGTAGTTAAACAATACATGGGTGTTCAAACTGGTACATATCAACAAACAGTAAAACCAGTTATTATCAAAGATAAAAATATATTAGTTGTAGATGACTCTAATGTAGTTAGAAATTTTGTATATAAAATATTTAATAATGAATATGAGGTATTAATAGCTAATGATGGTAAAGAAGCAATTGATATATTAAATAGTAATGTAGATGATAAGATTGTTGGAGTACTTCTTGATCTTAATATGCCTAATGTAGATGGATTTGCAGTACTTGATTATTTTAAAAATGCTAACTTATTTAATAGAATTCCAGTAGCTATAATTACTGGTGAAGGTAGCGAAGAAAATGTAAAAAGAGCATATACTTATCCAATAGTTGATATGCTACAAAAACCATTTAATGAAGTTAATGTTAAAAACATAGTTGATAAATTAATAATGATACATGATATGAATAAAGGTGCTTAAAGCATCTTTTTCTTATGTTTTAGTAAAAAAATGTTGAAAAATAAGGAAGTTTGAGTTATAATCTTATGTAGTTAAGAGGTTTATACCTTTAAAACTCGGAAGGAGGGGAAATTAATGACACAAGTAGCGGTAAAAAATGGAAATCTTGAATTTGCATTAAAGAAATTTAAACAAAAAGTAGCAAGAGACGGAGTCCCTTCTGAATGTAAGAAAAGAGAA
>Ga0310691_10005132_pt1 | contig 14429 bp, 10 predicted proteins | sample 176DNAGHGlowgp2_FD_203887 | JGI IMG/M metagenome (GOLD analysis project Ga0310691, IMG submission 203887) | Sheep rumen microbial communities from Palmerston North, Manawatu-Wanganui, New Zealand - 1766 DNA GHGlow gp2 (v2) (version 2) | ecosystem: Host-associated > Mammals > Digestive system >... | reverse complement strand
TGAGTGCGCTGGCACCGAGGCGGTTTGCACCGTGGTCGGAGAAGTTGCACTCGCCGATAGCGAAGAGTCCAGGAATGGAGGTCTGGAGTTCGTAGTCAACCCAAATACCACCCATTGTGTAGTGGATAGCAGGGAATATCATCATTGGATTATAGTATTTCACACCGTTGATTTCGCGAGCCACTTCACCTGGGTTCACGTCGGTGATTTCCTCATACATGTCGAAGAGGTTGCCATAGCGCTGGAGCACTACGTCGAGGCCCAAACGCTCGATGGATTCGGAGAAATCGAGGAATACGGCAAGACCTGTGTTGTTCACACCGAAGCCCTTGTCGCAACGCTCCTTGGCTGCACGGCTGGCAACGTCGCGAGGCACGAGGTTACCGAATGCAGGATAGCGGCGCTCCAAGTAGTAGTCGCGGTCCTCTTCAGGAATATCGCTACCCTTGATTTCGCCCTTCTGCAATTTCTTTGCGTCTTCCAACTTCTTTGGCACCCAGATACGACCATCGTTACGAAGCGACTCAGACATGAGTGTGAGCTTCGACTGCTTGTCACCGTGAACTGGAATACAAGTTGGGTGAATCTGCACGTAGCAAGGATTTGCGAAGTAAGCACCCTTGCGGTAGCACGACATAGCTGCAGTAACGTTGCAACCCATTGCGTTCGTGGAGAGGAAGTAAGTGTTTCCGTAACCACCAGTTGCAATCACAACGGCATTGGCTGAGAAGCGCTCAAGCTTACCAGTTACGAGGTTCTTGGCAATGATACCACGAGCACGACCGTCGATAATCACCACGTCGAGCATTTCGTAACGAGTATAGAGCTTCACCTTCTTTGCATTTACTTGTGCGGAAAGCGCAGAGTAAGCGCCGAGGAGGAGCTGCTGACCTGTCTGTCCTTTGGCATAGAAAGTACGGCTCACCTGAGCACCACCGAAGGAACGGTTGGCGAGTGTACCACCATATTCGCGTGCGAAAGGAACGCCCTGTGCCACGCACTGGTCAATGATGCTGTTCGACACTTCTGCAAGACGATAAACGTTTGCTTCGCGAGCACGATAGTCACCACCCTTCACTGTATCGTAGAAAAGACGATAGACAGAGTCACCATCGTTCTGATAGTTCTTTGCAGCATTGATACCGCCCTGAGCAGCGATGGAGTGAGCGCGGCGAGGAGAGTCCTGGATGCAGAAGTTGAGCACGTTGAAGCCCATTTCGCCAAGAGAAGCTGCTGCGGAAGCACCGGCAAGACCAGTACCAACGACAATCACGTCGAGCTTCAGTTTATTCTTTGGGTTTACCAAGCGCTGGTGTGCCTTATAGTTGGTCCATTTCTCAGCAACTGGTCCCTCAGGTATTTTTGAATCTATTTTAACCATAGTTGAATTTCCAATTTAAAATGATAAGTTAGATGAATCATTAAAGTTGAGGATCCTGAGGACCATCTGGTGCTCCTTGAGGATGATGTCCGCCTTCCTTTGGACAAGGTTTACCTTCTTTGCAATCAGGGCACATACCTTCTGCTGGCATTTTGTCGCAGCATGGTGCCTGAGGTTCTGGACCGCACTGTTCGCAAACGATTCTTGGCATAGCCTTTTTGTGTTTATGAACCATAGGGCATGGTGCAACCGCCTTGTCGCATCCTGGCATAGCCTTGTCGCATTGTTGACCAGCCATGTGATGGCGAGGGCCTACCATTTCAGTGCAAGCCTGAGCCTTTTGGCATGAGATAGATGGAGCACACTTGAATGCGAATGACAAAACAACCACTAAGAACATGAGAATGAGCAATGTGGAATAGATGTTGCCAATGACACGCCAACGTTTGAACCACACATGACCACTCCAACCCATTGTCTGAATGGCTGACCACATACCATGAGTGAGATGGAACCAAAGGGCAAAGAGCCAAATAATGTAAAGAATCACGTAAATCACAGCACAAGTGCGGACATGTCCGTTAGGGCAAGTGAAGGCAAACGTGTTGAGAATGTGATAGAAACCATTGGAAGCAAGTTCTGCATCACCTCCTGCCAGTTCTTCGAACATCATGTTGTACCAGAAGTTATAAAGGTGCAGAATCATTCCAAGGCAGATGATGATACCCAGCACAAACATGTTCTGAGAAGCCCATTCTACCTTTTCTGGCTTGTCGGAAACATCATACTTGTTGTTACCACGAGCCTTACGGTTTTGCAAAGTCAGCCAGAGGGCATAGATGAAGTGAATTGCAATCAGCGCTGCCAAACCGATTGTAGCTACCACAGCATACCAGTTGGCACCGAGGAATTCACAAATCATGTTGTATCCCTTGGCTGAGAAGAGAGCCACAACGTTCATGCATCCATGAAACGTCAGGAAGAGAATCAGAGCTATGCCGGTTACCGACATCACTACTTTTCTTCCGATTGAAGAGTTACATAACCACATAAATTGATTTGTTTAAAAAATTAATATTGATTTGAATAATTTTGTTGACTATAACGTTTATGTTAGATGCACAAAAAGGTGTATTTTTACCCTATGAAACATAGCTACACACGTCTATAAGTCTGCAAAAATAATTTTTTTTAACCAAACTTACAAGAATTTAAGACGAAAATTGTTATCATAATTTCGTCGGAGTGAAAAATTGCGTAACTTTGCAAGCAAATATTCAACTCAACAAAGCAAATTATATATGTTATATATGAGAAACTTACTTTTTGCTGTGACGATGGCTCTCTGTGCGTCGCTCAGTGCCTATGCACAGGATGTCCAAGCCGATTCCGCTGCCACACGAGTGATTCGCGAATATGTCCGCTTCGGCTATTTCAGCTATTCCGACATGCTTCGCAATAGTCCCGGTTACGACATCGCGCAAAAGAAAATTGCCGACTTGCGCAAGGCTTACGAAACGGAATTGAAGCGCAACGAAGAACAGTTCTCCAAGCAATTTGCAGAGTATGTGGAAGGTCAGCAGACTTTCCCCGAGAACATCCTGCTCAAGCGACAGAAGGAACTCAAGCAACTCATGGAGCAGAGCATGCAATTCAAGCAGGAAGCCAAGCAACTTCTCGAAGCATCGGAGCAGGAAGTGATGGCTCCCATCTACAAGCAACTCGACGATGCCATCTACCAAGTGGGCATGGAACGCGGATATTCCTTTATCCTCAACACCGACAACAACGCCTGCCCCTTCATTAATGGCGACCAAGGCGAGGACGTCTCTCCTTATATAATTGAAGCGATGAAGTAACGTTTAAAGAGCCTCACCCCCAACCCCTCTCCAAAGGGCGAGGGGAGTAGAATGAAAAAACCTTTCAAATCCTTCAAATCCCTGATAAATTTTTAATTCTTCATTTTTCATTCTTCATTTAAATGTCTTCTCCCATCGGCATATTTGATTCAGGTTACGGAGGATTGACCATCCTCGATGGCATCCGCTCACGCCTTCCCCAGTACGACTACATCTACTTGGGCGACAATGCGCGTGCCCCATACGGAACACGTTCCTTCGATATAGTCTATGAATTCACCCTCCAAGCCGTGAAGAAACTCTTCGAGATGGGTTGTCCACTCGTCATCCTCGGTTGCAACACCGCTTCAGCCAAGGCACTGCGTTCCATTCAGCAAAACTATCTCCCTCAGCATGCTCCCGACCGTCGAGTGCTGGGAGTCATCATTCCAACCGCTGAAATCGTGGGTGACATCTCTCGCAACCACCACATTGGAGTGCTTGCCACGGAGGGAACCATCAAGAGCGAAAGCTACAAGCTCGAAATCGAGAAGCTCCACCCAGGTTTCAGTGTCACCGGACTGGCGTGTCCGATGTGGGTTCCTCTCGTTGAAAACGGCGAATTTGACAAACCTGGTGCTGATTATTTCGTGAAGGACAGCATCGAGAAACTCATGGCAAAGGACCCACTCATCGACACCGTCATTCTCGGTTGCACCCACTATCCTTTGCTTCTTGACAAAATCAAGAAATACATCCCTGCAGGGGTGACCGTCATTCCTCAAGGCAAATACATCGCTGCCAGCCTTGAGAACTATCTTTTCCGTCATCCCGAAATGCAGCAGCGTCTCTCTCAAGGAGGCACTTGCCATTACTACACCACGGAATCCACCACCAAATTCCGTGAATCCGCCAGTTTGTTCCTCCACGAACAAATTGAAGTGCAGCGCGTCACCCTCTAACCACCCTCCCTCTTCCCTCTACCCCCTCATCTACATCCCCTCCACCCCTCATCTCATTTTCTTCATTCCCCTTTTCTGTCGATTCCCATCGTTTCGACAAAACCACCCCATTGCCTTAACTGCTCCCCTCCTTCGCTTCAACTGCCCCCCTCCTTCGCTTCAACTGAACTTTTCCTTTGCCTTATCTGACCCTCTTCTTCGCCTTAACTGATCCACTCCTTCGATTCAACTAGTTGCCCGAGCCCTCGTTATCGATTCAGCGAGCCCTCGGCGTTGCGATAACGAGCCCTCGTTATATTTTCGCCGAGCCCCCACTTTTTCAGTAAATCCACAGGATTGTTTCAGATAAATCAAAGGAACAAGTCTGATAAATCAAAGGAGAAGTTCTCGAAAAACGAAGAGGTGGTTTGATGCCAATGATAAATCGTCAAACAGCCTGTAGGCGTACCAAATGATTCTTTGCTTTGTCAAATTTATTTAATGTCAACTCCTTGGATTTCTACACTTATTTTCATAACTTTGCATCCAACACCAATGTGTTCATTCAATGGCTGAGGGTATTAACAAAATGGGGCATGTAACCGTAAGTTTATAGGACTATGGATTTACAGAAATTATAGCAATAAAAGTCGGCCTATGGAATCGTGTAAAACATTGACAATCAGTAATGATGACCATTTTCGTGACCTCACGAAAATGATAGCTTTGGCGAAAGGTGTTCAGTGCGAAGTTCACGACGCTTTACAACAAGCTAATGAGAGTATTAACAAATTATGGCTTATGCTTAAAAGTTAAGAAATAGGAATGTTTCAGACATTATGATAAAGCAGATAATTGAAAACAATATGGAAGTGAAGCCAAACTCAAAAAAGTTGGAGGCTTTAAAAGAATATTTTGCAGGATGTTTCACAGCTGAGGGCGCCTTTGACATAGAAAGGTTCAAGGATATGATGAAAGACGAGGTGGATATCAGTAATGAAGGATATTCACTCGACTTTCTGGGCAAGGACTATGCTAATCTGATAGCATCGATAGACACTACGACGGTTATTGAACCTGACTTGGAACATAACGAAAAACCAGAGAACAAGGATAGTGAAAACATTTACATCAGTGGTGACAACCTTGATGCGCTGAAGCATCTGCTGAAATCGTATGCAGGCAAAGTGAAATGCATCTATATCGACCCGCCTTACAATACGGGTTCTGATGGTTTTGTCTATAATGACAAGTTCCGCTTTACGCCAGAGGAACTGGAGAAGAAACTGAGCATTGACGAGGATGAAGCAAAGCGTATCCTTGATCTTACTTCACGTGGCAGTAGCACACATTCTGCTTGGCTGATGTTTATGTCACCCCGTTTGCAGTTGGCTCGCGAATTGCTGTCGAAGGATGGTGTCATCTTTATTTCTATTGATGACAATGAGCAGGCAAATCTGAAGTTGCTTTGCGACTATGTGTTTGGTGAAGAGAATTTCGTGGCACAAATAGCTTGGAAGCATACTCAACAAAGCAAGAACGACGAGCGTCATTTCTCTCGGCAATATAATACAAATCTCGTCTACGCAAGAAGTATTGATGTTTTACCGAATTTTAGATTTGAAAGGACGGATGTTGACAACACAAACTACTCGAATCCTGATAATGATCCTAAAGGGAAATGGAGAAGTGGGGATGTCAGAAGCCCAAATTATAGAAAAACATTATGCTATGATATAATTGCTCCTAATGGAAATCTTATTCATGCTCCAGAAAACGGCTGGAGATGGGCAGAAGAAAGTGTCAAAGAAAAGATAGCAACAGGAGAGATTATCTTCAATTCTAATAATACTGGTATAATCCGTAAAATTTATCTTTGCGACCAAGAAGGGCGGATGCCAGAAAATCTATGGAATGGTGAAATATATGGAACGACACGGCAGGCTGCAGCAGAGATAAAACTACTTTTTGATGGAAAACAAGTCTTTGATACCCCAAAGCCAACCCAATTAGTAAAGCGAATAGTGTCGTTAGCTACAAACAAAGATGACATTGTTGTTGACTTTTTCTCTGGTTCTGGCACAACTGCAGATGCTATTTTCCAACTGAATAGTGAAATAGAGAACAGCAACAGAAAGTTTATCTGTATTCAATGGGCTGAATCGGTTAGGGAAGGTAGTGAGGCACAATTATTCGGTTTTACTACCATCGACGAAATTGGGCAGGAGCGTATCAAACGTGCTGCTGCAAAGATTAAGGCAGAGAATCCTCTGTTTGCTGGCGACTTGGGATTCAAACACTACACACTGAGAGAGGTGTCGGACAACGTGCTTGACAAGTTGGAAAAGTTTGACCCTAACCAGTCTGGCTTTGCCAATAATATTTTAGAGGTATTTGGTAAGGAAACAGTACTTGAAACTTGGAAAGTTCGCGATGGCTACGGCATGAATGCGAAGATGGAGGAAGTGCAGTTGGCCGACTATACTGCTTACCAGTGCAACGATCATCTCTATCTGACAGACGAGGGTATGAGTGACGAAGCCATCACGGCATTGGTTGAGAAATATGGTGATCAGTCGGCTTGGGGACCTCATTACGTGGTGCTCTTTGGCTATAGTTTCAACTTCGGTGCTACGGATGCGCTGAAGAAGAACCTACCTCTGCTAAATGAGGGCGAGAAACAAATCAAGATAAACATCGACATCAGATATTAAGGCGCATGGATATTATACTTGAAGCAGGATTGCCACATCAGCAAATACCCGTTGACAGGCTAGGCAGCGTATTTGAAAAGACACGCTTGGATGCTCCTTTGAAGCCATACGAGAACCCGCTCATTGACCACCACGACTTATCCACAGAATGGGCTCTCCGTCGCATAGAAAACACGGAGGAAATGAAGCCCTATAACCGCAAGGTGATGACAGCAGAGAATGGTGTGCTGAATCTTGATATCAAGATGGAAACTGGAACGGGTAAGACATACGTCTATACTCATTCCATCTATGAACTTCATAAAAGATATGGGTTCAACAAATTTGTGGTTATAGTTCATTCTTTACCTGTCAAATCTGGCGCCGTTCAGTTTATCAGCGATCCCTACGTGCAAAGGCATTTCCGTGATACATTAGGATATGGCACAGAAATAGATTTGTGCGAAGTTGCAGCCTTGAAGAAAAAGAAAAAAGGCCATAACTATTTCCCTTCTTCAGTACGTGACTTTGTGAATGGCTCATGTCAAAACAAGAATCGCATTTATGTGATAGTTGTTAATCAGCAGCTACTACAAAAAGGAAAACTGTTGGATAAGAAGGATTACGACATAGCCGTACAGGGTTTTGTACGTCCCTTTGATGCCATTAAGGCGACACGTCCAATAGTGATTATAGACGAGCCTCATCGTTTTGAAAGGAGCAATACAACCTATAAACGTATTCTGAGCGAAATTTCTCCTCAGTGCATCATACGCTTTGGTGCCACATTCCCCGAAGTGACCGAAGGTAGAGGAAAAAAGAAAGAGACTCATAAGGATTATCTGAATTTGTTGTATAACCTGACAGCATGCGATGCCTTCAATCAGAACTTGATTAAGGGTGTAGCCAAGGAGCATTTTAATCCTACAACATCAGAAAACGAGAAGGTTAAAGTTGTTAGTATAGATGATAAGAAAAGCGTCACTCTGCACTTTACAAATAAGGATCAAAGCAAGCGCTATGTCTTGCATAAAGATGAGTCATTAGGAATAATGAGTGATCACCTTTCTGGTATTACAGTTAGTGGCATTAGCAACTCTGAAGTTGAGTTGTCAAACGGACAGACGAAACATGTAGGTGATGAGTTTACAGCAGACATCTATTCAACATCCTATCAGGAGAATATGATTAGGATGGCTATACAACGCCATTTTGAAACAGAACGACAGTTGTTCCATCGTGAAAGTAAAATCAAAACCCTTGCATTATTCTTTATTGACAATATTGTTTCATTCAGAGGTGATAACCAAGGCGATGGTGCATGGTTACGTGATATCTTCGACAAGTGGCTGGAACATTATTTAAAAGAGGAAATAAAGAATAAGGATAATTCTGAGGAATATACTGACTACCTCAAAGCAAGTCTCCAAAACATCTCAGGTTGCCGTGCGGGTTATTTTGCAAAAGATAACAACGACAGTGATGAAGCTATTGCTGAGGAGGTAGATGATATCTTGAGAAATAAGAAAAAACTCCTCTCGTTCAAAGATGAGAATGGTAATTGGAATGTACGTCGCTTTCTCTTTTCAAAGTGGACTCTGAAAGAAGGTTGGGATAATCCAAATGTGTTTACTATAGCCAAGTTACGTTCCAGTGGTAGTGAAATCAGTAAGCTGCAAGAGGTTGGGCGTGGACTTCGTTTGCCTGTTGATGAATATGGTAATAGGACAAGTAGTACAGACTTTATGTTGAACTATATTGTGGACTTCACAGAAAAGGATTTCGCAGACAAACTTGTTCGTGAAATAAATGGTGATATTGCAAAGAAGGATGCTGAGCATATCGTCTTAAATAGTGAAGAACTTAATCGTGTTGCCAATTTGAGAAAAATGGGTAATTTCCTTGTGTTGCTTAACGAACTTTATGCGAAAGGATATGTAGATATGCAAGGAACAGATTTCATCGTGAGAGACGACTCCATTATGGAGTTTAAGAATGAGTATCCCGAATTTAATCTTGATGGTTTGAATTTGAACCGCGTTATAGACCGCAATGCAAAAAACAATCGTTTGATGGTGAAGATTCGTAAGTCCAACTACCAGAAGATTGAATCGTTGTGGAAAGAAATCAACAAGAAGTATCTGATGTTCTATCAAAAAGATATAGACAAAGAAATCGAAAAAGCATTACCTGCTATATTGGAAGAGGGTGTTTTCTCAAGAATGTCTGCGTCATCTGAACGATCTGAAATTCAGGTTGACCAAAATGGAGCTACCGTCGTTAGTGAGGCAAATGTTACCTATATGCTTTATGGTCGGAAGATACCTTATAACGAGTTCTTGAAAAGAGCAAATAAGAGTACTGCAATTTCTATTGAAGTGATACATAATGCCATTTGCGGATACGCTAAAAATCATGATTTTCATGATGACCTAATTAATGATTTGACTTTGTCTCAATTTATTGGAAGATTCCGTGATTGGAAAATCAAACATCTTGGAGGCTGCATATCATATAAACAGGCAAATTATAATACAAAAACCACAGCATTAACAAATGCAGATGGAAGTGTAAGAGATGAGGTCGTTATGGGGCGGATTGGTAAAAAGACAGACAACTCGCGAACCCCTCCAGAATATTTGTATGAGCCGATTGCTTTTGACTCTCCTCTTGAAAGAACAAACATTTTGGCTAAAATTGATGTGGCAGAACTCATTGTATATGGTAAGATTCCTAATAGTAGTATCCGTATTCCAACAATAACGGATGAAACCTATTCTCCTGACTTCATGTATGTTATCAAAAAGAAAGATGGTACTATGCAGATGAATGTTGTCATTGAGACAAAAGACGTCAATCAGGAAGCAGATTTGCGTCCCAAGGAAAGTGCAAAGATTGACTGTGCAAAGATCTTCTTTGAGCAGATTTCAAAGGATAATCCGTCTTTACCTGTCAGCTTTGAACGACAGATTAATAGACAGATGATGAACGAGATAATTGATAGGCTTGTCAATAAAAACTAAGTTTAGTAATGATATAAAAATAAGTTGGTACAGCTTATTCATATTTTGGAGATGTTTTTGTTCGTTTTTGAGGGAGTGATGCGGGCATCATGACTGAGGAAACGGGCGAAAACAGCCCAAAAGATGAAGATGACACAACTAATATGAACATTTCAAAATGTACCAAGCTATTTTTTATCGTTACTTATTATTATCAAATGATTTATACTTGCGCACAACTAATTAAATATATTCATGAGGTGGGATTTCTGCCTCTGTTGGATAGTGGCATCCGTGGCTTTTCTGCTGAGGATGTGGTGGATGAGGATTGCCGATATGTTGTCTTTCCTGATGGTGGATGGGACTGGCCACTGTGGAAATGGAAAGGGCAGGTGGTGACAGATGGAGGTTGCATGTATGGCAAGTTTTTCAATAAGAAAGCGGGATTCATTAGTCGGGAATGGTGGCCGGATTTCTATAACTATCGACGCAGTGTGAGTCCGAAACCTGCCGAAGGGAGTATTGAGGACACGATTCTCAATGTGCTTCAGATGCATGGGAGTCTCATCACGCGTGAATTACGTGCGGCTTGTGGTTTTACGGGTCCCAATATGCGCAGTCGTTTCGATGGCTATATCACTCGTTTGCAGATGGGTTGCCATATCGTGACGGAGGACTTCGTTTATCCTACCGATAAGCACGGGCGCGAATATGGTTGGGGGTGGTCCTTGCTCACCACGCCTGAGGAACTTTATGGCAAAGACGCTTGTGAGTGTGAGCGTTCCCCTGAGGAATCCCGCCAACGCATCTTGGCTCACTTGCATAGCATCTTGCCAAATGCTTCGGATAAGCAAATAGAAAGACTCGTGTAAATGAAAGACATGTGAAAAAAAGGTCGTCCCATGCAGGAGGTTCTTGCATGGGACGACTTTTATATGTTTCATCAAGTTGTTGTTATTTCTTCTTGAAATAGTTTTTGAGACGGCGATAACCTTCTACTCCGAGGATGGTGAGGCCTGAGTACTGGGCGGTTTTGGCGAGTCCGAAGAGGATGGTCCAAAGGAGGGTTTTGGTGGAGGCGCTGGTGGGGAGTGCCATCTGAGCGAAGGAAAGGATATAGAAAGGGATGCAACTGAGAAGGACAATGACCCCCGTGCGGAACGAAAGTCCTTGCAACCATGCTTGGGCTTTCAAGAAGAAACGACGAAGGGCGGTGCTGTCGTTCACTTCTCTGCGTAGAGGATAATTGCCACGGAGCGATTCAAATGCTTCGGGATGCGCTTTCAGTCGGGCGGTATCCACTCGAGGGTCATAAAGGGAAATCTTACCGTTTGGGGCTTTTCCATTGATGAGTGGGTCTATCGTCACCTTGGGTTCCGTGTCTGCATAGGAAAAATTCCTTGGCAAGCGTGGAGGATTGACGTTAAATGAAGAATGTGATTTAGTGTGAAGCGATGAAGAGTCTTTTTCATTCTTCATTCTACATTCTTCATTCTTCATTAAGAATTGTGCGATGGCTTGCAACGACATGCGAGTGGCGTTGGCTTTGCCATCGGCGGAATAGCCGGCGATGTGAGGTGTGGCGATGATGGCTTTAGCTAACAGTTTTCGGTTGAGATTGGGTTCGCCTTCCCATGTGTCGATGACGGCATTGCTTACTTGTCCACTTTCGAGTGCATGGAGCAGTGCTTCGTTATCTACCACAGGACCTCGACTCGAGTTGATGATGAGCGGTTTTTTGCGAAGTGAGGCAAAAAATGCAGCATCTGCCATGTGGTAAGTGGGGTATTCTCCATCCTTGGTGAGTGGCGTGTGGAAGGTGATGATGTCGCAGAGTTCTGCCAACTGGGGAAGTGCGTATTTCTCGCCCTTCGGTGGGTCGCAGCGCAAGACGGTTAAGCCCTTTTTCTCCAAATCGTTGGCAACGAGTGTGCCCACGTGTCCCACACCAACGACTCCCACGGTAAGCCCTTTCTTCAAAAGACCAAGAACAAGGAGTGAGTTGTGGATGTACTGGCATACGGAGGAAGCGTTACAGCCAGGGCAGTTGGTCCATTGGATGCCAGCGCGCTTGAGATAATCTTTGTCGAGATGGTCGTGCCCAATGGTGGCAGTGACGATAAAGCGCACACGTGAATCTTTGAGCAATGCTTCGTTGCAATGCGTGCGAGTACGCACCACGAGGATGTCGGCATCAGCCACGTCCCTCGGCCCGATTTCGCTACCCTTCAGATAGACGGTTTCGTCAACGAGTTTCTCTATCTCTCCCTTGATGTAGGGAATCTTGTCGTCAATAACTGCTTTCATGGGTGCAAAGATAGCGGTTTTTGAAATAACACAAGTGTAAAAAAATACTAAAGGTTTTGGCAAAGTCGGTTTTTATGCTTAGATTTGCATTTGTAATCATAACAAAAACGAGTATAGAGTATGACTTTTACGCAATTATCCATGCCGATTTTTGAGCAAGCTATCAATGATTATCATGTCGTTGACGATGTGGACCAGCCTTTGAAGAATCCTTACGAAGTGGGAACAATTGAATACTATCTCTATGTGAAAAACTGGATTGACACCGTGCAGTGGCATTTCGAGGACATCATTCGTGACCCCAAAATCGACCCTGAGGCAGCTCTCGTGTTGAAACGCAGAATCGACAAGAGCAATCAGGACCGCACGGACCTTGTGGAGATGATTGACAGTTATTTCCTCGATAAATACAAGGATGTGGAGGTTTTGCCTGATGCCACCATCAATACGGAAAGTCCTGCCTGGGCTGTGGATCGCCTGAGCATATTGGCACTGAAGATTTATCACATGAGGGAGCAGGTGAATCGCAAGGATGCCGATGCAGAGCACATTGCCAAGTGCCAGCAGAAACTGGATGTGCTGTTGGAGCAACAGAAGGACCTCTCCACTGCTATCGACCAGTTGCTTGCCGACATCGAGGCTGGACGCAAGTACATGAAGGTGTACAAGCAAATGAAAATGTATAACGACCCAAGTACCAACCCTATACTTTACGGACAGAAATAAGTATGTTTCGATTACTCATCACACGATTCTCAGCTATAGGCGATGTGGCTATGACAGTGCCCGTCGTGCATTCGCTTGCCAGTCAGCATCCCGAAATGCGCATCACCATGCTTACGAAGAAGGGTATGAAACCGTTCTTCGATTGGATGCCTGCCAACGTGGAGGTGATTGGTGTGGATGTGAATAAATATGATGGAGTGGTCGGACTGGAAAAAATCTTTAACGAGTTGAAAAAGCGGAAGTTTGATGCGATGGCAGACTTGCACGATGTGCTCCGCACCAAATATTTGCGTTCTCGCTTCAAGTTGAGTGGTGTGAAAACGGCGAAAATCGACAAAGGGCGCGAGGACAAAAAGGAACTCATGGGCAAAGGAATGAGCAACGACGCATTGATTCCCATGACAGAACGCTACGTGCAGGTGCTGAATAAGCTGGGCATTGAGGTGACGCTCAATTACGACCGTGCTTTCGACCCTCGCGATGAGGACTATGCTCCCGTTTTCAATCGTGTAGGACGCAAGCGTGCTGGTGAAGTGTGGATTGGCGTCGCTCCGTTTGCCGCCCATGTCAATAAAATCTATCCGTTGGAGAAGATGCACGAAGTGGTACGGACCTTGGCAAACCACGATGTGCATGTGTTTCTCTTTGGCGCAGGCGAAGAAGAGAAGAGCGTGCTAACAAGCTGGGAAGGTCCAAACGTCATCAGTGTGTGCGACAAATTGGGAGGACTGCACAATGAAATGCTCTTGATGTCGAAACTCGACACGATGTTGGCGATGGATTCAGCCAATATGCACATCGCCGCGTTGGTCGGTACACGGGTAGTCTCTATTTGGGGTGCTACGCATCCGAAGGCTGGTTTCACGCCTTGGCACCAACCGCTCGACAATATCATTCAGATGGAGAATCTCCCTTGTCGTCCTTGTTCCGTGTATGGAGACAAGCCTTGCCAGTTCGGCGACCTTCGCTGCATGAATCTAATCACGCCAGAGATGATTCTCGAAAAGCTTCTTATGAAGTAAAACTTGCATAGTTCCCAAGTTTTCCACTTTTCACTTTTCACTTTTCACTTCTCACTTTTCACTCTTCACTCTTCCATGTATCGCATCGTTTTCTCACTTTGTTGGCTTATTTCGCTACTTCCGCTGCGGGTGCTCTATGTGTTTTCAGATTTCATGTATCTTCTTGTGCGCTTCGTGGTACGTTATCGCCGAAAGGTGGTGCGAAAGAATCTGAGAGAGTCTTTTCCTGAGAAGACGGAAAAGGAGTTGCGGGAGATAGAGCGTAAGTTCTACCATGCGTTTTGCGATTATTTCGTGGAGGACATTAAGTGTTTCTCCATGTCGAAGGAGCAAATGATGAAGCGCATGACTTTCGGTAATGTTGAGTGGTTGAAGGAGGGTTTTGAGAAAGGAGATTACCAAATCGTGCTTCTATTTTTGGGGCATTTTGGTAATTGGGAATGGATTGCATCGATTCTGTATTCGTTTCCCGAAATAAATGTTTCGCAGGTTTACCACAAACTTTATAATGATGTGAGT
>Ga0310691_10005131_pt1 | contig 14429 bp, 13 predicted proteins | sample 176DNAGHGlowgp2_FD_203887 | JGI IMG/M metagenome (GOLD analysis project Ga0310691, IMG submission 203887) | Sheep rumen microbial communities from Palmerston North, Manawatu-Wanganui, New Zealand - 1766 DNA GHGlow gp2 (v2) (version 2) | ecosystem: Host-associated > Mammals > Digestive system >... | reverse complement strand
TGAGTAGCCATCTGCGTGGTGAGCCGGGTACGAGTTTTGTGCTGAAGGTGCTGCGTCCATCCACGGGAAAGACGCTGAGTTTCAAGATTACGCGTGAAAGTATTAAGATGCCCGAGATTACCTGGCATGGAATATTAGAGGGTGGGGGAGAGAACGGTTCGAAGAGGATTGGATATATCTGTCTGAATACTTTTACGGGTGAACCAGCCAAGGCTATGCGCTTGGCGTACATTGACCTGAAGAAGCAGGGGGCTACGAGTCTCATCCTGGATCTTCGCGGCAATGGTGGTGGATCGCTGTCGGAATGTGTCGACATTCTGAGCATGTGGCTGCCCAAGGGTCAGCGCATTGTGGAGACGAGGGGTAAGCTGAAGCGTGCCAACAGCGAGTATGACACTCGTCTGGAGCCTATTGACACGGTGATGCCGCTGGTGGTGCTGGTGAATCAGGAGACGGCATCGGCTTCGGAGATTACCAGTGGGGCCTTGCAGGACTTGAAGCGCGGGTTGATAATCGGTACGCGTACGTATGGTAAAGGCTTGGTACAGGTACCCAATGTGGAGTTGCCCTATAATGCTAATCTGAAGCTGACCACGTCGCGCTATTACTTGCCATCGGGTCGTGGTATCACCATGGAAGAAGGTATCAAGCCTGATGTATATGTGAAACCCGACACCTTGGCCAACGTGACTTTATATCTTCAGCGGTTGGACTCCACGGAGGTGATGTTCGACTATGTGGTAGACTATATCGGCAAGCACCCAACGATTGCTGCTGCCCGCGACTTCCACCTGACGGATGCAGACTATGAGGACTTTAAGCAGCGCGTGATTAAGGCGGGCTTCACCTATGACCAGCTGAGCAAGAAGCAGTTTGGGGAATTGGAGAAGGCCATGAAGTTTGAGGGCTATATCGATGATGCCCGTGCCGAGCTGGAGGCTTTGAAGGCAAAGATAGACCATCACGATCTGGCGAGTGATTTGGACCGCCACCGCAAGGAGATACAGCAGGCTTTGGAGCTTGATATCGTGTCGGCCTACTACTATCAGGCAGGCCAGTTGCAGTTAGGTTTGCGCGATGACAAGACTCTGCTTGAAGCCAAGCGCATACTTCTAACGGCTGGGGAATACGAACGTCTGCTGCATCCCCAGTCGTCAGAAGTGGTAGAGTAAAAAGCGATGCCCTCTATTTCATCAGCAGCTCTGAGAGTTTGCGCATGCCAGAGGATGCTCCCTCTTGAATCTGGGTGATATTCCGGCCGCCGGCACTCACGGGATTGGGGTCGATGAGGTAGACTGGCACCTCGGGCCGCACATAGTGTATCAGTCCTGCGGCAGGATATACCGCCAGCGAGGTTCCGATGATGATGAAGATGTCTGCCTGCTGGCACTCGTCTGCAGCTATCGAGATGTTGGGCACGGCCTCGCCGAAGAACACAATGTAAGGGCGCAGCAGCGAGCCGTCTCCAGCCTTCGCCCCAGGCTCTATCTCGCAGTTGTCAGGAGTCAGCGTCTGGATGTACCGCGGGTCATCTACGTTGCGGCTGGAGCACACTTTCATCAGTTCGCCATGCAGATGGATGACATGCTTAGAACCTGCTTGTTCGTGCAGGTTGTCAACATTCTGAGTCACCACAGTCACATCATACTTCTCCTCCAGCGCAGCCACCAGTCGATGGCCCTCGTTGGGCTTTACGTTCCAACATTTCTTGCGAAGCATGTTATAGAAGTTCGTCACCAGCGTGGGGTCATCGAGCCAGGCTTCGTGAGTAGCCACCTTGGCTACAGGATACTCTTCCCACAGTCCGTCGGCATCGCGGAAAGTCTTCAGACCACTCTCCACAGACATGCCTGCACCAGTCAATACAACAATCTTTTTCATATGCATAAGTATTAAGAATGCACAAAAATAACAATTTTTTGGGAAATATCGCACGAAAATCATAAAATATTCGTACCTTTGCGCCCGATTTTATTATAATAAGGTAAAAAAGAATGGATAAAGTAAGTTATGCATTGGGCATAGGCATCGGTAACCAGCTGATTCACATGGGTGGATCGGAGCTTAATATCGATGATTTTGCCCAAGCCATCAAGGATGTGCTGGCAGGCAACGAGCTGAAGGTGAAAAGCAGCGATGCCCAGCGTATGGTAGAGGAATTCCTGTCACGTCAGGAAGAGAAGAACAGCAGGCAACGTGCCGAACAGGGCAAGAAGCATAAGGAAGCAGGCGAGAAATATCTGGCTGAGAATGCCAAGAAGGACAACGTGGTGACGCTGCCCAGCGGTCTGCAGTATCAGGTGTTAAAGGAGGGTAACGGCAAGAAGCCGTCGGCTAAGGACTCTGTGAAGTGCCATTATGAGGGATTCCTGATTGATGGCACCGTGTTCGACTCAAGCGTACAGCGCGGCGAGCCTGCTGTGTTCGGACTGCAGCAGGTGATAGCAGGCTGGACAGAGGGCTTGCAGCTGATGCAAGAGGGTGCCAAGTATCGCTTCTTCATCCCTTATCGTCTGGCTTACGGTGAAGGTGGTGCTGCCGGTGGTGCAATACCTCCCTATGCAGCTTTGATCTTCGATGTGGAGCTGATACAAGTGATGTAAGATTTATGGTGAAAGAAAGATAATTGAGAGAATTCAAATATTAAACACTTAACACAAAATGAGAAAGTTTACTTTTACTGCTGTTGCAGCAGTTGCTGCCGTTATGATGTATGCATCATGCGACAATGGCACTCCAAAGGCTAGCCTGAAGAGTGATGTTGACACCGTTAGCTATGCTATCGGTATGGCTCAGACTCAGGGTCTGAAAGATTATCTCGTAGGTCGTCTGGGCGTTGATACCGCCTATATGGATGAGTTTATCAAAGGTCTGAACGAAGGAGCCAATGCAGGTGATGACAAGAAGCGCGCTGCCTACTATGCCGGTATCCAGATTGGTCAGCAGATCAGCAACCAGATGGTGAAGGGTATCAACCACGAGTTGTTTGGCGATGACTCCACCAAGACCATTTCTCTGAAGAACTTCATGGCTGGTTTCATCAGTGGAACTACCGGCAAGGGAGGTCTGATGACCGTTGACTCTGCCGCTCAGGTTGCTCAGCAGATGATGCGCACCATCAAGGCCAAGAACATGGAGAAGGAGTTCGGCCCCAACAAGAAGGCGGGTGAGGACTTCCTCGCTGCCAATGCCAAGAAGGAAGGCGTGAAGGTGCTGGAGAGTGGTGTTCAGTACAAGGTTATCAAGGAGGGCAACGGTCCGCTGCCTAAGGACACTTCGCTGGTGAAGGTTCACTACGAGGGTAAGACGCTTGATGGCAACGTATTCGACAGCTCTTACAAACGTGGTCAGCCTGCTGATTTCCGTGCCAATCAGGTTATCAAGGGTTGGACTGATGCACTGACTCACATGCCTGCAGGATCTATTTGGGAGGTTTACATTCCTCAGGAGTTAGCTTATGGCGAGCGTCAGCAGGGTGCTGATATCAAGCCTTTCTCTATGCTTACATTCAAGATTGAACTCATCGAGGTTGACGGCAAGAAATAAGTAATGCAGGAGACAAGACAAAACAAGATAGCGCGTCTGCTTCAGAAGGAACTGAGTCAAATCTTCCAGGAGCAGACGCGCTCCTTACATGGAGTGATGGTAAGTGTGACACGCGTGAAGATCAGTCCTGACCTTAGCGTGTGTACTGCATACCTCAGCATCTTCCCTTCGGAGAAGAGTGAGGAGATGATTAAAAACATCACCAAGAACGATAAACAGATACGCTACGAACTTGGTACCCGCATCCGCTATCAGCTGCGTATAGTGCCAGAATTGCGTTTCTTTATTGATGACTCGCTCGACTATATAGAGCACATAGACGAACTGCTCAGGAAATAAAGGACAAAAGATCTGTCATCGTATGAATTTCCCGTTTTACATCGCTCGGCGCTACCTCTTTTCTAAGAAGTCTACACATGCCATCAATGTCATCAGTGCCATCTCTGTCATAGGGGTGGCTGTGGCTTCGATGGCCTTGGTGATTACCCTGAGCGTGTTCAACGGATTCCACGATATGGTGGCCTCGTTCTTTACTCAGATGGACCCTCAACTTAAGGTGACCCCCGTAAAAGGCAAGACAGCAGCAGCCGACGATCCGGTGCTGACTGCAATACGACAGTTGCCGGAAGTGGAGGTGGCAACAGAATGTCTTGAGGATCAGGCACTAGCGGTATATCGTGACCATCAGCTGATGGTGAAGATAAAAGGCGTAGAGGACAATTTCGACTCGTTGACCCATATTCGCGAGATTCTGGAAGGTGACGGCCAGTTTGAGCTTCATGCAGCCGATATGAATTACGGCATCCCCGGTCTGGGCGTGGCTTATCTTCTGGGCATGGGTTATACGTATGACCCATCTGTGAAAATATATGCTCCCAAGCGCGAGGGACAGCTTGATATGACTAATCCTACAGAGGGATTTGTTGAGGATGAGCTTTTCTCGCCTGGTGTAGTGTTCTCGATGAAGCAGGGCAAGTACGACAAGAATTATATCCTGACGTCTATAGACTTCACGCGTAAGCTCTTCTCACAAGATGGTATGCTCTCTTCCTTAGAACTGCGGCTGAAGCCTGGCAGCAATTTTGATGATGTAAAAAGTCGTATGCAGCTGATTGCCGCCGGAAAGTTCTATGTTCGTGACCGATATGAACAGCAGGATGATACTTTTCGCATAATGAAGATTGAAAAGCTCATTGCCTATATCTTCCTTACATTTATCCTGATGATAGCCTGTTTTAACATCATCGGTTCCCTTTCGATGCTCATCATTGACAAGCGCGACGATGTGGTAACCTTGCGGAATCTGGGAGCTTCTGATAGTCAGATTTCGTGCATTTTCCTCTTCGAGGGCCGCATTATCAGTGTCATCGGAGCAGTCATTGGTATCGTCATCGGATTGTTGCTTTGTTGGCTGCAGCAGCAATATGGTATTGTACGGCTGGGTAGCAGCGAAGGGTCTTTTGTCGTCGATGCCTATCCTGTCAGTGTACATCCCACTGACATCATTCTGATTTTCCTTACTGTTATTTGTGTAGGATTCCTGTCAGTATGGTATCCTGTGCGCTACTTTTCCAAGAGGCTGTTGACTGCTTGAGGATAGCAGGGAATTAACAGTCAACAGTTAGCTTCCAAGTGATATGTTTTCCACTTCCACAGGCTCGTGTAGGAATAATTGAGCCTGTTCCTTGAATTTCTCTGGGTTCTCGGTGGTCAGGTAATGCACTTGCCCGCCTTTGGTGCAGCGTTGCTCTATTTCAGGATGGTGTTCGAAATAGCGTTGCAGGCTGTCTGCTACATATTCGCCCTGCGACACGATACGTATGGAGCGAGGTATGTATTTATGTATCTTGGGCAGCAGAAGGGGGTAATGAGTACAGCCTAAGATGATGGTGTCAATCTTAGGATCCATCCGTAACAACTGGTCTATTCGTTTCTTGACGAAGTAGTCGGCTCCAGGAGAGTCGGCTTCATTGTATTCTACAAGTGGTACCCAGAACGGACAGGCTACACCAGATACCTTGATGTCGGGGGCGAACTTGTGTATTTCCATGTTATACGATTCACTCTTGATGGTTCCTTCTGTGGCAAAGATACCCACATGTCGGGTATTCGTCAGCGAGCCTATGACCTCAGCAGTCGGACGTATAATGCCCAGCACTCGGTGGTAGGCGTCCGTTTTTGGTAAATCGTGCTGCTGGATAGTCCGTAGCGCCTTTGCTGATGCGGTGTTACATCCCAGTATCACGAGGTTGCACCCCATGTCGAACAGCTTTGTCACAGCCTGTCGCGTAAACTCATACACCACCTCGAAGGAGCGTCCTCCGTATGGTGCGCGAGCATTATCGCCCAGATACAGATAGTCGTACTCGGGCAGCAGCTGACGTATGCCATGCAAGATGGTCAGTCCGCCATAACCGCTGTCGAAGATGCCTATAGGTCCGGGCTTGCTGCTCATCGTTCTTCCAGAAGCTCTTTTACCACCAAGGTGATATCTTCACCTATAGCGGGATTGATGAAGGTCAGGACTTCTTTGTCGGTGTTAAGGATAAAGGCATAGCCGCGCTGCTGACCAATGGTGTTGACAGCCTGCTGGATGATGGCTCTCAGATTTTTCAGCATGCCTGATTCGGCTTCGCTCAGCAACTGCTGGCTTTGCTTCTTGAAGGCTATGTTCTTGTCCAGCATTTCCTGAAGCTCGCTCTGGCGCTTCTGGAGAATGGTCTTGGGGAATGCAGCCTGACCGTCGAGAAACTCCTCGTACTTCTTGTTGAAATCGTCCTCTACACGCTGCTGCTCTGCTTCATACTGTGTGCGCAGCTGTTGCATGCTGGTTTGCATTTCCGCATACTCCGGCATCGACAACATAACTGAGTCGTAGCTCAGATAACCAAACTTGATGTCCCTGGGTTCTGTCTGTGCAAAGACAGACAGAACCATTAGGAACATTATCAGTGTCAGTGTTGCTTTTTTCATATCAATATGTTTACAGACCAACCTTCTTCTTTACCTCAGCAGTGACATCGGTAGAGAGCGTGGTACTGATGTAGGGAATGCCGCTACCAGTATCCATGATGTAGACATAGCCTCCTGCCGAACCCACCTGCTTAATGGCATCCAGCACCTTGTTGGTGATGGCCTGCAGCTTCTCACCCCATTCCTTCTGCAGTGCCTGCTGGTTGTCCTGAGCGCTCTGCTGTATCTTCTGGTACATATCCTGCAGTTCCTTCTCACGACGTTCCTTGATGTTGGCGGGCAGTGTAGCCTGTTCTTTATCGTATGCTTCTGCCTTCTTCTGTAGTTCGTCCTGCATTGACTTCAGGTCAGCTTCATACTGCTTCTGCAGGGCCTCGATGTCTGTGCGGGCCTTGGTGAACTCAGGCAGAGCCTGTACGATTTCCTGAGCATTGACGTGTCCAAACTTCTGTGCAAATGTTGCGATAGGAGCAAACATCAGCAGCATCAAAAATAGTTTTTTCATTTCTTTCAATTTTAATGTTTAATAGTATAATTCTTATTTCAAATCTCTCAGTTGCTATATCCCAATTTTGAGAGCACCTCGTTGGAGATGTCTATCTTTGGCGACCCGAAGATGATGCCTTCATCGCTCGCCCTGTCGAGCACCAGTTGGTAACCACGCAGGTCGGCCACTTCCTTAACGGCATTATACACTTCTTCTTGTATGGGTGTCATCAGGGCAGTGCGCTTCTTGAAGAGCTCACCTTGCGGACCGAAGTATTTCTTTTTTAATTCCGCAGCCTCGTGCTCCTTCTCCATAATGGCATCCTGACGAGCCTTCTTCTGTTCTTGCGACAGGAATACCACCTCGTTTTGGTAGTTCTTATACATAGTCTGCGCTTCTATGGTCAGAGCTTCAACCTCAGCCTGCCATTTTTTCGATATCTGGTTCAGCTGCTCGTTAGCCCGCTCGTAGGCAGGGATGTTCTTGAAGATATAGTCCATATCCACCAGTGCGAACTTCTGTGCCTGCATCGTAATGGCTGATGTGCATAAAGCTATCAGCATTAATATTCTTTTCAGAGCTCTCATACTAATCTTCTTTTTTCATTACTCGTTTCTTGTTACTCATTCTTCGCTTCGGCTCATGTTATATATCAGAACTCCTGTCCGAGGATGAAATGGAACTGGCTGCCACCTCTGTTTGAACCGTTGTAAGCACGATCGAAGCCATAAGCCCAATCGATACCCATCAGACCCACCATCGGGAGGAAGATTCGTACACCCAGACCCGCTGAGCGCTTGATGTCGAACGGATTGAAGTCGCGTGTCTGTGCCCATGCATTACCGCCTTCCAGGAATCCAAGACCATAGATAGTTGTATTGCCCAGCATGAAGGGATAGCGCAGCTCCATCGTAAAGCGGTCGTAGGCATATCCGGCAGCACCGTACGGTGTCAGGGAGCCATTCTCGTAGCCGCGCAGACCTACGGTCTCTTCGGCATAGCTGGTAGAGTAGCCGCTCATACCGTCACCACCCATATAGAACGTCTCGAAGGGCGACCTCTTGTTTTTGTTGTATGACCCCAGGATACCCAGTTCTACACGAGTCATCAGCACAAAGCACTTCTGACCGCCCGTCAGAGCTGTATACGTTTTCGACTTGAACTTCCACTTGTGGTATTCAATCCAGCGATATTTCTCCTGTTGTTCGTCGTAGTAACGGTCGATGTCCGTATTGTAGGTCTCCGTTGATGCCAGCGAGGCATAGTCCTTATTGTCGAAGAGCGACCAGGGTGGAGTCAGTGTGACTGACGCCATGAACTCCGAACCGCGACGAGGGAACAGCTGGTTGTCCGTTGAGGTACGTGACAGCGTGATGCCCAGGTTGATGTTGTTACAGTTACCGTTGTTGATGATGAAGTAACTCCAGTCTTGCAGCATGTATCGTGTGTAAGCCAGCTGCATGGAGAGCTGGAAGTAGTCATCAGGCCAGCGCAGACGCTTACCCCACCCTATAGAGGCACCAAAGAGCTTGATATACTTGTCATCATCATACAGCGATGTATAGTCATAGTATCCAGTGTTCAGCGTTCCTACGCCCGCAGCATAGTTGTAGTAGTTGTTCATCCAGCTTGAGTTGCGGTAAGTGCTTGAGATGTCGGTCTGCTTGGAGTAGAAGGCACTGACGCTGAATGAGTTGGGGCGCTTGCCACCAAACCATCCTGTGGAGTATCCCGTCGATATAGAGTAGTAGTAGCTACCGTTCGACTGCAACGAAAGCGACAGCTGCTCACCATCTCCGATAGGCATGATACCTCGGCGCATGCGGTTCTTGCCGAACAGGTTGCGCATCGAGAAGTTGGTCAGCTTCACACCCACACGTCCGATGATACCCGTCTGACCCCAACCCAGCGAGAACTCCAGCTGGTCGTTCGATTTCGATTCCAGCTCCCAGTTGATGTCCACTGTGCCGTCCTCGTAGTTGGGCTTGATATCAGGATTCACCTTTTCTGGGTCGAAGAATCCCATTGAGGCAATCTCGCGTGCCGAGCGTTGGATGGCATCTTTCGAGAACAGGTCGCCAGGCTTGGTGCGCAGCTCGCGGCGTACTACCTCTTCATAGAGTCGGTCGTTGCCATAGATGCGCACATGACTGATGTGCGCCTGTGTTCCCTCCTGGATGCGCATCTCCAGGTCGATGGAGTCGCCCACGATGTTGATTTCCGTCGGTTGAAGGTTATAGAACAAGTATCCGTTGTTCCAATAGTAGTTGCCCACAGCGTCCTCATCCTCCGTCAAGCGCTTGTTCAGCTGTTTCTGGTTGTAGACGTCGCCTTTCTTCATGCCCAGGGCGGCATTCAGGTAGTCGGTGGTCACAATCGTATTACCTACCCACGTGATATTACGGATGTAGTATTTCTGTCCTTCGTCTATTTTCACATACACATTGACGTGCTTCTCGTCTACTGTCCAGACGGAGTCCTCAAGGATGGCCGCATCACGATAACCCAGCTCGTTATACTTGTCTATCAGCGCTTTCTTGGCTTCTTCGTAGCGTTCGGGCGTGAACTTCTTGGCCTTGAACATCGAGTAGAACTTGCCGGCCTCGTTGATTTTGCCAAATGAACCCTTCTTGAACATCGTGCCTTTGATTTTCCGGTCGCTCAGTTGCTGGTTGCCGTCGAAGATGATTTTCCGCACCTTCATCTTGGCTTTCTTGTCGACTATCACGTCCAGAATCACCTCGTTCTTACTGCTGACATCGTCGCGCTGAACAATATTGATCTCAGCATTCTTATAGCCTTTGTCGTCGAAGTATTTCTTGGCCAGTATCTTGGCGCGGTCTATCATGTTAGGCGTAATCTGCGCACCCTTCATGATGCCCAGCTTTGCCTCCATGTCTTCACGCTCCGACTTCTTCAGGCCGTAGTAGTTGATGGTACTCACTCGCGGACGGGTGGCCAGATGAATACACAAGTACACTTTGTTGCCCACAATGGAGTCGGCCGTGATGGCGGCCTTCGAGAACAGCCCGTGTTTCCAGTAGCGCTTAACGGCTTCTGTAATCTCCGTACCAGGAACAGAAATCTGCTGGCCTACCGATAGTCCTGAGAGTCCTATCAGCACGTAGTCTTCGTAACCTTCCACACCCTTTACCGACAATCCGCCTATCTCGCACTGACGGGGTGTGCCTGCATAAGAGATGTCTGGATTGACTATCACGTCTTGCGCCATGCTGCGTAAAGGAAAAAGGGTAAGAAGGCATAAAGGTAAAACACCTTTTACCGTCACCCTTGCCTTGTCTATGATTGCTTCTCGTATCACTTTTTATACTGTTTTACTCTTTTACCCTTTTATGTTTTCTTCCTCTTCCACCTGCTCTTCAGTCTTTCCAAACCTGCGCTGGCGGTTCTGGTAGCTCTCAATAGCTTTGTGCAGTGCAGCCTCGTCGAAGTCGGGCCAGTAGGTGTCGCAGAAGTAGAGTTCCGCGTAGGCTATCTGCCACAGCAGGTAGTTGCTGATGCGTAACTCGCCTCCCGTGCGTATCAGCAGGTCGGGGTCGGGCATGAAGCTCGTTGTCAGGTGCCGGCTGACGGTCTCCTCGGTGATGTCCTTTGGCCCTTCGTCGACGATCTGCCTCACAGCCTCCGTTATTTCCCAACGGCTCGAGTAGCTCAGTGCCACCACCATCGTCATAGCGTCGTTCTTGGCCGTATGTTCCTCTGTCTCGCGCAGCTTCTTCTGCACGTTGTCTGGCAGTCGCTTCAGGTCGCCAATCACGCGGAAGCGCACGTTATTCTTCATGAATATCTCGTCCTCCAGCGACGTGAGCACCAGTCCCATCAGGGCCGATATCTCGTCGGCGGGGCGGTTCCAGTTCTCTGTAGAGAAGGTGTATAGCGTCAGGTACTTCACCCCCAGACGGGTACACTCGGAAGTTATTCTGCGTACAGCCTCCACTCCGGCCTGATGACCGTAGCTTCGTTCCTTGCCTCGCTCGGTGGCCCATCGCCCGTTACCATCCATGATGATGGCTATGTGCTGCGGGATGTATTTCTGTTCGTAATTCATATTCTGTCGTTAATCGCTGTCGTTGTGACACGTTTTACATTTCTGCCATAGGTCGTAGGTCACCGATGCCCTTAGCTGGCTGTAGCAGTCGGTATTCTTGAACATTCCGCTGCTCTGGATGCCGTAGGGATCTTTCATCCCGTCCAGCAGGTCGCTCGTGGTGAAGTGGATAGTCCACTCCAGTCCCAGGTTCACGCGGTTGCCCACCTTGTATTTCACGCCTCCACCTAATGGCACATTGAAGGCGGTCACCGTTTTTGCCTCCCCGTGATCAGGTTTGGCTATCGTCATGCCCATACCTATATATATATAAGGTGTAAGGCGCTTGGCTCCTCTGTACTCCTGTCCTGTGCCATAGGGCCAGAAGTTGTATTCGTATCTCAGTCCCGCATCCACCACGCTGCTCTTGAAGCTGTATGGCTCTGTCTGCGGATAGTAGGTCTTCACGTTTCTCGACGAACCCTTCAGTTGTCCGTAGCCTATGTTCAGGGCCAGGGCCTGTCTGGGTGTGAAGCGATATTTGGCAAGCACCGTACCCATGGGCTGTATCTCCTTCAGAGGGTTCCCGTTGTAGTCGCCCAGGTAGGTCAGCGCACCTACGCCGGCTCCTATCTCCAGTCGGTACTCTGGGTCTTGCTGGGCGCTGCATTCCGCCAGGAAGCATGTTGAATGAAGCATGAAGAGGGCGGCGCAGATGCACAGCCTGTAATTCTTGATTATCAATCCTTCACTCTTCACTTTTACTCTTCACTTTTCACTCATACACGTACTTCCATCCCAGTTTGTTCAGTCGTCCGCGCCATATCTGACCCGTTGTGCCACAGAACAACCACAGGCAGTTGTCGTTGTCTACCACCATAGCCACCGATTTGGTGTTGCTGTCGAAGCCGTCGGGGAATTGGTAGCTCGAACTCGTCTTCCACGTGATGCCGTCGTCGCGGCTTTGGTAGAACGTCTCATAGGCTGCACTGGTCACGCCTGGAGCGATGTTTGCCCCACCGATGGCCAGGATGCCGTCGTCGTAGGCCACCATGCTCAGGTTCTCCAGTCGCGGCAGTCGGGCAGGGTTGTTGTCTGCTGGCTGCATATAGGTCCATACTCCCTCAGGGGTATAAGGGTCGTTGTCCACAATCTTGCGCCACACCACAGCAGTCTTCTCCTGAGGATATTCCTCTGTCGAGCGGTTGCCCACCATCAAGGCGTATTCTGTGTTCGTGGCGTAGTACAGCGGGTAGGTGACGAAGGCGATGTCTCTCACGGGCAGCATCTTGCTGTCTTCGTCCAGCAAGTCTTCTTCCCAGGTTCGCATATCGTCGCGCGACACCATCAGCCGGTTGTCGTTCGACAGTGCATAGATCTCGCTCGACGTGTTGCCAATCCATTTCTTGAAACCTTCAGGCAGGCGGTTGCTCGATGTCTCGTAGGGTGTCACTTTGCCGTCAGTATCTACCAGATAGGCCTCGCTGACATCGCCGCGGTCGCCCGACAGGTAGATTCTTCCATTGTAGCAGAAGCCTTGCAGGTTGGTCAGCGGTTTCAGCGCATCGCTGCTGGGCATCTGCTTCCACACGAAGCCGTTCTCTTCTTCCTGATGCTTGGCTACACTTACCAGATAGTCCGTTTCGCCCTTGCCGTCGTTAGCGATGACTACAAACACGCGCGGCTCGGTAAAGTCGATACTGTCTCTTGCCGAGTAGGAGCGCAGCGTGTCGCTTTTCACGTCCTTTATCCACACATACCCGCTGTTCTTCGTCGTCACTGCGCAAACCACATGCTTCAGGTCGACGTTTGAAGGCAGCGAGTCGGTGTTGTATATCATGTGCGTATTCTGGTCTATGTGGAAGGTGTAGTAGCTTCCAGCCAGTGTCCTCTTGTAAACAGAGTCTTTGCCGCTCTTCGACTGCGTATGGTAGTATCTGTTCAGCGTACCCAGCGTAAACGAAGATATGGCGGCATCACTGTAGGTCGTCGTTTGGCTGTCGTTCGACCTCAGGCATGAAGTCACAGTCAGAGCTACCAACAGCAGCGTACATATGGTCTTTATTCTTCTCATAAGTCTGAATTAATTCAAATTTGGGTGCAAATTTACGCACAATTCCGCAAATTTGAGCATCTTTCTCCATTTTATTAAGTTAATTATATGATAAAATGTCATATTTTAGGTTTATTTATCAAAAGAGCGCGGTATGAATCACTCACTCCGCGCTCCTTTCAACGGATATTGGTATGCATCAGAGTGATGACACTCACGACGGTAGCCACTGCTACAAACGCCAATAATACCATTGTTTGAAAATCTAATAACATAATCTTTACCTTAAATAAACTACTAACCTAATGAACGTAATCACTTGGATTACGGCTGCAAAGTTACGAAGAAAATGAAGATTGGAGCATGAAAGATGAAGAATTTGCTGCTTCCGTTCGGTCTTTTTGACCTATGTCAAAAAAAGATTGGCTATGCATCATCGCATAGCCAATCCGTTTATTTGAGTCTGAAGAGTGGAAGCAAATGCTTCATACTTCACTCTTTATTCTTAGAGCTTCGGTCCTGCAGCGACGAGAGCCTTGCCAGCCTCGTTGCCTTCGTACTTCTTGAAGTTCTTGATGAAGCGGCCAGCCAAATCCTCAGCCTTCTTGTTCCACTCAGCAGCGTCTGCATAAGTGTCGCGGGGGTCGAGGATGTTGGTGTCTACGCCCTCCAGCTCTGTGGGCACCTCGAAGTCGAAGTAAGGAATCTTCTTGGTGGGAGCCTTCAGGATGGCACCGCCCAGGATAGCGTCGATGATACCACGAGTGTCGCGGATAGAGATACGCTTGCCTGTACCGTTCCAGCCAGTATTCACCAGATAAGCCTTTGCACCGCTCTTCTCCATGCGCTTCACGAGCTCCTCAGCATACTTGGTAGGATGCAGCTCGAGGAAGGCCTGACCGAAGCAAGCCGAGAAAGTAGGAGTGGGCTCAGTGATGCCGCGCTCTGTGCCAGCCAGCTTAGCTGTGAATCCAGAGAGGAAGTAGTACTTGGTCTGCTCAGGAGTCAGGATAGAGACTGGGGGCAGTACGCCGAAGGCATCAGCTGAGAGGAAGATGACGTTCTTGGCCTCAGGGCCTGCGCTCTTACCGTTCACCTTCTTGGCAATCTTCTCGATGTGCTCGATAGGATAGCTCACGCGGGTATTCTCAGTAACGCTCTTGTCAGCGAAGTCAATCTTGCCGTCAGCAGCAACAGTCACGTTCTCCAGCAGAGCATTGCGACGGATAGCGTTGTAGATGTCGGGCTCGCTCTCCTTGTCCAGGTTGATCACCTTGGCATAGCAGCCGCCTTCGAGGTTGAACACACCCTCGTCGTCCCAT
>Ga0310691_10005130_pt1 | contig 14432 bp, 4 predicted proteins | sample 176DNAGHGlowgp2_FD_203887 | JGI IMG/M metagenome (GOLD analysis project Ga0310691, IMG submission 203887) | Sheep rumen microbial communities from Palmerston North, Manawatu-Wanganui, New Zealand - 1766 DNA GHGlow gp2 (v2) (version 2) | ecosystem: Host-associated > Mammals > Digestive system >... | reverse complement strand
GACCTCCGACATTTACACCGACAACGCTGTCGACGAAAACATCCAGAATGCCCGCGACGACTTTGCCGAATGCCAAAATATTTCGCTCAAGGGTCTTTCGGAACGTTACCGAACTTCCCGTAAGCGTTTGCTGCAAGTAATCCGCAAACCAAAGACGGTCGACTCCGATGCCAAGCTCCTGGACTTGATCGACACGCTATTGGAATTGCAGGCCAACAAGAAGTCTTACAAAGAAAGCGCCGTACTCGGCAACCACCTGCTCGGACGCGATTGGCATTTCGAAGGCTCTAACTGGGTCGAACTGAACCAGAAGATCCAATACATTTACAATTTCCGCGAACAGCACAAGGACGATCCCAAGCTGGACTTACTCCTGCAGTTGCTGGAGCAATGGCACAACTTCAAGGAACTGCAACCGGAATTGTCAAACCTTTGGAATTCCGTCATCGAACTCCAGACGTCCATCAAGCAAATCAACAAGGACATGCAGCTTGAAACTCCGCTGGAAAGCCTGAGCATTGACAAATGGCTCGGCCAGATCCAGTCTTGGAGCGACAACTGGAACCATTTCGATATTCATCTGCAACTGGCAGCACATTTCAAAAAAATGGAAAGCTACTGCGGCATGGCCCTCGTCGAATACCTCAAGGACCCCGATAACGCAGATGCCGATTTCAGCAACGCCCTCGCCCACTATTGGACCGGGGCCCAGATTCAGGCGGCGACCAAAGCCTGCCCGAGCCTGTTCTCGGAAAGTCCTAAAACAAAGGCCCAAAAGAGCAAGGAATACCGCACGCTCTTGGACCAGTTCTCGGGAGCGAACTTCAAGGAACTGCACAACGCCGTCGATAGCAATCCGAGCGTTCTAACCGAAGTTTCTATCGCCGACGCACTTCGCATCTCCGACAAGCAATCCTTCGACATCACAATCATTCTCGATGCCGATGCGATTTCACTTGCCGAAGCTACGCCGATTTTACTTGCCGCTCCCAAGACCATTCTTGTGGGCAACCCCCGTAACCCGAGCCGCGAATACCTGCCCATTGACGCCTTCTACGAAGAATCCGTTGCACGCAGCCCCTTCTTCCAAGAAAGCATTCTCACGGCAGCCCTTCGTCAGGGAGCACCGACCCGCGAGCTCTGGTTCTCGGCACAGTACAACGACCCCGCCATTGTAAGTTTCGCTAACGAACGCATTTACAATAACGGAATCAAGCAATTTCCGCCTGCAAACAACGATATTTTCAAGGGAATTTCTATCAAGGAAGTCCCCGACAAGATTGAAGCGATTGCGCTTACCGCTATACGCCATGCAGAACGTCACCCCGAAAGGACTCTCGGAATCATCGCATTCCACCAGTCCACCTGTCAAGAAATCGAAGACAGCATCCGGGCCAAGCTGATTGCAGGTTCTGCAGCCGCAGCCTTCTTCGCAAGGCCCAACGCAGACATCCGCTATTTCGTAAAAACCCCCGAAAGGGCCGTGGATCAATTCCGCGACACCATTCTTGTCTGTATCGAAGCCGAAGGTGCCAGCGGACTGGCAGCCGACCACAAGGTCACGGTTTGTTCCACGCTCGCAAAGCGCGAACTCCGCGCCTTTACCACCGAACTAGACCTTTCGAAGATTGCATCCCAAAAGAATTCGCTCTTCCGCGAATGGATCAACTTCATGCAATCCAGACAGTACGACCCTGTCGTGGATATTGAACCTGCGGTATCTCCGCTCCGTAACGAAGTCATCCAAGTTCTTAAAGATGCAAATGTCGTCGTGCAAGAATACTCCTGCAAAGGCGGGATTCCCGTGGGCCCGGTCGTGGTCGACGCGAACAACCCCACCCATTTCTTGTCCCTCATCGAAGACGACTGCACGACGGAACGTTTCCGCGATTCGATCGAGGACCGCGATTATATTCGCCCGCTAATCTTGAAGCAATTCGGCTGGAAGGTCATGAACGTTTGGCTGCCGTTCTGGTACATGTCTAACCAAGATGAAGTCGGCCACCTGATTGCAACTATCGCCATCGAGCAGAGTGTGGCGCCCCCGCCCACAACAGAACCCGACGAAGATGACGGCTCCGATGTATTTGATGCAGCCACCCAGCCCATGACGGAACCCTATGTGGTGCAGCACCCCAAAATCGAGGGTACCGCCCACGACAAGCCGATCGCAGAACTCCCCATTGCCGCACTTATCACGCAGCTCAAGTTCTACGTCGACAGTGAAGCACCCATTCACGAAGAAATCCTGAAGCAGCGCGTTCTGGAACTGCACCATGTAGACAGGGCAGGTCCTGTGCTACAGCAAGTTCTGACCGAAGCAATCCACCAGGGTTTGCAAAAGAAGCGCTTTATCAAGACCGGACCGTTCTACTATTCGCTCAAGGCCAAAGATTTGGTCGCACGCAACCGCTCGAACCGTCCGGACTTTGAACGCAAGCTTGCCTACGTGGCTCCTGAAGAACGCGCCCTCATGCCGCAGAGTATGGACGAGCACGCCCTGAAGCAGGCCATGGGACTGTTAGAATAACGTACGATGTGTAACGTGGAACGGCAAATGTGGAATGAATAATTTCACATTCCACATCTCACATTGCACATTCTTATTTCACCTTCACGACAAAAGCGGTAATGTTGTAAGCGGAAAGCTCGCGGGCTTTGTCTTCGGCCGCCTTCTTGCTGCCCCATCCGCCGCCACGAAGCTTGTAGAAGGGAGCATCGAACACCACCTGAATAGAGTAACCGGTGCTCGCAGAAAGCTGGGCACGACGACGCTGGGCCGCATCGAAATCTGCCACCGATTCAAACTGGAGCATATAGTAGCCGTCAGACTTGGACGACTTTGCAGCAGCCTTCGGCACAGCCGATTCGTTCTTGGAACTGTCGCGCAAAGAAGCGCTCAGAACAGGCTTATATTCCCTGCCGCGGAAAAGGGAATCCAAATCGGTCGGTTCAGCGGCAAAGGCAACGGTGCTCAGGCACAAGGCAAATAAAATCTTTCGCATAGGTCAAATATAACAAAAAGCTCCCGTGAAGGGAGCTTTTCAAGTTCATTATGTCAGGGTTTACTTTCCTGCATTCAGGTAATCTGTTACAGGCTTCGGCGAACGCTTGATGCCCCATACAGATGTCGATTCCTGCTTTGCATCCTTACCGGCAGAACCGAGCTTCACGTAAGAATTGAGCTTCACGATGTAGGCACCAGTGCCCACCACGCGGCCCTTGTCAGAACGCATGTTCCAACCGATGAAGTAGTTGCGGTCGTTACCGGCATCAATACAGGTACCGCCATTGAAGTACTGGATCGGCTTGCCATCGGGGCCAACAGCCGTGTTCTTCTTGTCGTCGCAGTAAATCTTCTGCTTCTTGCCGGCAACGAAGTTGCCCAAGTTAGTGAAGTACTGCACTTCGTAGTAGAAGAAGATGTCGTCGGCAGTGACCTTAGCCTTATCTTCGTCAGGGAGGCCGTTGTACAGAGCGTACATGTCAGCTTCGACGAAGTGACCCGGCTTACCGCCTTCAGCAGTGAAGACTTCGTTCTTGGTCATCGTGGTACGGTAACTGGTCACCGATACGGCTGGAACGTTATCGCCAGCCGGAGCGTTAGCCGTAGAGGCAAACTTATTTTCGTGCACAGCCTTGTTAGCGTCACCCGTCACCGGAATCCAGATAGACGGCAAGCGCTTGGTTTCCTTGTAACCCGTCGGAGAGTTCCAGACATAGCCTGCATCTGCCGTAGAACGGATAGAATCAGCACCACCAATGGTCAGATCCACATCGTCAGACCAGATGATGTTTGCAAGGTCGCCAGCCAGACGCACATAGTCACCCACGTGCGGAGACACGCTACCGCGCATGTACATGAACTTGATACGGCCTTCGCCATTGGCAGAGCCCAAAGCCGGATCGCTCTGAGCGGTCACCACAGCAGAGGTGTTGCTCAAGGCAGAGGCATAGCGGGCATTTTCAGCCAAGTCAACTGCAGAATTCAGGTAGAAGTCCAGAGAACTTCTCTTGTTAGAAGTCGTCACGAGCTTGACCGGTTCAGACATAATCACCACGAGGCTGTCGTAATCAGTCAGGTCATCACCGTTCTTAAGAGTACGCACTTCGGCACGCAGCGGCACCGGAGCAATACGGTCGGTCAAGGCGCCAGAGAAGCCCTGCTTCACGTCGCGGCCCTTGTCCTGGAATATGGCGTAAGAATGAACCTTACCCACACCAGCCGTCTTGACACTCTTGGAAAGTTCGAGGTTGCCAATCGTGATCAAGTTGGTGCAGTAACCGCCCACGCCATTGTATTCAGTCAAGTTAGAGCAGTCGATATTGCTCTTGTCCACGTTCAGCAAGGCGTTACAAGTAATCGAGACATCCTTCGGAATGTTGGAGTAGCCTTCTTCAACCGGGTTGTGCTCTTCGGCAGAGGCAGAATCCCACATCACGCAAATCTTGGTCGGCAAGGAGTCCTGATGGAGACGACGGTCGTAGTAAATGGCGATAGAGTCGCCAATACCATCCAGGTATTCCTGGCTCATGCTGAAGTAAGGTTCAGGAATCTTGTGTTCCAGAGAAGGCGTAGCGCCACGCACGTCGAACACGTCAGCCAAAACCGGAATAGGTACCGGCGGTTCACGGAAGTAAATCGGGCTAAATTCAGCCTGAACAAAGTCATTGTATTCAGCAACGATCTTTGCCGGATTGTTCACACCCGGATCCTTATCCCAGCGGTAAACCTTCAGGGAACGAACAGATACCGTAGCGTAACCATTTTCGAATTCGACTTCTGCAGGAATAAAGTCAATACCTTCAGAGGTCAAAGTGGCACTGCTATGAACCTTAAGGCCGTTGCAGTCTTCCAAGCAGGGGCTGTAGCTGCCATCGGCATTGGGTTTCAGAACAGCAAGGTAGAAGTCGTAAATAGAACCAGACCAGTATTCTTCATAAGAGCCGTCAGCCTGAGCTGTCATACCACTGACAGACTTGGCGTTTTCGCCAGCTTCAGGAATCTTTTCGATAAAGGTGATCTGCGGCAGGTAGAAGTTAATGGACATTGCCTTTTCACGACCAGTTACGCTGACCTTGAATTCCTTGATGGCAGCAGTCATGTCATCCATCGGAACAGTCACGTATACGGTATCGATACCGCTTTCACCGATCTGGAGTTTGTCCGTTTCTCTAATTCTTGTATAGGTTTCCGTTCCCAGGAGCGGATCCACGGTTCTCTTGTAGACAAGCAAGGCATTGTCGTGAGAAAGCGTGTATTCAACACCCTTTGCATCTTCCGGATAAATTTCCACATCCTTGGTGGCACCTTCGCCGGCAGCCACAGAAGAAACATAGACCGGAACCATATCGCCAGCCATAGCGGTGGTCTGCAAGACATACTTGCCACCCGGAATATCAACACCGTTGGTATCCTTGGCAACGCCATTAGCATAAACCACGTCCACTTCACCACTCATACGGAAGGTTGCCACCTTCTTGGTCTTGCCATCAATGTTGATGAACAAGGTGTAGCGGCCACCGCCAAGGCAAACCTTGGACTTGTCCACCTTCGGAGAAGTCAGAGAAGTCAAGTCAATACCGCACTTGTACACATCCGGAGTAGAGACGTTTTCAAAGCCAGGCACAGCCGGAGAGCTAATGGTGTTACCCTGGACCAAGGTAAAGGAAATGGGCAAGTTTGCATTCTTGATTTCTTCACCGCAATACTTTTCTTCCTTTTCGGCACCGGTCATTGCAGAGGCGCAAGAGCCGTCACCCGTCTTGGTGTAGCAAATATCGTAAGACGTTTCAGCCGGATTGTCCTTGTTCTTGGCTCCCTTCACATCGATAGCAGTCTTCTGCTGGATGTACATGTTCGTCTTGATACGCACGTTACTCATCGTAGTACGGCGGTCGCAGAAGAAGATATCGATATCGTACTGGTTTCCGACAACAAGTTCGCCACTGAGGCCCTGGAACTTATCCAAGTCAACGTAACCCGGAGCGGCCAAGTGGGTACCGCCAAGGTCCACGGCAAGTTTGTTATCGATGAACACCCAAATGTCATCGTCGCCACGGAAGTTGAACTTCAGGCCCGGCTTGTGGGTGAACTTGGCATGAGATTCAAAGCAGTAATGCTGGTTACGTTCAGCAGACCAGCGGTAAGAGGCCCCCGGAGTAGACTGATCAATTTCAGTATCAGTTCCTTCCTTGAAGAAGTGCCAACCGGTCGGAGCGCTATTAGAGCAAGACCAACCCATCACGCAGGTACCATTCATACCGCCAACGAACTTCACGGCAAAAGCCATTTCTTCTTCATTGCCTGTATTGAACTTGCCTTCGCAATCTTCACCACCGTCCCAACCAGGGCCGTTGCAAAGAATGTCAATCTTCGGCATACCTGTTGCCGGGTCGATTTCGCGGAAAGCCGGGCCGTAGAACACCGGGCCTTCTGCAGCACGCTTGAAACGAGCTGCTTCAAGCGGCTTCTGGGTCGGGTCTGCAGCCAAAATGATTTCATTAGTATTTTGTTCTGCCGGATAGAAACCACCGGGACCATTGGCACCCGGGCTGTGGTAGAAGTCAGAGTCGAATTCCCACTTACCGTCATTAGAACGCTTGAACGGCATGTCATAGCAGCTCTTTTCGTTTACGCCTTCGGAATAGTTGAACATCTGGTTGAAGAATTTGTCATTAATGAAGCACGTCTTACCCAAAGTACTCAATTTCGGCTTTTTCATAGCCTGCGGCAAACTTGCATCAAGAGTCGATTCTACAAGACCCTGATGAACACCAAGGCAAGCATTCACAGCATCAACGGCTTCCGTCTGAGAAACTCCTTGGGCGCCCCTCTGGCAACCTTCGCCACCGGCAGAATAGCAAGAAAAAGCCGGGTGCAAATTAGCATCAGTATCATAAATAATAGCAGCCATGGTGTAAGAGCAGGTCCCTTCGATACCTTCCACATCAGCAGCATGGTAGAAATAGCCGTTCGGGCTTTCACCCTTCTGTTCTTCGTCCGGAACAAAGAAGAGGGAGTCCGTATTTTCAAGAATCTGGCCCAGAGGAATAGGCGTTGCAGTTGCAGCCACTTCCCAGTTACCGTTCAAGCCAAGCATGTCTTCACGCAACAAATCATCGTCGCGGTAAAGGACCACGTCGTCGGTGATTTCTTCACCAAAGAACACATAAGAGTACCAGCCGCAAAGGTCTTCCACAGCCGTCATGGGCTTACCGGTCTGGCCACCATCCATACTGATCATGGGCACAGAAGACATCCATTCTTCCATGTCAGGCGGAATCATGACAAAGAAATACTTGGCATCCGGGGGGTTCGGTCCGAAAGAAGTCTTGTTGGCTTCTGCGGGATTTTCATAAATATAAATGACACCCGAGGTCATATCGGCACAGGTGAACGGGTCGGTCTGCTGCCAGCCGTCCTGGCCGCCACCGATGTTATAATCGACTCTCGTAATACCGGGGTCATTCCAGTCAGCCTTCATAAACCAGAACTTTTCAGCATACTGGCCACCATAGGTCAAGGCATCCAGCACATACCAGCCGTTTTCTTTCAAATCAGCCGATAGCTCGGTCTTGGTACCGTCAACCATGATGTACGGTGTTGTCCAAGAATCCGGGAGCTGTACATAGATTTTACCTTCGCACTTTAAAGCAAAGGCGTTCTGCACTCCTGCGAAAAGCAGACAGACACCCAAAGCCCACTTGCATAGGAGGTTCGTTGTTGTTTTCATCATTTTAGTTTCCATCGATGTTTTTACTTCAAACAGCGCATAACAAAAAGACGGCCTTTTTGAAATGCAATAGACCGCCCTCAAATTTACCCTTTTTTGACCAAAAAGCCAAATGATTTTTCTCGTTTTTTTGTGAAAAAAACGTGACTTTTGTGTACAGAAAGTTATCAAAACGAAACAAAGTGAGTTTCGTCACAAGAAAAAAAGCCCAGTGTAAAAATTCCTTTTCAACACTAGGCTTTTTGAAACTTTAACTCAGACTTACTTGGTCGCCGCTTTCAAGTATTCCGTGCTCGGTTTCGGGGAACGTCTAACACCCCAGACCGACGTACTTTCTTGCTTAGCTTCCTTACCAGAAGAACCGAGTTTTACATACGATTTAAGCTTCACGATGTAAGCACCGGTGCCCACTTCGCGGCCATTGTCCGCACGCATGTTCCAACCGATAAAGAAGTTGCGGTCCATACCGGCATCGATACAAGTACCGCCATTGAAGTACTGGATCTGCTTACCCGTTATCGGATCAATTTCGGTATTCTTCTTGTCGTCGCAGTAAATCTTATGAGCCTTGTGAGCAACAAAGTTACCCAGGTTGGTGAAGTACTGCACTTCGTAGTAGAAGTAGATATCCTGCGGAGTGACAGCAGCACGTTCTTCATCGGAAAGGCCGTTGTACAAGGCGTACATGTCAGCCTTGACAATGTGACCCGGCTTGCCGCCTTCTTCAGCCAAGATTTCAGCCTTGGTCATGGTGGTGCGGTAGCCATGCACCGTTACAGGCGGAACTTTTTCGCCAGCAGGGGCATTCGATGTAGACGCAAACTTGTTTTCGTTCACAGCGATTTCGGCATCACCCGTGACAGCCACCCACGGAGACGGCACGCGCGTCGTTTCGTTGTATGCCGTCGGAGAGTTCCAGTAGTAGCTAGCATCGGCAACGGCACGAAGCGTGTCGGCACCAATACCAGCAGCAATGTTAGTCGTATCAGACCAGAACACCGTGGTCAGGTTACCGCCAAGGCGCACATAGTCGCCCACGTGCGGAGACACGCTTCCACGCTGGTACATATACTTAATACGGCCATAACCGGTCTTTTCTTCGGAGCCCAAAGCCGGATCGTTCTGGGCAGTGACCACTGCAGAGCCACTCAAAGCAGACACAAAACGGCTTTCATCCGTTAATTCGATAGCCGAATTCAAGTAGAAGTCCAAAGCAGTTTTTTTGTTCGAAGTGGTCACAAGCTTAACCGGTTCAGACATAACAATCACAAGGCTGTCGTAGTCGGTTAGCTGATCACCGTTCTTAAGGGTACGCACTTCGGCACGCAGCGGAACCGGAGCGATACGGTCAATCACGGAACCCTTATAGCCTCTCTTCATCTTCTTACCCTTGTCTTCGAATTCAGCGTAAGAATAGACTCTACCCACGCCTGCGGTCTTGACCGATTCCGAAAGTTTGAGACCACCAATCGTAATCACGTTGGAGCAGTAGGCGGAATCTTCACGAGCCATAGAGCAGTCAATATTGTTCAAATTGACCGACACCAGGTCATTACAGAAAATCGAGTTGTCATTTACGTCATTGGAATAACCATCGGCATAGGGGTTATGTTCCACAGCCACGGTAGAGTCCCACATCACGCAAATGCGCGTGGGCAAGGAGTCCCTGTGAATACGACGGTCATAGTAAATGGCCACAGAGTCACCAATACCATCCAGGTATTCCTTGTTCATGCTAAAGTAGGTTTCCGGCATTTTGAATTCCAACGTCGGCAAAGCGCCCTTGGTATCGAATATATCCGCAAATCTCGGGAACGGTACCGGCGGGTTGCGGAAATACATCGGATAGTAATCGGCAAATACATAGTCATTGTGTTCGGCCACAATCTTTGCAGGTTTGTTGTATGCCGGATCCAAGTCCCAACGATATTCCGTAAGCGCGGTAATAGAAATCGTGGCATACCCGTTCATAAAGTAGGGGTCACTACCAGGATCCAACGGATTCGTAATGATAATGTTCGGAGAAGTCTTGCCATCACCTACACCCGCGTGAATATCAAATCCGTTACATTCTTCGATACACGGGCTATAAGAACCATCGGGATTCGGACGCACAATGGCTAGATACATATCATAGATAGAACCGACCCAGTATTCGTCATAAGAGCCGTCTGCCTTAGGCGACTGTCCGCTGACAGACTTGGGCGTTTCACCCGGTTCCGGAATGGCTTCGATAAAGGTAATCTGCGGCAAGTAGAAGTAAATGGTCGGGCCATTATCTCTACCCTGCACAGTCACCTTGAACGGCGTAATTGGCAGTTTCAGGTCTTCCATGGGCACAGTCACATAAAGGGTATCTACACCCGAATCGCCAATTTCACGCTGCGTACCCAAACGAACAGGCTTATATGCCTCGCCACCTGTAGCAGGGTCAATCGTCTTTTCAAACACCTGCAGTAGCGGATCATGATTAAGCGTGTACTTCATTTGGGCTGCATCATCCGGGAAGATTTGCAGTTCGTCCGAAGCAGAACCTTCATCCGGCGGAGCTACGTTTGAAACATAAATCGGAACCATTTCGCCACCCATAGCAGATTCCTGTAACACATAAGAACCTCTTGGAGTAACATCACCCGTTTCATCATCAACAGAGATAGCATTACCGTTCTTGTAAATCACGTCCACCTCGCCCGAGGTCTTGAAGCTCATGATCTTTTGAGTCTTGCCTTCAATCGTCACAAACAAGGTATAATAGCCACCCGGCAAGCAAGTCTTTTGCTTGTCAACCTTGGGATAAGCAAAATCGGTCAGGTCAATACCGCACTTGTAAACACCCGGCTGGGTAACGCCTTCAAAGCCAGTGACCGTATTTACGCCGAACTTCTTGCCGCTCACAAGAGTATAAGAAGCCGTCAAGTGACCCGCATTGATTTCTGCAGCAAGTTCATCACCGCAGAAGGTCTTGTTTTCACCAATACCTGCTGCTGCTGCGCAGGAACCATCACCAGTCCTGGTAAAGCACAAGGTGTAGTCAGTTTCTGCAGGATTAGTCGCACTCCTTTTGCCCTTAGCCGAAATAGCGGTTTTCTGCTGGATGTACATGTTCGTCTTGATACGCACGTTACTCATGTCGGTACGACGGTCGCAGAAGAAGATGTCGATATCGTAGGTTTCGCCAGGAGTAAGCAAATTACCGGAAGCCCCCTTTAACGTATCCAGCTTTACGTATCCCGGAGCAGCCAAATGGGTACCACCAAGGTCCACAGCAAGCTTGTTGTCGATAAACACCCAAATGTCATCGTCACCACGGAACATGAACTGCATGCCAGCGCGGAAGGTGAAGTTGGCATGAGATTCAAAGCAGAACATCTGGTTGTTATCGTTCTCAATACGCAAATCCCAAGTGCTATTATCATAAACGTTGGGTTCCGTACCACTTGCAAATTCTCCATCAGAAACCGGATACAAGTCAATATAGGGGAATCCCGTATTCGGGTCAATGGCCGACCAGTCCGTCACGCCAGGGAACAGCTGTCTAGCCTTAACAGAAATATTATTCTGAGCCTGCGTTTTACCCTGTTCACCCACACCATAGCGCACATTGCCCTTGCCGGGTCTAGGAGTAGCCGCCTGCTTGCAATAGCCCGTGCAGGTCGGATCGGTCGCCAGGTCGTTCAACGGAGTAAACGCACCCGCAGGTTCGTTATAACTGTCATATTCCCACATGCCATCTTTAGTCTGCTTAAACTGAACGTCGCGGCAATGCTTCACGTTAACACCGGCGGTTTCCTCAAACATAACATTGAAAGCTTCTGCAGAAACAAAGCAACCGCTAGCAGCATTATAAGTCGGCTTCTTGGTGGTCGGATCCAAAAGTGTATTGACCATTCCCGTCGTCACACCGATACAAGGAACGGTGTTTGCTTGCCCGTTACCAGGGAAATTATATTTTGCCGTAGCCACATAGCAACCATTCGATCCTACTTGAGGGTAAGCATCGCACGTAAAGGCGCCATGCATGCTGGCATCGGTATCGTAAAGGAAGGCAGCCAATTCGTAAGTGCAGTTACCATCTACATGCGGATCCACTTCCGTAATGGACTTTTCCAACATCAACTCTTCTACTTTTTCAGGATCGGCAATAAAGTAAAGCGTCTTAGACGTATACGAGTCATAGAACACATCCATCGGGAACGGCACTAAATTTTCGGCCTGCCAGCCTTCAACACCAATGGCGTCTTCCAAAAGTTCGTCGTCATCCTTGAAAATGATAAACTCTGACGGCAGAGTTTCGTCCATCCAAACCGCATAGTACCAACCGCACATATTGGGATCCACCTTCAACGGTTGAGCACTTGCAAAGGTTCCATCTCCCGACCACATCGGAACGGTGGACTTCCAAGCTTCATCATCGGGAACCAAGACATAGAAATATCTGATATCGGGAGCGGTGTTCATCACCAAAGTCGTATTCGCCTTTTTCGGATTTTCTAGCACATAAACGTCTTTCCCAGCACCAGGACACTTAATGTCACGATTGTTTTTCGGGAAGTTTGCATCGCCAGCATTAGCAGGAATAGCGTTCCAAACATTGGAAAGAATATATTTCATTCCTGCAGCCTTACTCGATTCAAGGGCGAAAGCAGTTTCGACGTTATCGCCACCGGCATCGGCAAGATCATACTCATAATACCCTGTAGCAGCATTATAATAAGATCTTGTAACAAGAGCGTCGACATTGTTCATGGCGACGTAAAAATTATTTGGCCAATCATCAGGTTTCTTAAAGTGCAATGTACCTGCACAAGCAGCAACTGCGCTTTGCACACCAGCACAAAGCACACAACCAAACACGACCAATTTCCACCAAGAAATCTTTGCTTTTCTCTTCATATGACTTCCTTCCAACTGGCATACCAAAAAGACCGGTCTTTTTGGGACGCCAATATCCACCCGTAAAAATATCCTTTTCTGTTAAAAAACGGACATTTTTTTCTGTATTTTTCTTTACACAATCAAAAAGCCGTATATATAATCACGTAAAATTGGCGAATTTGAAAAAAATTCGGCAACTCCAAGCAAATCTGTAAACAAAAGTTTGCCGCAAGGATGGCATTTTCCCCCATTTGGGCAGTCCACAAACAACCTATTCCCACCTGCGGTCTACAGTCCACTTATTTTACTACATTTCTGGGCAACACGGAGTGCTTATGCAAGACATGGACCGAACAATCGCCAGCGGAAACACCATCAAGTTGCCAGTCGCCCCCATGCGACCGCACCTGATCGTTTTGTACCCGCAAAACCAATTCAAGCAGATTCCGCTTGAAAAGGGAACGGTGGTTCTAGGTCGTGGCCAAGACGCCGACATCCGCATGGACGACGAACTGGTAAGCCGCAGGCACTGTGCCGTCACCTTCGACGGCATCGACGTGACCGTCAAGGACCTGGGCAGCACCAACGGCACCTTTGTCGATGGCACCCCGATTACAGAAAGCAAACTCGAGGATCACAACCGCCTGCAAATCGGCAAGATGGTTCTGAAAATCGACTTCAAGGACGCAAGCGAAGAAGCCTTTGACCGCGAACTTTACGAAGCCGCGACCATGGATCCGCTCACCAAAATCAGCAACCGCCGTACCTTTATGGACAGGAGCCTCGGCGAACTCGCGCTCGCCCGCCGCAACAACTACTACGTTCACGCCATCATGGTCGACGCCGACCACTTTAAGCGCGTGAACGACACCTGGGGTCACCAGTGCGGCGACATGGTCCTTAAAGAAATCGCCCGCATTCTCAAAGAAGAAAAGCGCGAATCCGACCTGCTCGCCCGTTACGGCGGTGAAGAATTCGTGCTGCTTTTGGGCGGCATCGGCCCCGAAGATGCCAAAAAGAGCGCCGAACGCCTGCGCTCGGCAGTGGAAAGCCACCGTTTTTCGTGGAAAGATACCATTATCCCGGTCACCATTTCTTTAGGGCTCGCTAGCCGTCAGGGCGAAAATATCGGCAAAATCGAAGATTTGATTGCCGAATGCGACCGTCTGCTCTACGTCGCCAAAGAGAGCGGCCGTAACCAAGTTGCATTTTAATATAAAAAAGCTAAATTTGCGCCCGAAATGTCTAAACTGAATTCCGAGCGCCTCAATTCCTTTGGTTCTGCAAGTATCCCGAAACTGGTCTTGCAGTTCTCGGTTCCCGCTATCATCAGCATGCTGGTGAACGCCCTCTACAACGTAGTGGACCGTTTCTTTGTGGGCCAAGGCGTCGGCAGTCTCGGCATCGCAGGCATCACACTATGCTTTCCGATTTGCCTATTTATAATGGCAATGTCGATGATGGTAGGCGTGGGCGGCAACACGCTCTTTGCCATCCGCCTCGGTCAGAAGAAGTATATCCAGGCAAGCATCATCCTGAACAATTCCTTCTCGCTCCTGATTTTGATGGCGCTTGGAGCATTCACGCTGGGCGAAATCTTTATGGAGCCGCTCTTAAAGTTGTTCGGAGCAAGCGAGCAGACCCTGCCTGTCGCCAGCAGCTACATGCGCATCATTTTGTGTGGAGCCGCCTTCCAGACAATCGCCCCGGGCATGAACCATTTTATCCGTTCGATGGGTCACCCCAAAACGGCCATGTTCCGCGAAATCGCGGGTGCTGTCACGAACATCATTCTCGACTACCTCTTTATCATGAAATTCC
>Ga0310691_10005128_pt1 | contig 14433 bp, 12 predicted proteins | sample 176DNAGHGlowgp2_FD_203887 | JGI IMG/M metagenome (GOLD analysis project Ga0310691, IMG submission 203887) | Sheep rumen microbial communities from Palmerston North, Manawatu-Wanganui, New Zealand - 1766 DNA GHGlow gp2 (v2) (version 2) | ecosystem: Host-associated > Mammals > Digestive system >... | reverse complement strand
TAGACAGCGTCATCGATGTGATCCGTTCCAAGGGACATATCGTAGACTGATCCGGCGTACCGTCTTTTCAATAACCGGATCAAATGCCTGCCAGCTTAACCTGATGGCAGAGTTTCAAAAACCTCAGCATAGATGGTAATTAAAAAACACCCGGGAGTGTCCCGGGTGTTTTTCTGATGATCATGTGATGATTATATGATGACTATCTGATGATTATCCAATGAATATCTAATGATTATCCGGAATCTTTGTCCTTCATTCTTCTGAAAATATTAGCAAGTATCGCTCCGGAAATGTTATGCCATACGGAGAATATAGCGCCGGGAACCGCAGCCATGGAAAGATCCGGAAACGCTGTGCCGGCAAGGGATGCTGCCAGTCCCGAGTTCTGCATTCCGATCTCAATAGACAGCGCCTTCTTCTTGCTTGCCGGAAGCTTCAGGAGTATTCCAAGCAAGAAACCTGCGGCATAACCCAGAAGGTTATGCAGGATCACAACTGCAAACACCACTACACCGGTTTCAAGGATTCTTTCTGAATTATGGGATACCACCGATGCAACGATCAGTGTTATGGCCGAAACTGAAATAATGGGCAGACCATCTTCGGCCTTTTCGGTATACTTACCCCAGAATCTCTGAATAATAAAACCAAGAGCTATCGGAATTATCACAACCTTAACGATAGACAGGAACATGACCGGAATATCTACCGTTACGGATGTTCTGAGGAGAAGCCAGGTAATGGCAGGTGTAAGAAGCGGTGCAAGAAGGGTATTTACACTTGTCATTCCCACAGAAAGAGCCACATCGCCTTTGCTGAGGTAGGTTATAACATTGCTTGATGTTCCGCCGGGGCAGGCTCCCACAAGGATCACTCCTGCCAGAAGGCCTGTATCCAGACCGAACAGTTTACCCAGCAGAAATGCGATCATCGGCATTATGGTAAACTGCGCAATACATCCGCACAGTATATCCTTCGGATGCCTGAATACCACCGCAAAATCCTTTGCTTTCAGGGTAAGCCCCATTCCGAACATTACTGCCATCAGCAGATAATTAATCCATGAGGTATCTATCCAGGTACAGGTCTTTGGTGCAAACAGCGCCAGCGCGGTCACCAGCAGCACCAGAACTGCCATATATTTTCCTATAAATTCATTTATTTTTTTCATTATTCCCCTATAGATGTATTTATTCAGGATTCCCGCTGTCATCAGGATCCGCTGTATCTTCCGGCGCCTGCGTTGCAAGGATTGCCGCGTCAATAGCACGGAAATCATCATTGGAAATGTAGAAGGAATCCTTGCTGGTGATGATGCGGACCTTGATGGTGACAGGATCAAGGTAGGTCATGGAGGACGTTTCCTGTGTCAGAATAAGGATCAGCCCGGAGGCAAAGGTTGTTTCGTACTCGCTCCGCTCGAAATTGTCGTAATCCCCTTTTTCCACACGCTGGTTGAATTCTTCCACATATTCCACCACCCGGTCATTGGTCTGGCGGATGATATCCATGGGATAAACCGTTACATCTACGTAGTAAACATTGTTGTTCTCATAAGCCGGCGACACCTCAAAACGGGTCTTGGCATAGATTTCCTTGGAGAGGGAGATGAGGGAGGTGGCCACATCATCGTTGGTGATCTCCAGTCCGTAATAGGAGGAAAGGTTATCGGCCAGGCGGGATACGTTCTGCAGATAAAGGGCATCCGCATCCTCCTCACTGGTGCCGGTAAGCTTGATATATTCGTTATAGATACCAAGATAATTGGCGGAGATCAGCGACTCCACATAGTCCCGGTAATGGGTGCTCCGTCCCTTATCACAGCCCGCCAGGGAAAGGATCATGACCAGTCCCAGGACGAGAGAGAGTATTCTTTTCGGTTTTGCATGATGCTGCTTCACTGCGTAACCTCCATAAAGTGAATCCCCGTCTCCGGCAGAAAAAATATATTTCTGCCGGGGGAGTTTTTACCGGCAGAAGAGGCCGGATCCATAATGCTGTTCCAAAGAACCTGTACCATTTTAGCATAAAACAGGGACGATGAAAACAATAAAAAAATAGTTTCGTGTGTTTTCATTATCTCTCAGTTGTGCTATAATGGCAACAGCAACAGATGAAGAATGTATCAGAAAGGGGTAACCATGGAACTGAATCTGAAAACCGTATCTTTCGGCGGATACGATAAAAAGGCCGTTGAGGCTTATATTGAAGAACAGGAAAAGCAGAAAAAGGATTATGAAGACCAGATCACAAGTCTGAAAGAGGATATTACCAAGCTCAGCGAATCGGTAAAGAGCCTGCAGGTCATGCGCGAGGCCAATACCAGCGAGGCCAAGACCACCATTGACAACCTGAAGGTGGTGAATGAGGAGCTGGAGGAGGAAAACCAGAAGCTGAGAGATGAACTCGATCAGTTCCGCAATAAGGAAAGCGAGTCCGCCAGTCGTTATGAATCCATTTCCCGGACGCTTCTGGCTGCCAGGGAATCGGCTGATGAGCTGTCCAGAAAGACAGAGGCGGAATGCGAGGCAAAGCGTCTGGAGGCTGAGACCTACGCGAAGAACATGACCGAGGAGACCGACAGGGCTTGTGAGAATAAGAAGCGCACAACCGAGGAAGAGTGTACAAGGCTGATCAATGAGACAGAGACCAGCTGCCGTGAGCAGAAGGAAAGCACCTATTCCGAGTGCGATACCATGCGCCGTACAGCGAAGGAAGAGACCGAGCGTCTCACCAGAGAAACCGAAGAGGGCTGCGCGAAGCTGAAGTCCGAGACCGAGGCTGCCTGCGCAAAGCTGACCAGAGAAACAGAAGAGGCCTGCGCGAAGCTGAAGGAAGAAACTGAGACAGCGTGTGAGACCGACCGCATGAACTGCCGGGAGGAGATCCGCCTGAACAGAGCGACCGTGAAGAGAGAATTCGATTCCATCGGCAGCTTTGTGGCTCAGCTGAAGGAGGCTGTGGCGAATGTGACGGAAGCAGTTGAGGAAACCGAGAAGCTGACAGACAGTGCATTTTCCGATCTCTTGTAAGGAGAAAGGATGAGGACGGAAGCCGGTAGATTTCTCCGCGTATCCGGAGGATTATCGGCTTTCCCTGTTTTTGCAACCAGCATCATAATTGTTTTGCAGAGTGCCGTAAGCAGTTTTTATAAGCTTGCCTGAAAAACGGTATTATGTGTACGGACATCCCGAATACCTGCCGAACAGTTACAAGTGATGTATCGATCCGGGAAGGGGGGAATCCGGGTGGATAATGAAAAGAATTATCTTTACAGAGCAATTGAAAAGGCCGGGGTGGTCGTGATCGTAAAGCGGCTGATGAAGGCCTATAACGGCAAGGTCAGGATTGATTATATTTCCGACAATGCCGATTATTTCGGGCTGAATACCCGTGCGGTCCTGGACGGCTACCGCCTTCTTGAGGATTATGTTCATCCGGATGACCGGGAGAAGCTGAAGTATGAGGTGGCTGTTGCCCGGGCCAACCGGATGGATTATACCTGCGAGTTTCGCTTTGTGGATGACGGGGGCAGAATGCGTCCGCTTATTTTGGATGCGATGTTTACCGAGGATGAGCAGGGCGACGACATTACGGAGTTTTTGGTCAGAGAGCAGACCTATCAGAAAAAAGCCGACGAGACAGCCGGGGAAAAGGACAGAATGGTCGGGGATATTTCCATCAGCCGGCTTTTCGACGATCTGAGGATCGGGGAACTGATCCGCGAATTTGCCGCGTCCTTTAACCTTTACTCGGCTGTGATGGACATGAAGGACCAGGTCATCGGGAATCCGGTGGGTCCCACGGCGTATTTCGGCGAGTTCTATGAAATGCTCCGGAATCCGAACAATCTGGAGTATTTTGAAAATATGCGGGCCTGCATCCGTTCCGGTGAGGGACCGGTCTATGAGGAGATTCCGGACGGAAATCCGGACAACCGGCTTTCGGCGGCGCCCATCATGGTAAACGGGATATATATGGCCACGTGGCTGCTTTATGCGCATACGCGTCAGCAGAACCAGGTGCTTTTCCATGTGCAGGAGCAGCACGGAAAGATCGCGTCTATCCTGTCGGATATTCTGAGCAGGCTGGCCTTTCAGGAGAGCGGCGGAGAGGAGCTGGCAGCGGTAGAGGACAGGCTGAACTTTTTGCTGAACGAACGAAAGATCCTTCTTGCGCTCCAGGAGCTTTCCGGGGATAAGAAAGAACTCTTTCAGCGGATGTCCGAAGCCGGCAGTCTGCTGAATCTGGATTATATCGTTTATTATTCGCAGGATAAAAAGAATCCGGAGCGCATGACTCTGGAGGATTACTGGTCGCGCACCGGAAAGAGCGCGGATGCCGAGTCGGTCTTTGTCTGGGATAATGATCATTATCCGGCTGAGGTGCAGAGACAGATCCGTGAGGGCGGGCTGATCGTGGATCAGCGTAACATGACCAACCAGATGCGTGTGGAAGTGTTCGGCGGAACAGTACGGGCCATTATGGTCTTCCCTGTCATGCAAAAGGGACAGTATACAGGCCGGCTGATCTTTATTGAGTCGACAAGAGAAAGAGTCTGGAGAGAAGATGAAATAGACTTTGCCAGAATGCTCTGCAAGCTGGTTGCCAAAAAACTCCGGACCCCCAAGAGTATAAAAAAGACAGCGGACGGAGCCGCGTTTGAGATATTTGACCTGGTGGAATATCCGATTTTCGCCAGGGACAGCGCCACGGGCGAGGTGATCTTCTCCAACCGGGCCATGAATCTGGCTATCGGCGTGGACTTTACGAAGAAAAACAGCTTCGAGATCATTCCGCCGGCGGTGGACGCCTTCGAGGGCTACCGGGATGCGGAATCCGCATCGGAGCATGAGGAGGAAAAGCAGGTCACCAGCCGTTTCCGCCGGTATATCAGCCGGCTCTCCGGTATCTATAACGTGACTGAGCACCGCATGAAGTGGAAGGATAAGAAACCGGCTTCTCTGTTTATCTTGCAGGAAGTAAAAGAAGAATCATTCGGAGGATACTAGAATGGCCAATCTGGACCTGGGGATCGATCTGGGGACATCAAATATTCTTGTTTATATGAAGGGACAGGGAGTAGTGCTGAACGAACCCTCTGTCATCGCGTATGACAAGGAATCGGACCGGATCGTGGAGATCGGAGAGGAAGCAAGACTGATGCTGGGCAGGACGCCCGGGAATCTGATCGCCATCAAACCCCTCAGAAACGGCGTGATCTCGGAATATACCAAGACAGAAAAGATGATCAAATATTTTATCCGTAAGGCAATCGGCCGGAATTTCTTCGGCCGGCGTCCCCGGATATCTGTTTGCGTGCCCTCCAACGTTACGGAGGTGGAAAAGCGGGCCGTGGAGGAGGCTACCTATAACGCCGGCGCACGGTTTGTGAATATCGTGGAGGAACCCATTGCCGCAGCAATCGGCGCAGGCATCGATATCACCCGTCCGATCGGCAATCTCATTGTGGATATCGGCGGCGGAACAACGGATATCGCTGTGATCTCCATGGGCGGAGCGGTGGTTTCCAGCTCGCTGAAGGTGGCCGGGGATGAGTTTGATGATTCCATTATCCGTTATGTCCGCAAGCGTCATAATCTGCTGATCGGCGATCGGACGGCGGAGGAGATCAAGCTGAATATCGGAACGGCCTATAAGCGGCCGGAAAATATCTCCATGGATGTAAGAGGAAGAGACTTGGTGACGGGACTTCCCAAGACGGTTGTCATGACCTCGGATGATTCCGCAGAGGCTCTCCGGGAAGCTGTCGGACAGGTGGTTGAGGCTATCCGCAGCGTGCTCGAAAAGACGCCGCCTGAGCTGGCTGCAGATATTGCGGACCGGGGGATCATTCTTTCCGGCGGCGGCGCGCTTCTGCATGGTCTTGAGCAGCTGATCGAGGAAAAGACCGGCATTACCACCATGACGGCGGAAAAGCCCATGGAGGTTGTGGTGATCGGAACCGGAAAATACCAGGAATATCTGGAAGAGACAGAAAAACTGTAACGGATGCTGAGAGAAGGCTATATCGAAAAAATCATATACCGGAACGAAGAAAACGGCTATACGGTCCTTGAGGTTGAAACCACGGAGGGAAACGAGGTTTTTCACGGGACCGTTTTTGGCGCGGCCGAAGGCATGTATGTCAGGGCTGAGGGAGAGTATGTCTACCATCCGCAGTACGACCTGCAGTTCCGGATGGATACCTGCGAGCTTTCCATGCCGGAGGATCTGACCGGGATCGAACGCTTTCTGGCCTCCGGCGTCATTAAGGGCGTAAGGGAGACCATGGCCAGACGGATCTTGCAGACCTTTCGGGAGGATTCCCTCCGGATCATGGACGAGGAGCCGGAGCGGCTGGCGGAGATTAAGGGCATATCCCTGAAAATGGCAAGAAAGATGGGGGAATCCTATCAGGAGACCAGAGCGTACCGGAATGTGATCATGTTCCTCTCGAAATACGGGATCGGCGTCAAAATGGCGGTGAAGATCTACAGGGAATTCGGGGACGGGATCTACAAGGTGATCAAGGAGAATCCCTACCGGATCGCGGAGGCGGTTCCGGGCGTCGGCTTTGTTACGGCGGACCGGATCGCGCTGGGCAGCGGAATGGCCCGGGACAGCAGCATCCGCCTGCATTCCCTTGTTCTTTATATCCTCGGGGAATCCGGAAACCTGGGACATATGTATATCCCGGAGTCCTGGCTGGTAAAAAAGGCCTATGAGCTTTCCGAGAGCGAGGAGGAATTCGGGGAATTTCAGGAAAGAATACATGATCTTCTGCTGGAAATGACCATTGCCGGCAAGGTCATGATGAAGAATACGCCGGATGGTGAGGTGGCGGTGTACGCTGCCTGGGATTATTATACCGAGCTGGGAAGCGCCCGGCTGCTGAACGATCTCACCCTGCACTATGATATAGATGAGAGCGAGCTGGAAACTGCCATGAAAAGGGTGGAGAAGGAATGCGGCATCCAGCTGGAGGAAATCCAGAAAAATGCTGTGGAAACGGCCATCCGCTCGGGAGTCAGCGTGATCACAGGCGGCCCGGGAACGGGGAAGACCACCATTATCCACGCCATTATCAAGTACTTTGAGCAGCAGGGCGAATCGGTTCTGCTTGCCGCTCCCACGGGCCGGGCAGCCAAGAGGATCACGGAATCCACAGGCTATCAGGCCAGGACCATTCACCGGCTGCTGGAATTCTGCGGTATGCCGGAGGATAACGGGGAGGATGTCAAAATGACCTTCCTCCGGAACGAGGAAAATCCGCTTTCCTGCGACGCGCTGATCGTGGACGAGGCGTCCATGATCGATTCCCGGCTGTTCTACGCGCTTCTGAAGGCGCTGGTCAACGGGACGAGGCTGATCCTGGTCGGAGATACGGACCAGCTTCCGCCGGTCGGCGCGGGAAATGTGCTGCATGATATCATTGCCAGCGGATGCTTTCCGGTGACGGTCCTGCAGAGGATATTCCGGCAGGCGGAGGACAGCAGTATCGTGGAAAATGCCCACAGGATCAAGGACGGCATCCATCTGAGCATCAATAATAAAAGTAAGGATTTCTTTTTCATCCCCCGAAGCGGTATAGAGGCCATCCGGGAGGAATGTGTTAAGCTGCTCCGGGATCAGCTTCCCGGATATCTGGGCGTGGAGCCCGGAGAGATCCAGCTGCTGACGCCCATGCGGCGGTACGAACTCGGCGTGGAGGCCATGAACAGGACTCTTCAGTCGGCCATTAATCCCCCGGGCAGGACGAAAAGGGAGAAAGCTTTCGGAGAGGTGATCTTCCGCGAGGGAGATAAGGTCATGCAGATCCGGAACGATTACAAGCTGGAGTGGAAGATCTACCGGAACGTCCCGAAACGGGAAGGCCTTCTGGATGAGGGGATCGGCGTATTCAACGGTGATATGGGGACTCTGGTGGAGGTCAACGACTTCGATGAGGAGCTGGTTGTGCTGTTTGATGACGGCCGGATCGTGACCTACGATTACCGCCAGGCGGATAATCTGAGCCATGCCTTTGCCATTACGGTGCATAAATCCCAGGGAAGCGAGTATCCGGCAGTGGTGCTCCCCCTTTACAGCGGTCCGAGAAAGCTTCTCAGCAGGAATCTTCTCTATACCGCGGTTACGCGAGCCAGGCAGATGGTGGTTGTGGTGGGTAACCTGAAGCTTGTGAATGATATGATCGACAATGTACAGGTCCAGAGACGGTTTACCGGTTTTACGGAGAGAATAAAGGAAATATATGCAGATACTGACTGATCTTATTTTTCCGCCCCGCTGTGCGGTCTGCGATGCCGTGCTTCCGGCGGGGGAATGGGGCGCCTGCAGAGCCTGCAAGGCCAGGCTCAGGTATATCCGGGAGCCGAGATGTCTCCGCTGCGGCGGGGAAATGCCCTACGGCTCGGAGGAAGAGTACTGCGGAGAATGTGCGGGTAGAAAGCTTTCGTATGAGATGGGCTTTCCGCTTCTCAGCTATGTTCCGCCGGTGTCGGACGCGGTGGCGGCCATGAAGTACCATGGAAGAAAGGAATATGCGGCCTTCTATGCCTCTGAGATGCTCCGGGTTTTTTCGGCATCCTACAGGCTGGCTGCGCCGGAGGCGGTGATCCCGGTCCCGGTTTCCGCAAGAAGGCTGCGGAAAAGGGGCTATAATCAGGCTGAACTTCTGGCGGAGTTTATTGCGGAGGGAATGCAGCTGCCCATGGATACCGGCTTTCTTCGCCGGATCCGTAATACGAAGCCCCAGAAGACTCTGGGGAGCAGCGCCCGGGAGGACAATCTGAGGGCATCCTTTCTGGCGGAGACGCCTCCGGGAGAAAGGCCGTACCGCACGGTGCTTCTGGTGGATGATATCTATACCACGGGAGCAACGGTGAACGCCTGCGCGGAAGCCATGAAGGCGGCGGGGGTGCAGAAGGTATATTATACCAGTGTTACCATTGTGAACCGGAGTGACGAGGGAACTCTGAAGAAATAAACGATTTTTGCATGGAGCAAAGGAGGAAGAACATGAAGCGAGTGGCGCTGATCTTCGGCGGAAGATCCAGTGAACATGAGGTATCCTGTGTTTCGGCCGCCAGTGTGGCTGAGAATCTGGACAGGGAAAAGTATGAGGTGATCCTGGTCGGGATCGAAAAGAGCGGAAGATGGCTTCTGGCAGATACCATCGGTTCTCTTCGGGACGGCAGCTGGAAAAACAGCGATACAGAGGTTATTCTTTCTCCGAGTACCGGAAGAAAGCTTCTTCTGAGAAAGGGAGATTCCTGGCAGGAAAAGGAGATTGATGTGGCGTTCCCCATGCTTCATGGCCTCTGGGGAGAGGACGGAACCATCCAGGGACTCTTTGAAATGGCGGATATTCCCTACGTGGGCTGCGGCACCCTTTCCTCCGCAGTCTGCATGGATAAGCTTTTTGCCAAGCAGGTGGCTGCCGAGGCGGGCATCATCCAGGCGGACTTTGTACCCGTTTTTGCTGAAAAACTGGCGGATATGGACAGCGTGATCGAAGGGATTGAAAAGAAGGAGGCTTATCCGGTATTCGTGAAGCCTTCCAATGCGGGATCCTCCGTGGGGATCACAAAGGCCCATGACCGTGAGGAATTAAAAAAAGGCCTTCTGGAGGCGGCAAAGCATGACAGAAAGATCCTGGTGGAGGAAACCATTGTAGGAAGAGAGCTGGAGTGTGCGGCCTATGGCTGGGGGGAGGAGACTCTTGCCAGCGGCGTGGGAGAAGTGATCAGCGCAGCTGAGTTCTATGATTATGATGCGAAGTATAATGATGCGGCCTCCCGAACGGTGATCGATCCGCCTCTTCCGGAAGGGAAGAAGGAGGAAATCCAGGAGGTGACGAGGAAGATATTCCGCTGCTGCGACGGCTTTGGCTTTGCCAGGGTGGATTTCTTCCTGGAAAAGGATACGAACCGGGTCGTATTCAGTGAGATCAATACTATCCCGGGACATACGGCGATCAGCATGTATCCCATGCTTATGGCTGCTTCAGGCTATCCGATGCCGAAGTATCTTGACGGGCTGATCGAAATGGCCTTTTCCCGTCATAAAAACGGAATGACAGAAAAGTAAGAGCCAGGGAAAGGAGCATGGCGCACACAAGGACCAGAACAGAGCCGGCTGTGCTGCCCATGAATTTCTTTGGCTGAAGATAAATGGCCAGACTGAAGGTCATATGCAGAAGAAGCGGCGGGAGGATTCCCCCGCTTTTTTCTTTCAGAAAACCAAGGATCAGGCCGAAGATCAGGGCAAAGCTGCTTTCGAAAAGATTGAGATTGTACAGGGCGTAGCAGAAGGCGCTGAAGATCACTGCCGGAAGGGCGGTAAGCGCCTTTTTGGCAAAATGCAGGGTGACGCCACGGAAAATGATCTCTTCCGCGAGCGGAAGAAGGAAAATGCCGGAGATGAGATAAAGGGCCGAGGCGTCTGCCGTCGTCATTTCCCGGATGGCAGAGCTGTATTTTTCCATAGTCCCGGGAAAAAGGTTCTGCAGGGTGTAAAGAAAGGCGGTGAGCATATACCGGAGGCAAAAGCCCAGAGGAAGAAGAAACAGGTAGGGCAGGGGATGCATATATTTTGCCCGCAGCACCCGCTCAGCGGTTTTTCGCTCCACGGGGGCACCGAAGGTGCGTGTCCAGCCGGGAAAGCAGATGTGGCTGTACCAGAGACCGAAGACCACGAGATAGAGAATGGACCGGCAGGTGTAGAAAATGTCCGGCGCGACCGCCAGGTCAAAGATCGAATCGATCCGGTTTAAGGGAGAAAAAAAATAGGAGATGGGGATGGAGGCAAAATACGCCACCAGCGCCAGAAAAAGGCATAAAAAAGGAGGGAGCAGCGCCGGCAAAAGATAAATTTTCTTTTTCTCCCGCATGGTCTGTTCCCTCTTTCCTTAATCTGAATGGATATCAGCTAAATGCTCTAAATCTGATAATCTCAGCCGGATGATCTCAGTCTGTTCATTTCAGCCGGATCAATCGACAATTTTCTTTTCTCTTTCGCGGCGTCTCTTTTCCTCTGCCCGTGCTGCCTTTTCGTCTGCCTTGGATTTCTTCATGGCAATATCGGTCTGGAGCTGCTTCTGGTATTCTGCCTGACGCTCAATAAGACGCTCGGAACGGCTCTTCTTCTTTTTCCTGCCCTTCTCATCCACGGCTGCGGCTTCTTCCTGCTGCTTCTTCTTGGTTGCTTTATGCAGGGTTTTTACGCTGGTAAGATAGATTCCGCTGACCATGGCCTTTACCTCGCCGTGGCTGGGTACATCGGAATAAATGGCTTCATCACAGATCAGGGTGGTGATCTGCGGCCCGATCTTGGCCTTCACCACCGGTATCTTCGCCTTCTGATACCTCTTCGGTGCCTGGTCCATCACGGCCTTTGGCAGCTTGGCATCTTTCATTGGCATGATCTTTTTGTCGATGATGAACATGCTTACCGGCTGGGCTGCTGCTGTGATCTCTTCACGCTGCTCCAGCTGTTTCTTCTGCATCTTGTTACCGAAGTAGTACAGGACACCGAGAATGGCCAGAAGGACCAGTAGGATGATACCTACGATAATGAGTATTTTCACTGTGTGTTCTCCTTAATTCTTTTTTCGTTCTGTGCACGCGCAGTGCATGTTTCGCGCATGCTTCATGTTCAGCGCCTAGTGCTGTCAGATCCCGGAGCCGGCTCCGCTTCCGTCCTTTGCGGCGGCCGGACTCTTGTGGCTTTCCAGCATGGCAGTGATCCGGTCGGGAATGCTGCGGTAGAATTCCTTCCGCTCAGCCGCTTCCATGCGCCCGGGATAGACAGCAGGAGCAAACTCGATGATGACGTGCCTGCTCCGGATAAAGTGCAGGAAGTTTGTTTCCATGATCCGGTCGAAGCCGGTCATGGCAACAAGGACCATGGCTGAATCTGACTTTTCCGCCATCCGGTAACCGCCTGTTTTAAAGGGCAGCAGTGTATCGGTATGGTTTCTTGTTCCTTCGGGGAAAAGGCCGAGGGAAAGTCCCTTGCTCATCCGATCCGTGCCCTCTTTTATGGTTTCCAGTCCGGCACGGACGTTTTCCCTGTCCAGAAAGAGGCTGCCCATATCTTCAATATAGCAGTGGAAGAGGGGAACCTTCAGAAACTCTTTCTTTGCCACAAATCCCATAGGTCCCTTGGAAAGGGTCTGCAGGATGATGATATCAAAATAACTTCTGTGATTACCGATAAACAGGGCGGCCTGATCCTTATCCGGCAGGTTTTCCCGGCCTCTTACCTCAATCCTTGTACCGGCCAGGAAGATAAGACCCTTGAAGAATCCTCTAACCAGCTTCTGGGACTTTTTCCATGCCTTTTCCGGGTGCTTTTTGGAAAGCGCCTTGTGATACCAGTGCACAGGCATCATGAAGACTACGGACAGGACGGCCCAAAGACCGCAAAGAATCAATCTGATCATACGCTTTACCTTCCATACATTTTGGCTGTTTCATAGAGACGGTTGGCCAGATGGTCGGTCAGAGCCTCCTGCTTATAACGCCAGGACCAGTTTCCCGTTCCGACGCCGGGAGTGTTGAACCGTGCCCAGGAGTCCAGCTCCAGCACATCCTGCATGGGAACGATAGCCATATTGGCAACGGATCCGAAGCATGCCCGGATGAATACCCAGCAGACATCACTGGCATCTGTGCTGTAGTAGCGTCTCAGCTTATCCCTGGATGCCTCATAAGCGTGCTTGTACCAGCCCAGAGTGGTGTCGTTGTCATGGGTTCCGGTATAGCAGACACAGTTGCGGATATGATTATGGGGCAGGAAGCTGTTTTCATTGGGGTTTTCAAAAGCAAACTGCAGGATTTTCATGCCCGGAAAGCCGAAGCGGTCCCGGAGCTCGATCACGGATTTGTCAATCTCGCCCAGATCCTCGGCAATGATGGGCATATGGTAACCGAGAGTTGCTTCGAGTGTGGTAAAGAAGTTTTCGCCGGGAGCGGTAACCCATTTTCCGTTGATGGCGTTTTCTTCACCATAGGGAACAGCCCAGAACTTATCAAAGCCGCGGAAGTGGTCGATCCGAAGGAAGTCCGTCAGCGTAAGCTGATGACGGATCCGGGCAAACCACCATTTATAGGCCGTCCTTTTGTGCTCCTTCCAGTTGTAGAGCGGATTGCCCCAGAGCTGGCCGGTAGCGGAGAAATAATCCGGCGGGACGCCGGCCACAACCGTGGGATAGCCCTCATCATCCAGAAGAAAGAGCTTTTTATGGGTCCACACATCCACGCTGTCCCAGGCAACGAAGATCGGGATATCGCCGATGATGGAAATATCACGCTCGTTGGCATAGGCCTTCAGCTTCATCCACTGTCTGAAGAACAGGAACTGGATAAACTGATAATAGCCGATTTCCTTTTCCAGCTTTTCTGTCCATTTCCTTCGCTCGGCGGCGGTGGGATTCTTCAGGCTGTCCTCCCACATATACCAGGGAGCGCCCTCATGGTAATCCTTGCCAGCCATGAAGAGGGCGTAGTCCTCCAGCCATTCATTTTCTTTCTTGAAGTTTTCGTATTCCTCCTGCTGCGCCGGATCGCCGGAAAACTGATCCTTCACCCCCGGATCGAGGTAGCGTTCATAGGCAGCCTTCAGCAGGCCGGTCTTAAACTGGATCACATCCCCGTAGCAGATATCTTCGGGATTCCACTGGGGCATGTTCTGAAAATCGCTGTCATAGAGAAGTCCGAGCCTTTTCAGCTCCTCAGGGTCGATGAGAAGAGGCTGTCCGGCAAAGGATGAAAACGGCTGATAGGGGGAATCCCCGAAGCCGGTATGTCCCAGCGGGAGAACCTGCCAGGCGGTCATGCCGCTTCTCTGCAAAAAGTCTACAAAATCGTAAGCCCCTTTTCCCAGATCGCCGATGCCGTAGGGGCTCGGAAATGAGGTGGGGTGAACAAGAATACCGGCGTAACGCTTGGGTCCGATATCCACGGTTTCCAGGTTGCCCATCTGTATATCCTCCACTATTTGATTCACTTTGCTTATTATAGCTTTTTAATAAGGAAAAGGCAAGGAACTTTATAATACGCCGGGTAATTCCGGAATAATGACACGGAAGTTTGATAAATGGGGATTGATATATCTTTCTGTTTGTGATAGAATCCACGTTTGAATTGTGTAAAGGATTATCATAAAATCCATAAAATCCAAAGGAGGAAGACGAAAATGTTCAAGAAAAAGATCGCAGCAGCTATTCTGGCAGGCCTTATGGTATGCTCTCTTGCAGCATGCGGAAGCAAGGATGAAGGGAAGACGGATGCACCCGCTTCTACTGCGACAGCTACAGAGGCAAAAACAGATACCACAGAAGTAAAGAAGGACACCGAGGCGCAGAAGGAAACCGAAGCAGAGAAGGACACCGAGGCGCAGAAGGACACCGAGGCGGACGCATCG
>Ga0310691_10005127_pt1 | contig 14433 bp, 10 predicted proteins | sample 176DNAGHGlowgp2_FD_203887 | JGI IMG/M metagenome (GOLD analysis project Ga0310691, IMG submission 203887) | Sheep rumen microbial communities from Palmerston North, Manawatu-Wanganui, New Zealand - 1766 DNA GHGlow gp2 (v2) (version 2) | ecosystem: Host-associated > Mammals > Digestive system >... | reverse complement strand
CCAAGGAGGGAACGTGTTCACAATCATCTGTTGTACTTTGAAGTTTACCAGACTTTTCGGTACAGATGAAAGCTAAACGCTTCCTTCAATGTTTATCGCCCATTGCTGAACGATGTAGCAAAGATAAAAAATATTTAGCAAACAACGCTCAATGTGGGCTGTATTTTAACAATAATTATTTCAGCGTTTGTATCTGCACACTGCCGCCCTTGGACGTGAACCGCATCTTGGGACCGTTGTAGTTCTTGGGGTAGACCACGCAGATGTCGCCGGTGCCCTCCCAGATCTCTACGCCACCGTTGAGGCCGGTCTGTTTAAGCTCGCCGTCATACCAAATCAGCACGCCACCATGACTCAGGCAGTTGGAGGGTTGAGAGCCCTGGAAATAGGCTGTCCCATAGGTCCAGTCGGCCATAGCTGTAAGCATAAGGCCTGCAAACACGAATAACAACAATAGTCTCTTCATCGTCTTCTTGTTTTAAAATGTTAGACATTCATTCTGGCGGCAAAGGTAGGGATAAATATCGAAAAATGGAAGAAACGGCGCGACCATTTCTTCCATTTCACAATTGTTTATTCTTCTTTGCTTTCAAGTAGTTTATTCTTGATGTACTCTTTTATGTGACGGGTCTCAATGCTCTTGACGTATGCTTCCGGACGTTTTGCTCCGAAATAATACCATGCATAAAGGATGTTATAAGACCTGAACATTGCCCCTTGAGGTGCCACACGATCCAGCCATACACGTTTTACCTTCTTATACCCAAAGACGACGTTCACTTAGAGCTGTATTTTTTTGCAAAGGTACATGCTTTTTTTGCAAAAAGCAAATGTTAGACACTTTCGATTCTGGCGGCGAAGGTAGGGATAAAATCGAAAAATGGAAGAAACGGAGCGACCATTTCTTCGACGAGCGAAGCGGCAAGCCGATTACTTCCATTTCGCAATTGTTCATTATTTGGCAATGTTCCAAATAATTTGGGATATTTTTAAGGTTGGGCGTTAGCACGCATCTGGTTGAAGACAGAGGAAACCAAGGACTGGAAATGGTTCTCACAATCTTGGCGGATAGTGCTCTCTGGGATATTGGGATAATTCTTGATTAGGCGGTTTGCAATCTGGAGGGTCTGGTTGTGAAATTCCGTTGAGGCATCCATCCAGGCTTTGCCAGAGGAAGGGGCTTGAGGGGGAAAGACGGAGTCGCAGAAAGTGGCAATAGTAGCCTGGTAGGCTTCATCCATCTGCTTGTCCATCTCTGGCTCCATAGACGCCGGCTCGCTCTTCTGGGGAGTTGGTGAGACTGGGCGTTCCGACCCTTGGCGAACCGGAGCCTCCGCTGGCTGTTCTCTAATGACTCTGACAATAGTGTCAACGACTTTCGGAGCTTCGGAAGGCTGCACAGGACGAGACGACGGATAGAACACTACGGCTACAATGACCATAAGGATGATTAGCAGCAAAAGAATAAGGTAAGGGCGCTTGCGGGATAAAAAATCCTTCTGTAGTTGTCCCACGGTCTGATAGCGTTCTGCCGGATTGTCTGCCGTACAGCGGGCTATCACCTTATTATATATTTGTGATCCTGGAATCTGTTCCAGTATTTTACCAATGGCATAGATGTCAGTCCGCTCGTCTGTCACCCCGCCATGCAACTGTTCTGGTGCTGCGTAGCCTTTGGTATGTCCTTGGGTATCAATAAAGGTATCGGTATAGCAACATCCTAAGTCTATCAGTTTAACATCACTGTCAATACGGGTCAATAGAATGTTGTCGGGTTTCAAGTCAAGATGGAGCACCTGGTGGGCATGCAGATAGCTTACTACATCCAACAACTGAAGGATGAACTTCTTCGTATTCTTCTGGCTAAAATATGACGGATTGCGAGTCATCCTCTCGGTCAGTGTCTCGCCATCCACATATTCCATCAGAATGCCATCATCTGTCTTTGAGATATAGCGAGGTAATCCTTGATGCTCCAATCGATAACCAGTCTCGAATTCCTTTTGGAAGGCCTCTTGATAACGGACATCGTTTACATGTTCTGCTTTCAGCCGTTTGACGAAATGCAGTTTACCATACAACTTTACGCAATAAGTTTCGCTGGTGGCACCTTGACACTCTAACCGTTCAAAACCACCATCAGCCAATTGCTGATTGGTAAACTGTGAGGATTCCATCATCTCATTACTTTTATGGAAGAAAGGCCTGACACCCTTCCTGCTGTGTATTGCCCGAGAGAGTCGCCATCACGCCATACCCGCGCCACCAACAGAGGATGATGAAGAATGAAATTCTGTATCTCTACCTCATCGCCGACTCGCAGTTTGCTGTTCAGACTTTCAACCACCAGATAACGGTCATTGCCCTGATACTCAAATAGCAGTTGACGGTCAGGCAGATAAGTGACCTGCACGCTGTCGCCCCTTTGCAAAGAGTCTGAGCGTAATTCGTCAGAGAAATTGTTGAAATCGGAATTTCCCTCGTCTTCAACCTTCGCCAGTTCGTCCCAGTGGGCATAACCCAAATAGCAGGCAATGGCATCGAGCGTACTGGTATGTGGCGTACGCTCATCAGCGGCAAAGCCCAGCAACCGTTTCAGCGTTGTAGCCCCGATGCGCACTCCCGTCTTGCTCTGTATGTCGAGCGACAGAAGTTCGCAGTCAGAAGGTAAGCGCAAGCCGTTCTCCGACTTGCGCTTCAAGAGTTCTATGATATGGAATGGCAGTTTCATCGGCTACTCCCACTCGATTATATATTTAGACTGAATATCAATAACTTGCGTTATATCTGTCGCTCTCAGTGGTCGTTTTTGGGGGTCGTATTCTCTCATTTTGTCCATGCTCATTATCAATAACTTATGCAAAAGTAGGCATTTTGTTTTGAATTGAAAAGAAATCGGCCAGCAAAACAACATCATTTAACAGACGGCCACCCCTACATATATTATAATAAGATGTGTAACCTCGTGTCGCTCTCTGTGAATTGCAATTCACCACATCAAAAGTCTCATTAGCGAAAATTCTTGAGGACCAATTGGGTGAAATGCTGAGGCCATCCCTTCACTTGTTACGCTTCTAACTCCACCTTGACCGAAGGGAACAGTCCGAAACGGTGGTACACTTGTTCAATGATGGTGGTCAACTCGGCTACAGTCACACACTCGTTAGCCTCAACCTCAAAGACTACAAGCGCATCATCAAAAACATAGATCACAGTTAGTGGTTCTGCTCAGTTCGTCTTTCAGGAACTGTGGCGTGAAGCCTTTGTTGCTTCTGATGACTTCTTCGGGCGTTCCTGTGGAGAGGATGGTGCCGCCGTTGCGGCCCCCCTCTGGCCCCATGTCTATGATATGGTCGGCGAGCTTGATGACGTCGAGGTTGTGCTCAATGACGATGACGGTATTGCCGCGGTCTACCAGCCGCTGCAGCACGTCCATCAGAATGCGGATGTCCTCGAAGTGGAGTCCCGTGGTGGGTTCGTCAAGGATGTAGAGGGTCTTGCCCGTGTCTTTCTTCGACAGTTCCGTAGCCAGTTTGATGCGCTGGCTTTCGCCGCCAGAGAGCGTCGTGGAGGGCTGTCCCAGTTTGATGTACCCCAGTCCGACATCCTGTATGGTCTTGATTTTCCGGAGTATTTCTGGCACGTTCTCAAAGAACTCCACAGCCTGGTTGATGGTCATGTCGAGCACGTCGGCTATCGACTTGCCCTTGTAGCGCACTTCCAGGGTTTCGCGGTTGTAGCGCTTGCCGTGACAGGTCTCGCAAGGCACCTGAATGTCGGGCAGGAAGTTCATCTCAATGGTTTTGTAGCCGTTACCGCCGCAAGTCTCACAGCGTCCACCCTTGACGTTGAACGAGAAGCGGCCGGGCTTGTAGCCGCGGATGCGCGCTTCAGGCAGTCCCACAAACAGCGAGCGGATGTCAGAGAAGACGCCTGTGTAGGTGGCAGGATTGGAGCGCGGCGTGCGTCCGATGGGCGACTGGTCTACGTTCACAACCTTGTCTATGTGTTCGAGTCCTTCTATGCTGTCGTAGGGCATAGGCTGCCGCAAGGAGCGGTAGAAGTGCTTGGAGAGTATGGGGTACAGCGTCTCGTTGATGAGCGTCGACTTGCCGGAGCCGCTGACGCCGGTGACGAGTATGAGCTTACCCAGCGGGAACGTGGCATCTATATGCTTCAGATTGTTGCCGCAGCAACCGCGGAGGGTCAACACATGGCCATTGCCCGGACGTCGCACGGCAGGGACGGGAATGGCAGCCTTGCCGTTGAGGTACTGGGCGGTAATGGTGTCGGTCTTCAGCATGTCTTTGACGGTGCCCTGGAACACCACCTCGCCGCCCTTCCGTCCGGCACGGGGACCGATGTCGACGATGTAGTCGGCATGCAGCATCATGTCGCGGTCATGTTCGACGACGATGACCGTATTGCCGATGTCGCGCAACTCCTTGAGGGAGCGGATAAGCCTGTCGTTGTCTCGCTGGTGCAGTCCGATGCTGGGTTCGTCGAGGATGTAGAGCACGTTGACCAGCTGCGAACCGATTTGCGTTGCCAGGCGGATGCGCTGGCTTTCGCCGCCTGACAGCGATGCCGACTGGCGGTTCAGCGACAGGTAGTCCAGTCCGACATCCAGCAGGAAGTCCAGTCGCGTGCGTATCTCCTTCAGTATCTCGGCAGCAATCTGGCGTTGGGAGCCCTCCAGGGAGTTCTCGACGTCGTCTAACCACTGACGCAGCTCCTTCAGGTCCATGTTGGCGAGCTCGGAGATGTTCTTGTCCCAGATCTTATAAGAGAGGGCTTCGCGGTTCAGCCGCTGTCCGTGACACTCAGGGCATTCGCATTCAGCCATAAACTGGTCTGCCCATTTCTGGCCGCTGGTGCTATCGTCGTTGTCGATGACGGAACGCAGATATTTCACCACGCCGTCGAAGTCGACAAAATAGTCGCTGCTGGTATGAACCAATTCCTTGTCGATGCGCACGCTCTCCAAGGAGCCGTAGAGTATCTCGTTGAGGGCTTCTTCGGGAATGGCGTCAATAGTGGTTTTCAGGTCGCAGTCGTACTTGTGCAGGATGGCGTCAATCTGCCAGAAAATCATTTCGTTCTTGTACTTGCCCAAGGGCACGATGGCGCCGTCGCGGATGCTTTTTTTCTTATTGGGGATGACTTTCTCAAGGTCAATCTCGTTGATGTAGCCTAAGCCCTTACAACGCGGGCAGGCCCCTTGGGGAGAGTTGAACGAGAAAGTGTTAGGCGCAGGTTCACTGTACGATATGCCCGTCGTCGGACACATCAGTCGCTTGGAGAAATGCTTGATGGCGCCCGTCTCGTAGTCCATAATCATGAGGAGCCCCTCGCCCTGCTTCATGGCCATCTGGACGGTTTTCTTCAGGCGGTCGTCGGGCGTAAGCGGTTGTGTGGGGTCTGCCGGTGCCTTGACAGCCAGCCGGTCAATGACCACCTCGATGTCGTGATTCTTGTAGCGGTCCACCTTCATGCCGAGGGTAATCTCTTTCAGTTCACCGTCGACGCGAACATGCAGGTAGCCCTTGTGTCGCAGGCTCTCAAAGAGTTCGCGGTAGTGACCCTTGCGGCTGTGAACCAACGGTGCCAAGATGAGGATTTTCCTGCCGGCATAGTCGTGGAGAATCATGTCGATGACCTTCTCCTCGGTGTATTTCACCATCGGCTCGCCCGTCATGTAGCTGTACGCCTTGCCAGCCCTGGCAAACAACAGGCGCAGATAGTCGTAGACCTCCGTCGTGGTGCCTACGGTAGAGCGGGGATTCTTGTTGGTGGTCTTCTGCTCGATGCTGATGACGGGCGACAGCCCTGTAATCTTGTCAACGTCAGGGCGTTCCATGCCGCCAAGGAAATTGCGGGCGTATGCCGAGAAGGTCTCAATGTAGCGCCGCTGACCCTCGGCGAAGATGGTGTCGAAGGCCAGGCTGGACTTCCCGCTGCCGCTAAGACCCGTAATGACGGTCAGCGAGTCGCGGGGTATCTGCACGTCAATGTCCTTGAGGTTGTGTACCCTGGCACCCCAGACCTCTATCTTGCTGTCATTATTCATCCTTCAATCCTTCAATCCTTATTCGTCGCCTCCCGTACTGCTGCCGGTTTCCAAATTGTATTTGCGTATCAGGTTGACGTCGCGGCGGATGTTATATTCCACGCCGTCAGCACCCAGGGCTTTGACAAGCACAAAATAGACACCGTCCTTCACGGGGCTGCCGTTGAACTTGCCGTCCCAGCCCTTGGTGATGTCCGTCCATTCAAAGAGCTTCTGTCCCCAGCGGTTGAAAATCCAGGCATGGAAACTGACGATGCTCTTATAGCGGTTGGCTTCTGGGCAGTCAGGACTGATGCCCTTGGCACCATAGATGTCGTTGGTGCCGTCGTCGTTGGGCGAGAAGGCGTTGGGCATCTCCAAATGGCTCTCGCTGACGGTGATTTCAATCTTGGTGGAGTCGATGATGTCGTTGTCTTCACGCAGATAGAGCACTACGTCGTTGATGCCTGACTGTACGAAGTCGTACTCGAAGTCCTCTTCATAGCGCGTCACTTTGGTGCCCGATGTGCGGTGGGTGATGCGCCATTCTATGGAATTATTGGGTTCAAGGTCTGTGGCACCGGCGGTGAAGCTGACATGCAGCGGTGCTTCGCCCGAGAAGTTCTTCCATACCGTTTCCTCCACATCCTTGTTCATATAAGTGGCTTGCGGGTCAATGCCTGCCCTTATTCCCAGCGTCAGTATCAATGCTACTGACATAATGATGATTCTTTTCTGCATTGTTTGTAGTAATTTTAGTCTGCAAAGATAACAATAATAATTCATAATTTTATCCAATTACTCATTTTTTTTAATTTCAATTCTTCAATTCTTTAATTCTTCATTTTTTTTCGTACCTTTGCAGGCGCAAAAAACAAAGAGACCATCATACGAAAACAGCAATTTTATGCTACGGCAACTGTATATCAAGAACTTTACGCTGATTGATGAGCTTGACATCAAGCTGCATCGCGGCTTCTCGGTCATTACCGGCGAGACGGGAGCGGGCAAGAGCATCATCCTTGGTGCCATCGGCCTGCTGCTGGGACAACGCGCCGACTCGAAAACTCTCAAGCAGGGTGCTGACCGCTGCATCATAGAGGCGCACTTCGACCTGTCGCGCTACAACCTGCAGCCATTCTTCGACGACAACGACATCGACTATGATGCCGACGACACCATCATACGCCGCGAACTGACCAGCGCAGGCAAGAGCCGCGCCTTCATCAACGACACGCCAGTGGCACTGAGTATGCTGAAAGAGCTGGGCGAGCAGTTGGTGGACGTTCACTCACAGCACCAGAACCTGCTGCTCAGCAAGCAGGACTTCCAACTGAGTGTCATCGACATCCTGGCCAACGACGGCAGCGAGCTGGCATCCTACCAGCAGAGCTACGGCGACTACCAGAGGAAGAAACAGGAACTGGAAGCGCTGGAAGAGGACATCGAGCGCAACCGCCAGAACATTGACTTCCTGCAGTTCCAATACGACGAACTCTCGCATGCCAACCTCGCAGCAGGCGAACAGGAAGAGCTGGAACAGCAGGCTGAGACGATGAACCATGCCGAGGACATCAAGACGGCACTCTACGAGGCCGACCATGCCCTGTCAGGCGAGAGTCAAGGGGTGGTAGCACAGGTCAAGACGGCCTGCAGCGCCCTCAGCGGCATCAGTAGCGTCATGCCCAAGACCGCAGAGTTGGCAGAGCGTTTAGACAGTTGCCGCATCGAACTGAAGGACATTGCCGACGAGGTGAGCCAGATGCTGGAGAACACCGACTTCGACCCTGCCGAGCTGGACAGCATCAACAACCGACTGGACAAGCTCTATGACTTGGAAAAGAAATACCATGCCACCACCGTTGAGGAGCTGATAGCGCAGCGCGACGCGCTGGCCCGCCAGCTCAGCAACATCGAGAACAGCGACGACGCGCTGAACGAACTCAGGCAGCAGGTGAAACAGGCAGAACAGCAATGCCGCCAACAGGCCGACGCGCTGACGACGCTGCGTTGCCAGTCTGCCAAGGCCATCGAACAGCAGATGCGCACCCGTCTGGCACCTTTGGGTATGCCCAATGTGCGCTTCGAGGTGGCTGTCAGCAAGGACACGCTGGGCAAGAACGGACAGGACAAGGTGTCATTCCTCTTCTCGGCCAACACCTCTACCCCACTCCAGCCTGTGGCTCAGGTGGCCAGCGGCGGTGAGATAGCCCGCGTTATGCTGTCCCTGAAGGCCATGATCAGCGGAGCCGTTAAATTGCCTACCATCATCTTTGACGAGATTGACACGGGCGTCAGCGGCAAGATGGCGGAAAAGATGGCAGAAATCATGCAGGAGATGGGTGCCAACGACCGTCAGGTCATTGCCATCACCCACCTGCCACAGATAGCTGCCCTGGGCAGTACGCACTACCGTGTGTCGAAGGAAGAAACCGACAGCGGCACGGTCAGTCGCATGCAGGAACTGGACAGCGAGGAGCGCATCCGCGAAATTGCGCAGATGCTGAGTGGCAGTGCTGTCACCGATGCCGCCATCGCCAATGCCAAACAGCTGCTGAAAATTTAAAAATTAAACAATTATAAAATTGAAGAATTAAAAGCTATCAATATGAAAAAAAGAATAACAAGGTTGGTGATTGGCATTTTACCCCTTTGCCTTTTTGCCTTTTTACCTTTGTCTGCCCAGGCGCAGTCGTGGTCCAAGAAGGCCGCACAGGCTGTATTTACACTCAAAACCTTTGGAGCTGACGGCTCGCTGCTGGGCAGCAGCAACGGTTTCTTCGTCGGCGAGAATGGCGAGGCTCTGAGCAGCTTCACGCCTTTCAAGGGTGCCAGCCGTGCCGTCGTCATCGACGCCCAGGGCAAGGAGTGGCCCGTAGAGTGTCTGATGGGCGCTAACGACATGTATGACGTAGCCAAGTTCATGGTCACCGTCAAGAAGCCCACGACGCTGACGCTGGCAGCCTCAGCCGCCAACGGCACGACGGCATGGATGCTGCCATACACCGTGAAGAAAGCTCCTGAGTGCATCCAAGGCACGGTGAGCAGTTCGGAGTCATTCCAAGGCAACTATGCCTACTACACCCTGGCCATGCAGGTGCCGGAACAGCATGCCGGCAGTCCTGTGCTCAACGACAATGGCGAGGTGCTGGGACTGCTACAGCCCGCAGCTAATGGTGCTGCGGCGACGACCAGCTATGCCGTGAGTGCCACCTTTGCCAACGACCTGCGCATCAGCGGCCTCAGCCTGAACGACCCCGCATTGCGCTCGACGAACATTGCCAAGGCGCTGCCCGACCAGTTGGACGAAGCCTTGCTGACCATCTATATGGCTGCAACGGTCATGGACCAAGCCCAGTATGAGGAGCTGTTGAACCGCTTCATCCAGAAGTTCCCCAATGCTGCCGACGGCTACATCTATCGCGCCCGCATTGCCGTTGCCAAAGGCGACTTCGCCGCTGCAAATGCCGACATGAAGCAGGCACTAAGCGTCGGCGGCAAAACGGACGACACGCACTACCAGTTCGCTCAGATGATTTACCAGAAGGAAGTCTACCAGCACGATCAGCCTTTCAGCGAGTGGAACCTTGACCTGGCTTTGGAAGAGTCGCGCAAGGCCAACAGCCTGAACCCGCAACCCGTCTACCTGAAACAGCAGGCACAGATATTGTATGTACAGAAGAAATACGACGAGTCATTTAAGCTCTTCGAACAGCTGACACAAACGCCGTTGCGCGATGCCGACATCTTCTATTCCGCTGCCCAATGCAAGCTGCAGCTGGGCGAACGCGAACAGATGCTGGCCCTGTTAGACAGCGCTGTCAACACCTTCACCAAACCGTATGTCAAGACTGCTGCGCCCTACCTGCTGGCGCGTGCCAATGCACTCTTCGATGCCGGCAAATATCGCCCTGCCGTCAACGACTACAACGACTACGAGGCACTGATGGCCTCGCAGCTGACAGCAGAATTCTACTACCAGCGCGAACAGGCTGAGATGGCTGGCCACCTGTATAAGCAGGCGCTTGAGGACATCGTGCGGGCTACGGAGATGGCACCGGCAGAACCCATCTTCTATGCTGAGAAAGCCAACGTGGAGCTGCGCGTAGGAAAGACGGACGAAGCCATTGCCACAGCCCAGCAGAGCATCCGCATCTCGCCCGACAACAGCGATGGCTACCTGATACTCGGCCTGGCACAGTGTCTGAAAGGACAGAAGGAAGAGGGCCTCAAAAACCTCAACAAAGCAAAAGAGCTTGGCAACAGCCAAGCCCAGACGCTGATAGAGAAGTTTTCCAAGTAACGTTAACGGGCAACGAGCTTCGCTCGCTCATACCTTTAGGTGTGAGAACGATAACGGGAACGGGAATTTTTTAGAAAGGCAGTGGTGAATCTGTCTGGTCTAAACCTGCAAACGGTGACTCGCCTGTATCGGGCTGGTCGCCGTTTAATTTGCTGCCTAAAATCAGACCACTACCATCATCAGAGTGTTGCGATTTAGGACCGAGACGGCGGTCCTCAGGATTCTCGAAGCGCGTAAACTCACCACGGAAGGTCAGCAGCACATCGCCAGTGGCACCCTTACGATGCTTGGCAATGATAATCTGTGCCATGCCGTGCAAGTCTCGGCCATTATCGTCCTGGTAGATGTGATAGTATTCTGGACGGTGAACAAACAGCACCATATCGGCATCCTGCTCGATGGCTCCCGACTCACGCAGGTCGCTCAGCTGCGGACGCTTACCCTCAAGACCCTCGCGGCTCTCCACACCACGGTTCAGCTGCGACAGGGCAATGATGGGGATGTTCAGCTCCTTGGCCAGTCCCTTCAGCGAACGCGAGATGGTCGACACCTCCTCCTGACGCGACGAGAAGCGCATGCCGTTGGCATTCATCAGCTGCAGATAGTCTATCATGATAATCTTCACGTCGTGCTCACGCACCAGACGGCGGGCCTTCGTGCGCAACTCAAACACCGACAGTCCTGGCGTATCGTCCACATAGAGCGGCGCACCCAAAAGATTGTTGAGGCGCTTGTCAAGACGGTCCCACTCGTCAGGATGCAGCTGACCGTTGAGGATTTTCGAGCCTTGTATCTCACAGACATTCGACAGCAGGCGGTTCACCAACTGCGTGTTCGACATTTCCAACGAGAAGAAAGCCATCGGCACCTTGTAGTCGGCAGCAATGTTCTTGGCCATCGACAGCGCAAACGACGTCTTACCCATAGCCGGACGACCGGCAATAATCACCAAGTCGCTGGCCTGCCAGCCGCTGGTGATGTCGTCCAGCTTATGGTAGCCCGTAGGCACACCCGTCAGTCCGTCCTTGTTAGCGGCAGCCTTCTGGATGACGTCAATGGCATTCCTGATAACAGGGTCAATCTGCGTGTAGTCCTTCTTCATGTTGCGCTGTCCCAATTCAAACAGCGAGCCCTCAGCCTCCTGCATCAAGTCATCAACGTCGACAGTCTCGTCGAAAGCCTTCGTGGCAATGTTGCTGGAGAAGGATATCAGCTGGCGTGCCAGCGACTTCTGGGCAATGATGCGGGCATGATACTCGATATTGGCTGACGAAGCCACATGGCTCGACAACTCCGTCACATAGCCCGGACCACCCACATCCTCCAGGTCGCCCTGCTTGGCAAGCTGCTCCGTCACCGTCCAGACATCCACAGGATTCTCATGCATCGACAGCTCGCGGATGGCGGTATACACCTTCTGGTTGCGCGGTTCATAGAAACTCTCAGGATAGAGCATTTCACACACCACGGCATAGGCATCCTTGTCAATCATCAAGGCACCCAGCACCGCACGCTCCATCTCGGTAGCCTGCGGCTGCACATGGGCAAAGGTTTGGTCAACAGCTTGCTGGCGGCGCGGACGGCGCGACCCCCCAGCCGCACCGGTTTGACTATTATTCTTCTCTTCTGGCATAGCGTTTTCAGTTTTAGGGCTACAAAAGTACGAATAAAAATTGTTAATGTAGCACATGTTCCTAAAAAATTCCCAAAAAGGTGCTATCTTCTTTGTGGTAAGCCCACACGGGCTAACTTTCTCCACTCCTTGAAATCCTGCATTTCCTGCTTTTCCTGCACCAAAGACGGCATTATAGATAATTTAACAAAAGTATCAAAAACAACACCTAGCCTTGATACTCAGAATATCCAGCCTTGATACTCAGAATATCAAAGCTGGATACCCGGAATATCATGACTGGATATAAAAATCGAAGCCCCATACTGGTGCAGGAAACGCAGGAAATGCAAGAAATACAGGAAAGTTGTCAACCTATCTGTTTATTTGCATTATCCAGCCATCTTCTCATGCACCACACCGCAGAGCGAGCTGATGCCCTTGCGCATATCAGTCCTCCCTGGACACAGAAAGTAGCGCATAGTGTCATTCAGGCAGAACATGGTTCATAAGGCTTTTGTCAAACAGATCGCGTAGCACATCCTCCGTGCCGCTTCCGAAGTGGGCACGGAGACCATTGGGGAATAAGACCGTCGCACCAGCGGGAACCGTACCTGTAAACACAGGATCAGGAGATTGGGTAAGACTGATAGGCGCAATGGGAGGCTCTGGCTTGCGCCCATGTTCCAGTTTCCTACGCCAATAGGTATAGGTAGAATACTTCACACCGGCAACTTTGAGATAACTCATTAGGGACTTTCCACTCTGCTGCAAGTCCAATTGCAATACTTCAAATTCTTCTTTCGTCATGATACAATAACAGTTGTAGTTGTGTGCACAATTGCGAGGGCAAAGGTACGAACAAACTACAACTGCAACAACGTGTACTTCTAAGAATGCTTACAGTATACATACCCTTTATGCTATGTTAAAAAGATATACTTTAACAACATACTAATAGATAACATTCGTTCTATATCGGAATCTTTTCTCACATCTTCGGAAGACTACATATGAAACACTATTTCATCTATACTTAATCTCTCTTGCCTATCCCTATTAAATTCATAACCGTCAATTTGCCCGTTTCTGCAAAAGAGAATATATAGCCCTGCGGTGACGGAGGTATGTATATCACTGTACGTATACAGAAGACTCAGTAGCTTGTGAACAACCCAATCAGCGAAGAGGCTCCTAATAAACTATTCTGGTTTAACAGCTTTAATTGTATCTACAATTATCAAGGTTGTGTCCTTTATAGAATTAGTTATACCAGATTCAGTTTCTTTTGTTTCCTGAATTGACTTTTCCTTTGTATTATAATAGGTAAAGACAAAGCAAACGACAGATAAAACTAGCGTAAGAAAAGATAAGACATTGGCATTTCTGGCTTTTTTGTTGGCTTCTTCCGCTATCTTTATTGGTCTTTCCTTTTCTTCCCTCTCTTTGACATAGCCGCCATTTAGATAAAATGATTGTCCTTTTAGTGTTAATACGCTACGGTGTTCTCCATTTTGTATGTATCCGTCATTTGTAAGAATAGCACATATTTCTCTATTCTCATCTTCAGTAGGTACAACGTTACCATTTACGTCAGCCTCGTAAAACCAACCCAATATTCTGTCTTTGTCTTCCGCCGTTATTTCTTTCATATAGTGCCAGATTATTTGATAATAATTTATTGTTCCGTTATGATTCCTCTAAAAGGTTTGATATCGAATTATGGATAGGGAGGAGTATCTCTTTTGCCAACCCTATTATATCTTTATGATAATCCACCAACTTTGATTGAATGTCAGAAAGTTTCTTGTGAAGTTTTGTGGTATCCGAATCATACCCATCTGATAAAACATTTAATGCCTCTGCATAAAGCAGATAGTTGTCATTCTCTATATATTGACGATGTTTCAGCCTGTTTGCCAAATCATGCACTTCGTGGTTACGTTTATTAAATTCAGAAATAGGATTGTCTTCTTGATTATTATATAGACGCTTCTGTATTTGGGATAATTTGCAATCACACAAAATCTTTTCTATATTATTTGATCTGAGCTGAATATCTCCATATAGACGATGCTTAAACCAAAGGCACTGTAACACCAAATCAAAACTATTATGATACCATATGAGAGCAGAATAAAGATAATGCTGCTTAAAGTATTCTGTTTTGAATTTATTGTCGAAGTCTTTCTCCTCTACTAAATCCAAATACGGTTCTTTATACGACATCGCTAACATAAAACGAGCTGTATCAATTTCATGAATAAAATCTACGATACGCCGCCTTGTCTCAACGTCTTCTGGAGTTAAAGGTAGCACAAGGTCTTTATCTTTAAGAAAATGTGCGGGCTCCAATAATTTATAAACATCTTTTGTTGTCATGTAAACTATTCATCTTTAGGAAAAAAATCATCTAACCAACCTTTTTCACGAGATTTTTTATATGCTCCTGGCATTGCTCTTTTGAAT
>Ga0310691_10005126_pt1 | contig 14438 bp, 14 predicted proteins | sample 176DNAGHGlowgp2_FD_203887 | JGI IMG/M metagenome (GOLD analysis project Ga0310691, IMG submission 203887) | Sheep rumen microbial communities from Palmerston North, Manawatu-Wanganui, New Zealand - 1766 DNA GHGlow gp2 (v2) (version 2) | ecosystem: Host-associated > Mammals > Digestive system >... | reverse complement strand
TTTTGCTTACTTATTCGTAACTTTGCAGCCGCAAACAAGGAGAGGTGCTCGAGTGGTTGAAGAGGCACGCCTGGAAAGCGTGTAACCGGCAAAACCGGTTCGCAGGTTCGAATCCTGTTCTCTCCGCAGAAAAATACCCTGTACATCGGGGTTTCAAGAGAGCGATGAAGAAACGATTTCAGTCAAATCATGTGGAACTTTGAGGACTTTTAGGGCAAAATCCACCGCAATTCAACCGCAATTTTGCCGAAAAAACCGCAAATACACCGCAACTAACCGCAACAGATATGGCAGCATCAATACACCTGTATCTCGACAAAAGGACAATTAGAGCAGATGAGGCGCAAATCAAAATCGGAATCAACAAGAAGGGTTCCTCGGCATACATTCCGCTCAAACTCTGGATATTCCCTTCCCAGTGGGATGCAGTAAGGGAGAAAATCAAAGACCATCCGAACAAGAACAAACTCAACTCGTATATTGATACCAGAAAGACAGAGGTGGTCAATATCGTGATGAGGCTTACCGCTGATGGTGAACTGACGAAACTCACCGCAACACAGATAAAGAACAAGGTACTTGCGGTACTGGAGCCTAAAGACGTGGAGCCTAATGCCTTTCTGCCAAGGATGGAGGCTTATGCTGCAACAAGGGATGCACAGAGCACAAAGGAGAAATACGAGATAACGATAAAACGTGTTCTGGAGTATGACAGCAAGGTAAGAACTCGCACCTTCGAGGAAATCAACAAGGAATGGCTTGACGGCTTCGACAGGTTTCTGATGAAGTACAATCCTGCCAGGAACGGAAGGAATATCCACCTCCGCAATATCCGTGCCGTGTTCAATGATGCGATAGACAACGACATCACAAGTGTCTATCCGTTCCGCAAATTCAAGATCCGTCCAGAGGCCACACAGAAGAGGTCACTCACTCTGGAGCAACTAAGGGAGTTGTTCAACTATCCTGTGGAGCCGTATCAACAACGCTACCTTGACATGTTCAAGCTATCCTTCTTCCTCATCGGCATCAATGTTACTGACCTGTGCCTGCTGTATGAGATTTCCAATGAAGGGTATCTGGTCTATAAGAGAGCCAAGACGAAGAAGATGTACTCCATCAAGGTAGAACCAGAGGCGATGGAGATTATCAGCCGCTACAGTGGGAAGGGGTATCTGCTCAACCTCCTTGACGGAATATCCAAGCCAACGACCTTCACCAAGAAGTTCGACAGGGGACTGAAGGAGATAGGACCTGTCACATACGAACCGAATCCAGAGTGGAAACGTGGCTCAAAGAAACACAGGCTACACAAGGTGCATCATTCTGCCTTTCCTGGACTGTCATCATATTGGGCACGTCATACATGGGCAACCATCGCAAGCGAACTCGACATTCCAGACGCTACCATATCAGCTGCCCTCGGTCACTCGACCACGAACAAGACAACGGCAATCTACATTGACTTCAACAGGGAGAAGGTTGACAGAGCCAACAGAATGGTCATGGACTATGTTCTGGGTATAAACAAAGATTAACGGTTGGAAAATTGCACATTTGAACTTTTTTGGGCAAAATCCTCGCTGTTCGCCAAATGGCGAGTGGGTGGGATAAGTATAGGTGGGCAAAAATTGGAACGCTTGTAGAACTTTAGAATCCGAATTTAACGGTTGGTTAACTTAACTGAGCCTTAACAATGTCAAAATAATCTAATATTAACGGATAATTAACTGCGCTTAACGGCAAGTGGCCGATTTTGGACGTTATCAATTATTAACTGTTGTAGGATGATCGTGCGCCTGTTGCGGTTTTGCGGTTGCAAGGATGGCAGTCTTAGATTCTCATAGAGGACGATTGCGGACGCTGTGAGACATTTTTGCTTTCGAGGTGGGTAGTTGTTAGGGTGTGAAGTGGAAAAACGCTGAGAGGACGTAAAAATCGGTAGCGATTCCTCACGAACAGCTACCGAGACAAAAAACTAAAAAAACTAACTACTAACCTAAAACAATAATTCCGCAACCGCTGTTGCATCTTCCTATGAAACCAAATCAAAATTCATACATTACTACTGCGCCTACAAATATGTCGAACTTGCGGCTTGTCACTCCAAGTCCTGCACCTGTGCCGATACCGAAATGCCAGTGCTTCCGCTCGACAACGGTATTGGTGATTTCTCTGGTGACATACATCTGCCTTACATTGATGCTGTCAAGTTGAGGCCCTACGCTTCCGAACTTAGGTCCGCTGACGTAGGCTGTGTAAGTGGAATCTCCATAAGTCCGCTGAACAACATCTAAGGTGATAGAATCAACCGTTTCGTGCTTATTTTGACATTTTTGTTCAAACAAGCATGTTGAATCAGTCTTATTTTCACGATTCCGTTCATATAAGATGGTTTCAACAGCCTTATTCTTTCCAGTGTTGAGAGAACTGGAAAGAACAGGAAAGGTTACTTGGTCGACAACCTTTTCCGGCATCAACTCCTCCGGCATGGAATCAACATGATTCTTTATCTCAACAGTGGTAGTCGTGTCTGACTTGGCAGGCTCGTACTGAGGCCTGCTGCACTGATGGACGTTGAACACTATACTGACGATAAGGCAGAGCAGGAGGGCGGCAATCAACAGCCGTCCTTTGCTCCTACCCAATAATTGGTTGAAATACTCTTTGTCTGTCATACCCAAATAATTTTGTTTTCCCTAATAAAAAAATGCGCCTTGTTCGGACAGGACGTTTCCAGAACAGATGGAGAGAGTGTTACCTTGCCGTTCTCTTCCTCGTAGGTCCATCCCTCGGGATCGTTGGGCTTCAACGGCATAACACATTCCTCTCCGCATCCGTCTGGGCAAAGGCAGATGGCCAGTCCGAAGAACACGCTGACATACAGCACACCATACTCCTTGTCTGATGGCATATAGGTGACGAACTCTACCCTGTCAAACTTCTTTAGTCTATCCATGGTCAGAATCGTTCTATGAAGTCTATGATACCCTCGACATGCAGTCTGGAAATGGCGTGGGTGCCTTCGTCTGATGTGAGGTACGCAACATCTTCCTTGTTGTCTTGGAACAGGTTCTCTGTCAATACGGCAACGCAGTTGGTCTTTGTCAAGACATACAGTGCAGCCTCATAGTCGGGGTCTTTATCAGACCAGTCGGCACGTAGGGCGTTCTTGTGGTCGTTTGGCAGGTTCTTCTTGGCGGCATTCCAGATACAGGTAGCCAGATCGTCTGACTTGGTACGGCCAGGGGACGTATAGACGCTCCAACCTCTGGCATCATGCCACTTGCCATCGGCTCCTGCAGCATTGCAGTGGATGGAGATATACAGGACGTTGCCACTACCGTTGTTCCGGCATACCTCGTTGACGTAGTTGACACGCAGGCCGAGTTCTCGAGACTGCTCCAGTTTTGCACTGGGTGTCTGCATGGACTTGGGCAACTTGTCTGCCTCATAGTCAACCAACACCCTGTAGCCATAGCCTTCGAGGATGGTCTTGATAATATTGACCATTTCACGACTGTAGCGGTACTCCTTGAACTTGCCGTCTGGAGAGCACTTGCCAGGTGTCGTGGCCAGATGGGCGGTTCCTAACACGATGATAACTTTTTTCTTATCCATAGTCAAAAGAATATTTCACGTAACACAAAGCCAGTCATAACACCTGCAAAGGTCATAGCGGCATCAATGGGGTCTGGCTTGCCTCCCCACTGGCCATCCTTGAACTCCAGGGCAAGAGATACACCTGCACCGCCATAGACGGCACAGTAGAGGTCGTTCGCTGCACAGCCATAGACAATACCAAGAAGGTAGTGCTTTAGGCGATTACTTGCTTTCAGCCACTCCCAGATTTTTTTCATAATCAGTCCTCCATATTTTGTTCTTTGTCGAATGTCTCTTCAAGGGCCTCGCCAACGTCCTCGCTCTTCTTTTTGACGAGGGCAACGGCAAAACGCTTTAGGAACTTCCAGATGTCAGAAGGTCTGAACTTCCATCCATGCACTGTGCAGATATGTCCCCACGCAGATACAGCGTCACAGCCGCAGCCTATGAGGATGCCTGCCGCAGCAGTCTGTACGTGGTCGGCAAGTTCGTAAGGCTCTGTGATGGCAAGTCCGATGACAACACCAACCAGAAGGAAAGTGAGGTAGTCAACGAACTTGACGCATGTCCTTCGTACTGCCAGTGAGGTGCGCCACTCATACTTTTTCTTCTCTTCCTCTGTCTTAGCGTGCTTCAAGTGATGCCTGTTCTCTGAATAGGCCCACCAGAAGTCGAAGATGAGCATGAACACACAGCAGACAATCTGCCAACGGCAATCATGGATAGCCTGCAAGGCCTCGTTGCCAAAGGTGAGCCACATGGCTCCTGCTCCAATACTATTAGTTGTCTTTGTCATGGCCGTTGTCATTTAAGAGGGTTTCAAACGCATCAATGATACAAGGACTGCAGATTTTCGAGAAATCACGAATCATGGCCACCTCTTCCTCGTTATACTCGGTGTCCTTGTCACCACTGTAGATTTTCAGAGCAAGGGCGTGGGATGCGATGCCTCTTCCTTCCGTATAGATGAGGTTCGCAAAGTCCTTGCGTAAATTCTGAATAGTTCCTGTCTCTCTCCCAAGGTCGGTATAGACCTTCACATTACTAAAATCGATCTTCATACTATTTATTTTTATAGATTACTCCATGAATTGCCTCCGTCAGTGGACTTCTGTATTCCAGAATTTGTAACACGCAGCGCATAACTGCCCTTCCTAACAAGGAATCCTTCTTCCGTGTTCCACATATACGTATTAACACTCTGGCGGTTAAAGATGCCGTTAGTACCGAACAGCAACAAGGTTTCGATGGCACGTGAATAGTTATAAGTGGAGTTGGAAACGGTAATATGCGTACTCGAACTTGACCCAGAACTTCCTCCGCTTGAACTGTACTGCACATACACCTCATAATAGATGTAATAATGCTGTTCAGCATAATTGTTTCCGTCAACAGTGATGTTTGCATTAAACGTAAGTGTCTCGTTTACAGATGTCGCACCGTAGGCAATAGTTTTCTCTGCAAGGGTATAACGCTTTATGCCTCCTGCCATAAGGTAAACACCGACCTTGCCGCCTCTGAATGAGAGATGCGAATTTCCGACACTTGTAGGGAACGTACACTTGATAGTCGCATTCTGTACTCGTATAGTGCTGTTGATATACATCTGACCAAGATCCACCCTGTAACGCCATACAGTAGAACTGGTATAGCCAGACGTTGCTGTTGGCAGGTATATTTCATGTGACGTGGAGCCATTGACTGTACCACCTCCTGTAGATGGCGATGTATCTATCTGTGACGATATCCTGTTGTTGGTCATACGCAGACATGTTCTGTCACCGTCAAACATACGCATGCCGGCACCATCAATCCTTAGGATATTTCCTGCGTTCAACTCGCCAGAAATAGCATTCAGAGTGAGGTTCGGAACAAAGGAGGCGTTCTCATAATCATCTGAGACAGCGCCATTGATTTTGCCAAGTTGCGAATACAAGGTCTGGTCTCTGATGACCCAAGAGCCGATATATCCACGTGTCGCATACATGTGACCAAGAAGGTTGACCCTAAACGGTGCATTCTCTCTGTTGCCATACGTTGCGCCAATCCATAGTGGGTAGTCGTAATCTCCACCCTCTGCGCCTCCAAGGCCTGCAGCGACAGTGCTTCCGTCAGACTTCACAACGAGCAGCCTGTTAGTCTTTGCAAACCTAAGTTCCGCATTGGCACCAACGATGGTGTTGACAAGCAGGGTGTTTATCCTGCTACCCTCAGACCAGTAACTATTGCCGCCTGCGGACGGAGCGACACCGTTTGGAACGGTCATGCCCTTTGACTTGACGAAGTAACGCTTCCACTCACCATTGATTTCATAGGCTATATAGTCACGTCTTTCCTCATTCCAGATATACGGCTCATCGGGAGCATCTACCCAGATGTTCCTGTCGTTAGGGAATCCTGTCTCATCGGCAGCGAAATCGGCAATATCTGAATCGTTCGTGCAGTAGTCGGTTGCGACTGTACCCTGCTCTATCTTAGGCATACAGATGGAAACGCCATTCGATGCTTGGTGCATACGTACCAAGAAACTCTGAATCTTGCTCGGGATATAACTCCTTGTCTTGAACGTCACGGTATGCTTCGTCCATTCCTCTGTCAGCTGCCATTCAACATTATTGTCAGTAGGACTTGAACTGCCTGTTGTGATGCCGTCAATGATACGGCCTGCGCTAACATCTATACAAGTGTCATCCGTCTGGCTGTTGCTGTTGTGTGGATAGAGGTATGTCACCATCCTCATGCCTCTGTTTATTCGATACCATGTCAGAGTACACGTCTCGCCACTTACAGGGGTAATGCCACCAGACTTATAGACGTAGGCTGTTATGCGATATTCTCCTGTAGCCGGAACTTCAAACGGAATAGATATTGTCGCTGACTCTGTAGAGGTGATGGCGGCACTGACAGACCATGACCAATCTTCAGTATGGACATAGACCCTCAGTTCCTTTCCTGCGTTTCGTGCAGCAGAGGAACAGTAGCCGTTGAACGTGACAGTATTCTTCACACCTTTTTGGAAGTGACATATCTGTTGTGCGAATCCATAATTGATAGACGTTATGTACTTGTTTACTTGGATATACTCAGGAGCCTTAGCCCAGAAGGAAAGAGTGTACCATGTATTCGCCAACAGGCGTTTCTCTCCGTCTGGGTCATACATGTGCTGTCTCAACAGTTCCTTCTTTTCAACGCTTATATCTGGAGTTCCTGTATAACAGTTACGACCTTCTATGCCTCCTGCAGTAGCACCATTCTTCTCGGTCCACTTATCCATCCTGGTGGATATGAAACTGGACTGGAGCAACAGGTTAGTCTTGACGGCAGTGGTGAAGGCTGCATCCTTGCCAGAGATTTTGTAAGGTGTACTCCATGTGGCAGCAGTGCCGTCCGTGTTGAACGTCAGTGCGTCACTCTTCCAGACATACATACTGCCACAGATGAATTTGACATACCCAGATGTGCCAGAACTGCCTCGGACGTATGCGATACTGATGAAGTGCAGACCTGCGTTCGCTACAGAAATAGACAAGTCACCGCTGTCTTGATTACTGCCGTGAAACTCCCTGTAGTAGTTCGTGGTTGGTGCGACGGAATCGACATTGCCGATATACACCCTGTCATTACTGCTTGTGTTACACCTCAGTCTGAGGAACACGCTCTGGTTAGCCTGTGTGGTGATGAATGAAAGCGTCTCGACACTTGTCTGGCCATTGCCGATGAGCGGTGCGGTAAGGAATCCGTCATCAGTAAGATACCAGTCACCCTGCGCCTGCACTTTTATCTCAGCCTGCTCAGAATGGTTGCTGTTCCATCCGGAAGGTGAAGAGCCTGTAGGTGTAGAGGGCTTCATGAACGAGTTCTTGTAAATCGACTTTGCCGATGCGCCAGGAGTGCCGATGCCGTCACTGACCTTACTGATGGGGACTGTCTCGGAATCGAGTATCAATCCTCCAGAGTTCAGAACCTCATAGCGATAAGCAGTGTACATTTCCGCATAGACACTTCTCGTAACACCGCCATTGTAGAAATTTTCTGCCGTACCATCCGTTATATACGTAGGTCCTGCGTCAACACCATTGGTTATCCAGTAGTATCTCAGTCGCAGTCCATAGGTGGAGAGGCTTTGAACAAGGCTTCTCACACCATCCTGCCCAGTCCTGTAAACCTTGATGTTCACATTCTGCTGCGGATTCTGGCCTGTCGTGCTGTTGTAAGTGAGAGCGGAAGGGGTGCAGACAAGCTCGTACTTATCGACACCCTTCAGCTTCTTAATGGTGAGCCTCTGCGTGTACAGCTCTCCGTTAAAGACACCGCCAACAAGGACTTCACACTGCGAAGATGTCAGTCCGTTAACGGTGACCTTGCCAGACGTACTGATCCAGACGGCAGAAGGGTAGTCATCTCTGGAGTAACTGGCAGACGTGGCATTGCCGCTATTCATCATAGTGGCTCCGCTGACGCTGATGATTCTGAACGTCACTCCGCTTGACACCGTTCCTGCGCCCTTGTAGATAGTCGCTTGACTTTCTACTGGAGATGTGATGGGTTTGTCTGTGCCATCATACAGCATACTGTCATTCTCGTTATCCAGGTCAAGGAAAACAGCATCCTTTCCGTCTGGGCCTTGCGGGCCACGAATACTGCCTGCATCTTTCCAACGAAGGACACTGGCAGATGCGGATGCGTCCCTTGACTTGACAAACAGGTTGCCGTCCATGATGTAGGCATCACCGGTGGCAACATTGCTTCCAGACCATGAACTGCCATTATACTCATTGATGTCACTGGTGTTTGGTCTCTGGTCAAGGTAAACACCTACCTCTGGACTGGCAGGGAGGCTTCCGTTATAGGCTATGACACCTACTGCAGCACCTTTCACAGCGAAAGATGTTCCGTTCTCAGCGAGATACGCATCAATCTGCGGAGTGCTCCACTGCGACCACGATGAACCACCGTCAGCAGAACTACGCTCTGTGACGAAACGATAACGCTTACTCTCATCAATGGCCGTGATAGTCGATGACCATACTGAGATATTCGTATTCGGGTTGTATGCTGACGGCACAGTAGATGCAGAGAGGGATAAGTACCGCCTCTCGTAAGACCTTCCGTCCTTACCATTCTGCGCTGCCCATCTGACAGTGAACGCTCCTTTTATCTTCATAGTCTAATTCTTAATAGTGTGTCATTACCTCGTGGGCGGCTTCTGCGCACATGTTTCTGAATGCACAGAACTCACCGAACTTGCGGATAACATCGTTGTCAAGGGCTTCCTTGAACTTTGCCCAACTGCTTGCGCCTGCAATCGCCTCAACAATGTTGTCGACAGTGTTCATCAGCAGGCCGAACTCATCCTTCTGTGCGAAGCCTGCCTCTATCAGCTGAGACTTGATGTGTCCGTAGTCTATCTGGCTGTCAATCTCAACAGGAATGAAGGAATAGCCGTTCTGGTCATTACCGTCCGCATCCTTCTGCACCTCTGGAGTGATGTCAAGACAAACGATACGTGTCTCTTTGTCATACACCGCAGGCTGAGTAACCTGCCAACGTCTCTGTAAAATACCTGTAATCATAATTCATTTCATTTAGATGGTTATTGAAATACTACTTCTTCTCCAGTGTCCTCAAAGACAGCCTTTCCGTTCCGCTCAGTGACCTTGCGGCCATCGACCTCCAGAATCTCTACCAGACTGTCATTGACAGAGTAATGCTTGCTTCCGTCATCCTTGAAGGCTACCATGAGGCGAGTGACCTTGTTACGCTCCATGTCATCGAAGAAATTCTTTATCTCCACAGCGTTGACAATCAGCTTATACCAGTCACCAGAGAAGCGTACACGGATAACGTAACGGCCTTCTCCGTGTGATGTCTTGATGCCTTTCAGCCAACGGTCACACTCCACAGCCCTGCCGTTCTTGATGAGCATTTCCATGCCTATTCTCGGGTCATCAATGAACGGAACACCCTTGGCATCGGTACGCTCAGTGCGCTTGATGCCTGTATTCTTATACTGTACTCCCATATCCTTACGTCTTGGTAATTCATTTCCAGTAACCTTACACCATAGGCGTTTGCAGTGGCTGTTGCCCCATTTGACAAGACCCCAAGCGGCATCATCAAGTTCTTTGATACGCTTCTTGTTGGTCACCCTGCTACGGTGCTTCAGCCAACGCTTCTTGTCTGACTTGCGCAAGAACATGTCATTCTTGACACCATAGTAGACAAAGCCCATCATGTCAATACCTTCCTCGATGCGGTGTATCTTGGGAACGTGCAACTTCAATCCTCGTTTGGCGAGGAATTTGGCGGCACGTTTCATCTTCCTCTTTACCTCTCCTTTGGTGGCTCCTGTGAAGAGGAAATCATCAAGATAACGCTTGTAGTCCTCTGCCTTGTTCTCTTCCAACATAAAGTGGTCGAACTCTGACAGTTCCAGATTGCCTATGCTCTGGCTCGGACGGATGCCGAGGGGTATTCCTTTTCCATCCTTCGAGAACCGCTCAAACGGCTCCATGAAGGCATCAACAAACTTCTTGTCTTTGAACAGGTGTTCCAGATCCTTTCGGATAAAGCAGTGCTGAATGTTATCGTAATACTTGCAAATATCACCCTGTCCGTACCAACGTACAACACCCCTGTACTTTCTGGTGAGTTTCTTGATTTGCAACGCACATGCTATCTGGCCATATCCCTTACGACTTGCGTATGTATGTCGTATGAACGTCCTGTCAATTCTCCTGTCACCGGCCATCGTCAGCAGTTGGTGTTCGATGTGGGAGGGATGGAAATGCAACTTCGCTATGTCACGCAATTTGTCCTGTCCGCTGATACGCTTCTCATGCTGATATTCATCAGTGCGCATTCTGCATTCCAAGACCATCTGCTGTATCTCAACGAGGTTACTCCATCTGTTCCCGACATGACGCAGCACACCGGGATTCCGCATCTTACGTCTGGTAGAGACCTTTTCAGCCTCAACGATGTTTTCCCAGACGGCCATCTGCTCATATACGTAACCAGTTCTCTTCATTCTGTCTCTTGCTATCGTTTCTATGTGAAGCGTTCAAATCCATTTCTGGCTTACTAACACCACGGGCAGGACGGCTGACCGTACACTGCGCAAGGTGAATGTTGTTCCGACCAAACACGTGCTATACATACGCACACGCTGCCGAGGCTCCAGGTACTCGGGTGTTTTCCTATGACGCAGTACAGACACCCTTATTGTTTTCTTGCATAACGTAGTTAGGCGAGCCGAGATGTTCGAGTTCGAGTTCGACCAAGCGTTGTTCGAGTTCGCATAAGCGAGACCGCAATTCGCACCGTTGTTCGAGTTACCGCCAAAGAGCCACAGCTTCAATACCTGTCTACCTACCATCGGAGAAATGAATGGTTTTTTGTTTGTTGGTGTTATTTCAGATTACCTTCTATTTATCGTTTATTTTCGTTTAGGTCCGCTTGCAACCTGCTTGGGGCAGGTTGCTTAGGCTACCAGTTCAGCAAGCCGTTGAGCAGACACAAAGTTAACTTCGCCATAGTATGCAAGGCGAGCCGAGAGGGACGAGGACGAGGGCGACCAAGCGTGGTTCGAGTACGCACAAGCGAGACCGCAATTCGCACCGTCGGACGAGTCACCGCCAAAGAGCCACAGCTGACCAGCTTCAGCATACCAGAAGTTATCACCATAAGAGATACCAGAGATAGATTGCTTCGGAATCATATAGACACCTTGGCCCTCTTCTGAGGCAATAATGTTCATAGCCCATACAGCACTTGTAGGACGTGTCAGCTTAACATGCTCGATGTTTGCGAATGTGTCCGCTGTAGGAGTACCAGAGGGAACGATGTTACTGCGCCAACAATAGACATCTAAGCCTACAGAGCACAGACCGCCACGCATTTCCCATTTCTGACCCCAAGGGTCTGCGAATCCTGCTACGTTGACGCTATGGACGGTATCACCGTTGTTGTCGGTAACAGGAACATTGCCGTCATAGTCACCGAGAGACAGCACGGCTCCAGTCTTGATATTTCTCTGGTCCGCAAACTTATCGCTACCTTTGCTCTCTGTGCCATCGAGGCCTACACCCCAGATGAGGGTGTTGTCAGAGCCTTTACAGTTCTGGCTGTCTCTCCAAGCGTACTTCGACATCATGTGGAACAGGAGGTAGTTCTGGAAATCCAGATTTGCCAAGCCGTGGTTCTTGGAACGTGCCTGTGCCAGTTCCCAGAAAGCACGTATGGTACGTGAATCAGCTGTCACCATACCGGGCAACGATCGTAACTTGCCGTCAACGATGCTGCACTTGAACTTACCTACCACCAGTTGCGGAATGATGTAACCGCCAGGCAGTGGTACGAGAGAGAGCCACAAACGCTGTACAGAGGTCGCTCCTACTGTAACTGTCTGTACTCGGCCATAGGTGATAGGCACTATCTTCATGAAGTCACACTTGGCATAGGTGGAGATAACAGTGCCGTCACTGTTCAGCAGGGAAACGCCATCCTCTGTGAAGCGGTTGTCGTTACGCTTCAACTTGCAGGCGTTACCATTGGCATCCATGATGACTGAGACGGCAGAGGCCTCCCAGAGTGCTCTCATGTGAAGGTTGCCACCAACGTCAACTCTCGAAGAGCCGAGGCTTGATGGCTTGTTCACATCAATGTAGAACGCCAGATTGTTCAACACTTCCTCATCATTGTCGTTGAGGTGCTGGCGAAACTCGCCAATGGTCATCTGACCAACAGCACCGCCAAAGTTACCAAAGATGGAGTTGCTGTCACTCATTGAGTGTACGAAAGGGGAATTTGTAATATCTTTCATATCTTTATATGGTTAGAATGTTGCAGTTACTTGAACATCAGCATCGGCATGATACGCACCTTCGCCATTGCCTACCAAGCAGTGGTCTGGAGTGATGGTGACGGTCTGGCCTGTACCACTGCCCTTCAACTCCCCTACAGCGTTGAGTATCTGCCACTCGTATGACACTGAGCCAGAGAAGGGGTTGCCGTTTCTGGTTACTGAGAGGGTATATACGGCATTATGGCCAATGCCGCAGTAGTTACTTCCTGCACTGGTGGGAGTGTAGGCAACTTGGTACTCATCGGCAATATCGTTGATACGCTGACTGTCCTGTGCAACAGCATTGCCATTGAGGAACAGTTTGGCGATGAAGATACTGCCACCTTCCACCATAGCCCTTGTGACGGTGAGCGTGCTCGATGTCTGGCCGACAATCTCTGTTCCGTCTTGGTACCACTTGATGGTATAGCCGTTAGAGCCGATAGTTACAGGGTCAATGCCATAGTAGCCAACGGCAGTCAGTGTTGCCGTGTCGTGTGTAATATCCAATTCAACCCTGTTCGTGGTTATCTGCATGATGTGGCTGTCAGAACCAGAGGTCTGGATAAGAACGTCAACACTACCGTTGACCTTATCGGTCATGGCGTTGCTGATATAGTTGACCTCATACGAAATCTGCTTGTTCGCTACCTCTGTCTTACTGGCGAGGTTGCCGACAATCTTCAGTTCGTAGTAGTGGCCATTGATTCTGGCTTGGAACTTGCTGTTGTTTGTGGCCGTCACCCATGTAGAGCCGTCCAACGTGAAGTTGAGGGTGGTTCCTGCATAGGCCCATGTCACACCTGTTATCTCTGCATCATAACCTGCAGAAGAGCGCACACCAAGACGGATAATTGGCTGATTGGCCGCTACCGTCCAGTCTGGAGCAACAGTACCGCTTGTCGGATCTACGACTTGGAACAATGCGGCACCTACTCCGCTACTCAGAAGAATGTCACGAGTAACATACACTTGGTCTCCGTTACGAAGGAAGCGGACGGAGAAAGCCGCACCTGCTGTCTTACTCATAATCTTTTATTTCAGTTTCTTTGTTTCATTGATAATCTCTCCTTCTGTCATCACTGTACCACCAAGCATTTCAGCCGCAGCCTCGATGTCTGGATTGACAGTACGCAGTTCATTCTCATTGACAATCATCTTCGCTCCTTTGTCGCAGAGTATGTGGAGGCGTGGAACGATGCCGTTCGCCTCACCTTTCTTGGTATCAATAATTGAATACAACATATCTTATCCTATTAGTGGTTCGCCATTACATGAAAGCACCTCTCCATTCTCATTCGTCAGCAGTTGACGTGCAGGGTGGGCATCTACGTTAAACCAGAGGTCGAAGAAACTGTCATTGACCGTTAGGCCGATGTCAAGTCCTTCGATGGCGGCAAGGAGGTTTTCGCCTCTCTGCCACGTCTTTTCAGCGGCATACTTCCATGTGCCGTTATCGTTATACTTGGCCTGTGTGAACCATTCTATCAGATAGTAGCACTCTGGATATTCCACAAGCCTGTCCTCCAGATTGAGGATAACGCTGTTGACGTATGCCTTCTGGGATGGTGATATGTCAGCGTTCCTCAACGGCTTACCGAAGTTCGGCATGGTTGTAGATGTATGCAGTCCGATGGTAGCCTTGGCAACAACATTGCCGTCCTTGACAAACTGCACCTCGTACTCTCCCTTGTCAATCATTCGCATGTCAAACTTGATGGTGGGAAAAGTAGCGGCCATCAGTTCTGGGGCTGTCTCAGACAGTGGGACAAGAGCCGTTGGCTGTCCGAGGCGCACCACACGCATGGTCATTCCTGCAGGCAGGCTGTTCAGTTGCGATGTGCCAGAGACGAGAATGACGTTAACGCTCTGCTCATAACACTTGCCATTGACGTAGTCCGGTCTGGAGCCTTGCACGGTGATACCTCTCGCAACCTTGTAGTCATACAGCAACAGATCATCAAACAAGGGGTCGTACTCTATATTCGGC
>Ga0310691_10005125_pt1 | contig 14438 bp, 12 predicted proteins | sample 176DNAGHGlowgp2_FD_203887 | JGI IMG/M metagenome (GOLD analysis project Ga0310691, IMG submission 203887) | Sheep rumen microbial communities from Palmerston North, Manawatu-Wanganui, New Zealand - 1766 DNA GHGlow gp2 (v2) (version 2) | ecosystem: Host-associated > Mammals > Digestive system >... | reverse complement strand
CTATTAGAGTAGCTTATTTAGTTGATAAGTATAAAGATTCTAAAGCTAAAGAAGATTTAATATGTGCTTCACTTTTACATGATACAATTGAAGATACAATAGGTATTAAACTTGATGTACATAATGACATAATTGAACAATTTGGAATACAAGTTGGTAGTTTAGTTAAAGAACTAACTACTGAAGAAGGAATAAAAAAACTTCTTGGTAAAACAACCTATCTTAGTCTTAAATTAATCACAATGACTAATTATGCACTAGTTATAAAACTATGTGATAGATTAGATAATATTTCTGATTTAGATAATGTAGATGAAGCTTTTAAAAAAAGATATATAGATGAAACAAAGAAAATACTGTATTCACTATTAACTACAAGAAATGAAAACTTTGTAACAGATACACATCTAACTATAATAAATGATATATACAATAGAATATACCAATATGAGGGGAAGAACTTTTTCATAGATAATGGAAAAGTAGATATTAATCATCCACTAGTTAAAAAATTATTAAAACAAAAGACTATCAATTGATAGTCTTATTTATTTTTCTTTATCCATTCCATTAATAATTTAACTATATAATCAACTTCTTTATCTGTTAATTCTCTTCCCTTTTCTATATGATGCCATTTTTCTAAACATCCTCTACAACAACATGCACAAGCGTGTTGAGCAATAAAAACAGGATGTCCCTTCATAGGAGTTTGCTTACCATCATTCTTTATATAACTAGGTCTTAATCTAGTATTAATAAAATCATAAGCATGTTTTTCTACTACATCCAATCCTTTTTCATTTATATACTCTTTCATATATTTAGTTAAATGAAAACTACTTCTAAATTTTGATAAACTTAATCTATATAATATTTCTTCCATAAGATAATTATATCACTTTTTAATCTTTTTAATAATAAATCTAATTATTAATATGCCTATTAATATAAATATAGGTATTTTTAATTTATCTGTATAATTTGAAAGTAATATCCAATTATTACCTAACTCATACCCTACATATACAAAAGCAAATGTCCAAGGAATAGAACCAAGTGTAGTCCACAATAAAAACTTAAAAAAATTTAATTTATAAATACCAACAGGTATAGAAATAAGTGTTCTAACTATAGGAAAATTTCTACCTATAAAACATGCATACATTCCATACTTATCAAACCATTCATCTGATCTAGATAAATCATTCTTTTTCATAAAAAAGTATTTACCGAATTTATCTATAAATACTACTCCACCAATTCTACCCATAAAATATAAAACTATAGCACAAAATACACTTCCTAATAATCCAATTAAAAAAGCTCCAAAGAATGTAAATACACCCTGACTTGCTAGTATTCCACCAGTAGCTAGTATTAATTCACTAGGTATAATAATAATTACTGCTTCAAGTACCATACCTATAAACATACCTAAGTATCCATATGATGATATTAGATTTAATACAAAATTATCCATATCATAATATATGAAAAAAAGAAGAATACTATTCTTCTTTATCACATTCCAAACACTTATTATTTTTCATAACTTTACCACAATACCTACAATATATTTTTGTATCATCAAGTTTATGATCAATACGCTCCATTCTAAGTGCTCTACTAATAGTTAAAACATATAATGTAGATACAAATATTATATAAGTAATAAAATAGAAATAATTATTTATTAATAAACAAAAATCATAAAATCCATGAAGTATTATTGGTACATATAAACTTAAAGCTAAATTCTTATAAGCATTTACTTTTTTATTCTTATATAATTCTCTTCTATATATTGAAAAATAATATCCAGATACTATACCAAATGCTACATGTGAAGGTACTGTAGTTATAACTCGTATAAATACTGTTTCAAAATCACCTGCCATAGCATATAATCCATTTTCTACTGTAGCAAATCCCAATGCTACATAAGCAAAATATACTATACCATCATACATATAATTATAATCAGAATTATTCTTTACACTAAAATAACTACATAACCACTTAGCTACTTCTTCAACTATTGCGATCATAGCAAAAGCATAAATAAATATATTTAATGTACTACTATTTTCTAAATCGATAGATTCTATATTAAATTCTTTTGACACAAAAAGTACTAAAGATATAGAAACTATACCAAGTACATATGCCTTTACAATTTTCCATAATGGTTCTTTTTCTTTTTTATCAGACAGATAAATTATAAAAGCAATTATAATACTAGGAATAATAGATACACATAGTCTAAGTATCATATAATCACCTATCTTAATTATACAAAAAAAAGTAGTTTATTCAACTACTTTTATTTTTTGCTTTACATCATTGTTAACTCTATCAAGTGGTTCCATTACCATATCTACTATTGTCTTATCTTGTTGTGGTTTTATTAATACATCATTAAAGCGATTTCCATTTTCAACTACTTGATTATCACTATATTCAGTATCACTTCTACCTCTAAAACTTACATATTTATGACTTCTAATTCCTTGATACCAAGCAAGTCTACAAGCATCCTTTACTTCTTGTGGAACATTCTTATCATCAAGATATACTTCATAGTTACCTTCAAAGTATACAGAATATTGACCAGGTAAAGTAATTTGCTCAATTGGATTTCTTCCATCATATCCTTTATTATCTAAATAATTAATCCACTTTTCATCATCACATCTATTTAATATACTAGATGCAACAGCTAAAGCATCATGATGATCTTTACTAGATTCAGCAGCAACTACTGCCTGAAATAGTTTAAAATCATCAGCTGATAATGTTTCATATGTCTTATTGTTTGTAGTAATATTAAAATCTGTATTAATCTTTGTGTCAGTTGCAGCATCATACCCATATTCATAAAGAAATTGCCACTTATTAACAAGTGCTTCATCACTTTGAGCAAGTGTCATAACTTCAACATCATCAACGAATTGAGCATTATAAGTGTTTTCACTTATATAGATAGTTTCCTTCTCTAAGGAAATAACTGTGTCATTAGTATTAGCTAATGAATCAATAGAATTCATCTTAAAAGCAGTGCTACTTAACAAAACAGTTAAAAAAGCAAAACGAGCAGTGTTAACACGTAGATTAGATATTGTAGTCTTATCATTTAATTTTTTTCTCATAGTTATTCCTCCTTTTCACACAAAACCTTTTACATTTTATCATATATATACACATAAGGCAAGGAAAAAGTGTCAATAACATGTAAATATCCAAAAATTTCCTATAAATATAAATGTAAAAAATAAAAAAAGACTATTTCTAGTCTTTTAATAATTCCTCTAACTTCTTCTTTTCTTCTTCTAATTTTTGCTTATCCATATCAACTATATTCTTAGGAGCTTTATTTACATAATTCTCATTTGATAATAGTTTTTCGCGTCTAGCAATAGAATCAGTAAGAGCTTTTATTTGAGCTTCTTTAGCCTTTTTATCTTCTTCTGTTTCTTCCTTTTCAAAATAGATTGTTGCTTTAACTCTATTAGAGAAAACTTTATATGCTTTGATACCTAATGGTTCTTTAACAACATTCTCATCTATCTTTAACATCTTAACTATTAAATCATTATTATCTTCTGTATCAAACATAACCTTCATATCTTTAGTTATATTATTTTCTGCTTTTACATTTCTAAATGATTTAATAAATTCAATTGTATCTTCTACTGCTTCTTCTTCAGCATCAAATACTAATTTCTTATCATATGTTGGATATGTAGAAATCATAATTGATTCAGCATCTTTTATTGGAAGCATTTGATAGATTTCTTCAGTAACAAATGGCATAAATGGATGTAACATTTGAAGTATTCCTGTTAATACTTTACATAAAACAGATTTAGTAGTTTTACTATCTATTGAATACTTAGCCATTTCAATATAATTAGAACAGAAATCATCATATACAAAGCTATATAATTCAGAACCAACTATATTAAAATCATATTTATCCATATGTTTAGTTACATTCTTAACTATTTTATTATACTTAGATAATATCCATTTATCCTCTGGTTTTAAATCATCTAAAGTTATTTCATCTAATCCTTCAATATTCATTAATACAAATCTAGATGCATTCCAAATCTTATTTATGTAGTTCCATGTAGATTTAATCTTTTCTTCATCAAAGTTAAGATCAGTTCCTGCTGCTACATCTGTACATAAGTAATGTCTTAATGCATCAGCACCATATTCTTTTATCATATCCATTGGATCTACACCATTACCTAATGACTTAGACATTTTTCTTCCTTGTTTATCACGAACTAATCCATGGATTACACAATCTTTAAATGGTCTTTGCCCAGTTAATTCTTCTGATTGGAATACCATTCTAGCTACCCAGAAGAATATAATATCAAATCCAGTTACTAAACAATCATTAGGGAAATATCTTTCCATATCTTTAGTCTTCTCTGGCCAACCTAAAGTACTAAATGGCCATAAAGCACTTGAGAACCATGTATCTAATACATCATTATCTTGAACCCAACCTTCACCTTTAGGTGCTTCCATACCTACATATACTTCATCACCTTTATACCAAGCTGGTATTCTATGTCCCCACCATAATTGTCTAGATATACACCAATCATGCTGAATTTCCATCCAGTGATTTAAATGTTTTTCAAATCTTGATGGGAAGAAATTAACTTTTTTATCTTTATCTTTTTGGAATTCTAAAACACGATTTGCTAGAGTTTCCATCTTAACAAACCATTGTTCTGAAAGATATGGTTCTACCATAACACCTGTTCTTTCAGAATGTCCTACACTATGAACCATTGGTTCAATAGATATTAATAAATCTTCTTTTTCTAAATCTTTCAATAAATTTTCACGACATTCTTCACGAGTTTGTCCTTCATATTTACCAGCATTTTCATTCATAGTAGCATCTGGATTCATAACTACTATTCTTTCTAGATTATGTCTTTCACCTACTTCAAAGTCGTTAGGATCATGTGCTGGAGTTATTTTAACTATACCTGTACCAAACTCAGGATCAGCATGTTCATCACCTATAATAGGTATTTCTTTATTAACTATTGGAAGAATAACCTTCTTACCAATTAAATGGTTATATCTTTCATCACTAGGGTTTACTGCTACAGCTGTATCACCAAACAATGTTTCAGGACGTGTTGTAGCTACATCTAAATAATCATCAGTTCCAACTATCTTATATTTTAAATGATAGAAAGCACCTTGATCATCCTGATAAATTACTTCTTCATTTGATAAAGCTGTTTGTGCAGCAGGATCCCAGTTAATTATTTTTTTACCACGATATATTAATCCTTTATTATAAAAGTCAACAAACACTTTAGTAACAGCTTTATTTAATCCTTCATCAAGTGTAAATCTTTCACGTGTATAATCTAAAGACAATCCAAGTTTACCCCATTGTTGTCTTATTGTACCACCATGATCATGTGTCCAATCCCAACATGCATCTAGGAATTTTTCTCTACCATATTCGTATTTATCTATTCCTTCTTTTTTTAATTTTTGAACTACTTTTGCTTCTGTTGCTATTGCTGCATGGTCCATTCCTGGTAGCCATAAAGTATCATATCCTTGCATTCTTTTATATCTAATGATTATATCTTGTAGTGATGTATCAAGTGCATGACCAATATGTAAAACACCTGTAACATTTGGAGGAGGTATAACTACACAGAAAGGTTTCTTAGATTCATCTCCAGCTTTAAAATATCCTTTTTCTTTCCATATATCATACTTATCTTTTTCTACTTCTAAATGATTATATTTTGTATCTAACATTATTTATCACCTATTCCTCTATTTATTTTATCAAAACAAATTTCTCTAACTTTATTCCATAGTTTTTCACTATATTCATCGACATTAACCATACTTAAAAATAAATCAAAGTTATCAGTTCCAACCAGAATATCAAATGATTCTTCAAAATTAATATCAAATATAAAACTTAACATTAATAATAAATCATCAGTTTTAGTCTTTCTTGTATTCTTGTCTATTTGTTTCTCATCTTTAAAATCGATTAGTACTTTTTCAGTAACTTCATCTGCTTTAAATACTAATTCATAATTAATTGCTTCCTGTTTATAAATATCAACTTTATCCATATCCCTAATCATTTTTGTAAATAGTAATTCTTCATCACTCAAACCATCAGGTATAGAAAGATAATTATGATATTTAATAGCTTTTTTTATTATTTCATCATATTTAGAATCATCTATAAAATCTCTAATATGTCCTTCATCAAATAAGTATTTAACTCCTTCTTCTCCATGATCTAAAACATTATCATCAAATGAATTAGTGTTTTTTAATTGATTAAATCTACCTATATCATGAAGTAAGCCAATCACTCGTGCAAGTTCTATTTGTTCTTTTGTAAGATCTAATCTAAAGCCTAACTCTGCCATTAAATCCATGACTGCAAAGCTATGATTGTATTTTAAATTAATAGCTTTATTAGTTTTATCAAATGAACTTGTATATTTATTAAACTCTTCTATAACTTTTTCTATCATAAAAAAACTCCTCCTTATTTATAATAAGGACGAGTTAACCCGCGGTACCACCTTAATTTATTCTTTAAAGAATACCCTTCATTTATTGATAACGGTAAAACCGAAATTAGTTACTAAACTCACTAATTTAACTCCATTGCTACAAGCTATTTTATCTTTGATTATTCACACCATCCATAATCTCTCTTTAAAAGAATTAAATAACTCCTCAACTTCTTTGCTTTTAACTACACATATTATATGATATATTTTTAAAAATGTAAAGTCTAACAATAAAAAAACAAGGCTATTTAGCCTTGCTTGTTTCCTTTGCATCTTTTTCAGGAGCTACTACCATCCATGATGTAGGTATTCTTCTTAATACACCTTGATTTCCACCAGATGAAATTGGATTATTAATTAATTTAATTTCACCATTTATTCTTTCAACTAATGCACTTGATGTACCACCATCTAAGTTAGCAGCATTTACAGCACCATAGTTTTGCATTAATTCAGTCATACCAACTAAATCTATACCTGGAATACCAGCTCTATAGTTTCTACCATTGATAACTACAAATAATACAATACCATCTGCTCTTTGTCCAATGGCACTACGTGGAGCAATACCCCAACCACCATCACCTTTAACAAATGATGCCTTACCATTTACTATTAAGAATGGTCCAAATTCCATTGCATCTCTCATACCTTTACTAAGAGCTTGAGAAGCACTCATTCTACCTAATACTAAAACGTTATCATTATTGAATCCTATGAATCCTCCACCAACATTAGCATCTGTATAATCCCAAAGAATCTTACCATCTTTAATAACAGTACCATGTGCTATAGCGCCATTACCATTCCAAGTAGGATCATAGAATCCTCCACCATTCATAACTACTAAGGCATCATTCTTTTCAGCCATAACCTTAACTGTTTCACCAGATGATCCAAGTTTACTACTTACACCAATCTTAACATTAGCAGGATCATAGATAGCTATTACATAACCATCATATCCTTTACCTTTAACATATATTTTCTTATAAATAGTATCTTCATTTACACCTTGGAATAAATCTTTTTCATATTTATTAGAATACTTACTATTAATTTTACCCATATTGATTAAATTAGGATTTGTATCTTCATTTACTTCTACCACAAAGTTATTAGCTAATACTTTATTTATATATTCTTCAGAAAAGAACCATCTAGCTAAATACTGATGACTTTTAGTAGTCATAGCTGTAGTAATTAAAGTATTTCTAAACCAAGTTATTGGTCCATATAATAAGAATAAACCACAACTCATTCCTATAACGCCAATAGAAAATAATAATAAAAATATTCTTTTTAAATTTAAACTTAATTTAATCTTTTTCTTATTTTTCTTTTCCATACAACACTCCTGTTTTATTCTATAGTTTCTTCTTCTACATCTTCCATTATTATTTCACTAAATACATTATCTTTATTAATATCTACTTTTTCATATTTTAATTCATATTCTTTTAATTCTTCGTTTTTAGTTTTTTCTTTTATTTCAGCTATTTTAGTATTAAAATCTTCTACATCAACAACATAAGTATTTATTACTTCCTCATATGCTTCCATAAATGAATCACATTTTTCTTGTACATCTTTATTAGAATATTTTTTATTTACGCAATTCTTTTTAAGAAGTTTAGATGCTTTTTCCATTTCATCTACTGAACTAGTCATAGAATTAAGTGATAATACCCATCCATCATATGAATGAATATTATCAGCATTTATATCATCTTTTATCCATGAACGATAGTCAACGGAATCTTCACCAAATGACATTGCTGCATCTTTAAAAGTTTCAAAACTCTTAACAATTTCTCTTTCTCTTTGTCGTCTTTCTCTTCTGTCTTTATTACTCTTATCTATTACTTTAAATACACCAAATCCAATTATAGCTATTACTAATACTATACAAGTAACTATAAGTATCATCTTAATTTTTTTTGTGTTTTTCATATTATCTATCTCCTACTCTTCTAACATTATATCACTAACAGAAAAAAAAAGAAAGTATTTTTACTTCCCACTTAGAAACAATGATGCTACTTTAGAAAACTCATATAGTATCACTGTACTTTTATTAATTGCTGTTGCTTTACCTATAGCTTTTCCACCTATAGTTAATGATGCTATTATTGCTGTTATTATAAGAGTTGTAGTAAACATACTTAAATTATTTGATGATGATAATATAGCTGCTAACGCAACTCCAGCAGATCCTGATACTATACCACAAATATCTCCTATAACATCATTACAGAAGCTTGATGCTTTTTCACTATTTTGTATTAACCTAACAGCAAGATTAGCACCTCTTACTTTTTTAGTAGCCATTGAGTTAAATGTTTTAATATCAGCTACTGTTATTGATATACCTACCATATCAAAGATTATACCTAAAGCAATAAATAATAAGATTATTATAGTTGCTACTATACTATTAGCATGTTCTGTTATACCTTCTGAAAAGAAAGAAAATAATATTGATATTAAAAATGCTAAAGTAGTAACAGTTATTATCCATTTCCAATCTACCAATCTTTTATTTTTAATTGGTTTCTTACTAACTTTTTTCGAATATTTTTCTTTATAATTTTTTGTTTTCATATATACCTCTACATAAAAAAACGAAATGGTGTTAGTTTAGTAAACTTTGTATCTTAGGTCAAGTTGGATTTCCCTACTTCCTACTTACCGTTACCAGTAAGCGGTTCCCCTTTAAAAGAAGCAACAGATTGTTACCAATTCTATGACTTGATTACCACTTAGTATACACTGCAATCCTATACTAACGCAAACACTCTAGGAGTTTTCCTCCAATACCAAAATTACTATTATGCTTTTTTGCAGTAAGTGTTTCAAGTAGCAATACTTATTAAAAAGATGTACACCTCTTAACAAGCTGTCTCTATTCCCAAATACCACTCAAGCCAAGCTACACTACCCATAGATTTCTCCACATGGTAGGTTTAATCCTAAGTCGTAGAACTATACATCCCACAAGGTTAGGTCTCAGCGAATAAATGGGTCGATACTATATGCCATTACAGTCGCCCATAAATTCATTCCATCCAGCACTCACCCAATACTGGGCGTACCAAGCAAGCACCAGAAGCTTCATAGATGTGCCCTTTAACGATATTTTACCCTCGTCTTCATAGTAACCTAGTATAACTAGAATAATGCACCACTTCTATTATAATTATATTATATTTTATGTTATAAATCAATCGCTATTATTCCAAGCGACTTACACATTATATCACATCTTCAAAAAATAAGCAAACCTTAGAACTTTTCTTCTAAATCATCTTCACTCCATATAGGAATATTTAACTCTTGTGCCTTAGTATATTTACTTCCAGGATTCTCTCCTACTATAACAGCATATGTTTTCTTACTAACAGATGATGATGTCTTTCCACCTAATAACTCTATTTTTTCTTCTACTTCATCTCTTGTATATTTAGTAAGAGTACCAGTTATTACAAATGTTTTATTATAAAAATTATCATTCTTTTCTACCTTTGGGCCAGTATATAAAGTATTAACACCTATATTCTTTAATTCATTTATTATTTTAAGGTTTCTTTCATCATTAAAGAAATCAACTATACTTTGAGCAATTATATCTCCTATATCAGGTATACTATTTAATTCATCAAAAGATGCATTAATTAACTTATCTAAGTCTTCATAAAGCATTGCAAGTACTTTAGCTGTTTTTTCTCCTACATTAGGTATACCCAAACCGAATAATAGTCTTTCTAAAGAATTACTTTTACTATTATTAATAGCTTCAAGTAAATTATCTATAGATTTATTTCCATATCCTTCAAGTTCAATAATTTCTTCTCTATATTTATCTAGTTTATATATATCAGTAATATCAGATATATATTTTAGATTAAAGAAATCTTCAATTATTTTATCTCCTAAGCCATCTATATTCATAGCTTTTCTTGATACAAAATGACATAGTTTTTCAATATTTCTAGCAGGACAATTATCATTCATACAGAACCAATCAGCTTGTCCTTCTTTTCTTATTAATGTAGATCCACACATAGGACATGTATCTATCATTTTAAATTCTTTTTCTTTTCCAGTTCTTCTTTCTTTAATCGCTTCTACTACTTCAGGAATAACATCTCCTGCTTTATGAATAGATACTATATCCCCTATTTTTAAATCTTTATTGATGACATAATCTTCATTATGAAGTGTAGCTCTTGATATAGTAGAACCTGCTACTATTACTGGTTCTAAAACTGCATTTGGAGTAATTTGTCCTGTTCTTCCTACTGTAAAGATTATATCAGTCAATTTAGTTAAAACTTGTTCTGCTGGGAACTTATATGCTATAGCCCACTTTGGATGATGAGCAGTAAAACCTAATTGTTTTTGTTCAGAAATGTTATTTACTTTTATAACTACACCATCGATATCATATTCTAAAGAAGGTCTTTCTTTTCCTTTAGCATCTATATATGCAAGTATTCCATTTACATCAGTAACAAGTAGATTATTAGGATTAGTTTTAAATCCTAATTTTTTCATAAATTCTAAAGATTCCCATTGTGTCTTAATACCATAATCTTCTGGATTAGGCAAATGATAGATCCAAGAATCTAATTTTCTAGATGCAGCTACTTTAGAATCTAATTGTCTAATTGAACCAGCTGCTGCATTACGACAGTTTTGAAGAAGTGGTTCACCCTTCTTTTCTCTTTCTTCATTTAACTTCTTCAAAGTATCTTTAGACATATAGATTTCTCCACGAACTTCAATATCTATTTCTTCTTTAAGTTTTAAAGGGATACTCTTAATTGTTTTAACATTATTAGTTATATCTTCACCAATAGTACCATTACCACGAGTTGCAGCTGTTTTTAAAATACCCTTTTCATAATGTAGTGAAACAGATAATCCATCTATCTTAAGTTCACATACATAGCTAGGATTAATACCTTCTTTTTTTATACGACTATCAAACGCAACTATCTCTTCTTCATTAAAAATATCACCTAATGACATCATTGGAATAGAATGTGTTACTTTATTAAAGCCATCTAAAACTACTCCACCTACTCTATGTGTAGGAGAATCTTCTCTTACTAATTCTGGATACTTTTCTTCTAATATCTGTAGTTCTCTAAATAAACTATCATATTCTTGATCAGTGATAGTTGGATTATCCAAAACATGATAATTATAATTAGCTTCTTCAAGTATCTTTATTAATTCATCTATTCTTTCCTTCATATCATCACTTTCCTTATATATAGTATTATTTTATGTTTTTATACTCATTTAATATTTCTTCTAGTTTTTCTTTTTGAAAAGCAAATTTAGAATAATAGTTTTCTTTTAATTCATCGCTCATTTTAGACTGAGTTTTATTTTCAATTCTATTAAAGATTTTTGTTAGATTATCTTTATCTATTATCCATAATTTATCTTTTATTCTTTCAATATAGCTATAATCACTTATTTTCATAAAATTATCTAATTGCATGTATAAATTTCTACTACTATTTTCATCATTACTAACTCCAAACGATAATATTGTATATTTAAGCATTTTTTCATTATCAAATATTGGTGCTAGTTCTGCTGAATTGCTGTCTTCTTCTATTTCATAATTAGAACTATATCTATCATAATTACCAGTTAATATATCAAATATAAACATATCTACTAATTTATCAACTATGTTATAAACTATTTCTGTTCTATTATCTTTATCTTTATATCTATAATCAAGTGCATTCCAAATGCCTTCTAAATTATTATAATCTGTTGTACTTATATTGGAAATTTCACCTTTATATATATGTTTTAAATAATCTTCAATTAATTCTTCTCCACCTATATACTTTTTATCTTTTTTTCTAAAGCTTTTAGTTATAACTCCCTTATTTCCTTTATAAAGTGCTAAATCATATGTTGCACTAGGTAGATTAAAATCACTAAGTATTTCTTCTGCAACTAGCTCATTGTATGGATCTGTCATTGTTGATTTATAAAAATAAATATCATCATTATATAAAAATATATCCAAATCATTTATAGAACTATTTTCATATGTAATATCTAATTTTTTTATATCACCATTATTAATCATCTCATCTAAATTAATAAAACCATTTATTCTATTCATAAAATCACTACTCTTTATAACTAATTGTTTTTATATATTATTTCCACAAGTCTTGTGGATAAATACCATCTTCAATTAACTTATTAATGGCACTTACTACGCCCTCTTTATCTTCTTTATATGTTACGCCTTCCCATTTAGCAGTAGTTGATAGTACTGATACTTTAGCATACTCTTCATCTATAGCATCCTGTAATACATCAGGTATTAGGAATTCACATTTTTCTAAATCATTTTTATTTTTATCTAAGAATTCAACAAATTTCTTTTCTAAGTATGGATAGATTGTTTTTGTAAATAAAAGCATATTCATAGATACTAATTCATTACTATCCATAGTGAAACTATCACGTCCATCAAGTGGACTAGCAGTTATTACACCATTTTCTTTAATAATAGAACTTTCTACTATCTTAGTTAAATAACCATTTTCTTCTTCACATACACCACGTTTAACACTACCATTTTCAGTTAATGTATTAATTACTTTATAACCAACAAGTCCATAATTATTATCATCGTTATTTCTTAAGAAATTAGCTGCTACCATAAAAGCATCTCTTCCATAAAAATCATCTGAATTAATAACAGCAAAGTTTTCATTAATAACATTTTTACTTGATAAAATTGCTTGACCTGTTCCTAAAGGTTTAACTCTAGTTGAAGGAAGTACATATCCATCTGGTATATCTTCTAATTTTTGAAAAGCATATTCTACTTTAATCTTATCTTCTATTCTTTTACCTACTGTTTCTCTAAAAATATCATAGTTTTCTTCTTTAATTATGAAAACTACTTTATTAAAACCTGCTTTAATAGCATCATAAATAGAATAATCAATAATAAATTCTCCATTAGGTCCAAATGGTTCTATTTGTTTTAAACCTCCAAATCTTGATCCCATACCTGCAGCCATAATTAATAGTGTTAAATTTTTTTCTTCCATAATTTTCCCTACACTTTCTTTAAACTCTTATGATTCTTCATAAGTTTTTTTATTCCATATGGCATTTTAAATGCCACACTTACCAATGATCCTGAAACTTCCACAACTCTTCCTGCACCAAATGTATCATGATATGCATAATCTCCTACATTCCATTCCTGTTCTTCACTATAGAAGTTTTCTTCCTTATTTATTTTAACAGTAGCTTCTTCCTTCTTTTCTTCACTACTTTCTATTAAATTACTATCAATTTCACCAATAAATCTACTAGGTGGATTAATAGAATCTTTACCATATAACATTCTACGTCTTGCATTTATTAAATATAATCTTTCTTTAGCTCTAGTAATAGCTACATACATAAGTCTTCTTTCTTCTTCAAGTTCACTATTTTCCATCAATGAATTCATATGAGGAAATATACCCTCTTCAAGTCCAACAACAAAAACATCATTAAACTCTAATCCTTTAACAGCATGTATAGTCATTAAACTAACTTTATTAGCTCCATCTTGGTATTCATCTCTATCACTAACTAAACTAACTTCAAATAAGAAGTCTTCTAATGATATAAGTCCATCTCTATCTTCAAATGCACGAGTTATTGATTTAAATTCCTCTAAGTTTTCAAGTCTGATATCTGCTTCAAGTGTTCCTTCACTTTCAAGTTCTTTTCTATAACCTGTAGTATCTAATACTTTATCAATTAATTCTGTTAAAGTTACAT